>PPYE01433284.1_pt1 | contig 15278 bp, 26 predicted proteins | sample 1559881 | NCBI WGS metagenome assembly PPYE01 (sample SAMN08240022, study PRJNA423297) | Human gut metagenome, whole genome shotgun sequencing project. | reverse complement strand
GCCGGAAGACCAGGCAACAAAGGACGCTGTTAAGAAAGCTATGGGTGTTAATCTGGTGAAAGCAAAAGCGATGCTGCCGAAACTGGCTGCTCAGCTGGAAGCAGAAGCAGCAGCTCTGGATGCAATCTTTGCATAAAGAAAAAGTAAAGTACATGCTACATGACGGCTCTCCATTGAGGGCCGTTTAAATTATAAAAGTCAAATAAAAGAAAAGAGAGGTAATGAATATGTTTAATCTTACAATCAGTACAAATGCAGGAAGATCTACCAAAATCGTCAACGTGAATACAGCAGTAGGAGCGGTTCTGGAAGAAATGGCTATTTCTACACAGGGAGCAACCGTATCTCTGAATGGATGTGTAGTAAGAGACACGGATGCTACTTTTGCAGAACTGGGAGTCCGCGCAGGAACTCAGGCTATGCTTGCCGTTGTCGTTAAAACAGAATCTGCAATGTAAAAGAAGAGCAGGCTGCTACATTTTTCGGAATGTAGCAGCTTTTTCTAAAAAGAGACGAGGTGATAACACATGAAAATCGGCAAATTAAAGCCGTGGTTGGAACTGGTAAGAGAATTTGACGTTGATCAGAATGGTTGTCTGTACGGAAGCGATCATATTTCATATGAAGTCTGGAAAAGGCTGAAAGACGAGACACTTGTTCTGAATGACAATTCAAGAGTAAAACGGAGCGTAGTTGGAAATGATAGGGCAACTTATACTATCAGCAATTCCTGTTTGAATGTATTATACGACGATGCCAATTTAGATGAAACCAGTTGGGTGGCAACTCATAAGGGAATTTACGACACCTACAACAGTTCACTGCATGGTAAAATCGTAGAATTTACAGGCAGAGGATGGGACACAAATTGTCCAAATTCTGGAAAATTGCAGCGAGCAATGAGAGGGTTATTACAAGAGCTGGATATGCTGGCTGTACCAAGTGAGATTGACAACGTAAAAGTTGCCAGATTTGATGTTGAAAATTTTAGGAGAGTTACAGATTGGGTAGGTAATAACCGAGTCATTTTCTATGTGTATTCTGAAAAAGAAAAAGTTCTGTCTGATCGAGAAATGGCATTGGTTACATCAGAACTCGATGAAGCCGGGAATGTCATTTATCGTTCAAAAGAGAGTGGGAGTACAATTATTCGGGTTGTAACTATCCTGGAACTGATCCAGAATTTCCTTAATATTTTGGAAAAACTGGCGGAAGAGATTGGTACAGAAGTAGTAAAAGAATATATTGACATCATTAAGTATCATCCAGAGAAGAGAAAAGGGTTCATCAGAGATTTCATCGGTGCAAAAGAAAAAGAAAAGAACGAAGCAGAGTATGATGCGTTCAAGGGAAATTTATCTCGAATTATTGGAACTCGATTAAAAGAATGCAAACAGCATGAAGTGGATCTTACAAAAGACAAAATTAGAGATGCAGAGGCTGCATTGTTTGCCATGTTTGATACATTGCGTAGGCTTGAAATGGAATTATATTGTTCGCAGCGGAACAATGATGAAACAGTAGAGGAAATGCTCACTGTAATGAAAGGAGCCGGAATTCTTCATCCTACTATGATTGACTCTGATACAATTAAATTCCGTGTTGTTACCGATTTGGTAAATTTTGAAGAAAATGACTGGAAGCTGTGTCGAGACAATTATGTAGATGAATTTATGGCGACAAGAGTAGCAAAAGTTTTTGATAAGCTGGTATCAAGAGAATGGACACTAGTAATGGAACAGGTTTGTACCTTACCATTAAATAGCGGTGAGGTCAGGTGTCTGGGTGAAAGAGAAGAAGACTATAGAAATAATGAATATGGTATACCTAACCCACATCATTATTTTTACCAGTGTTGGCAGGAAAACAAGGTTCTTATTAATCAAGCGATCATGAGCGGGAACTACATTGCTGCTATTATGCAGATAATTTCTGCAGTTGGTGGTGTGAACATTGCTGAAGGCGTGACAGTTCATCGTATGGCAGGAATGATGAATGACACAGAATACTGGGATATTCCATGTATCAAGACGCCAGAAGGAAGGATCACTCTGGAAGAAGCTTATGATAGATTGGAGGATGAATAATGAAGAAAATCAAGCTGACAGTTGATGACTTGAATGCAATGGTCGAAAAATTCCGAGCAGATTTGTTCAAAACGAAAGTTCTGCCAAAGACTTTTACATATAATACTGACGTAGAGAAAAGTGTAGTGGCAAAAGGAGCAGAAAGACCTATGGTGATTTTCTCCGAAACTGCTGACAAGAAAATGCGTGCTCTTGTAGATGTGTGTACAAAGGAAATTGGATGGTATGGAATCTGTCGTAGAGAGATGAATGTATTTCACATTGATGACATTGTCATTCCACCACAGACTGTGACTGGCTCAACTGTAACAACAGGAGACTGGGAATTCCAGGTGTGGATGCAGGGGTTGACCGATGATCAGGTTAATGGTATGCGTTATTATGGTCATTCTCATGTCAATATGGGAACAACTCCATCGGCAACAGATAACACTTTCCAGAACAATATGATGCAGAATATCAACGACTTCTATATCTTTTCCATCGAGAATAAAAGAAGTGAAGAATGGTGGATTCTGTATGACATCGAAAACAATATTCTGTATGATAAGGCAGATATCGATGTCGTGCATCATATTCCGGATATGGTAGATTGGGCGAGTGCAATGATTGATGTACTGGTTGATGAGCATAAGACTACTTATTCCACTTATTCCCAGGGTGGTTTTAAATGGGGAAATGGAAAATGGTCTGATTATGACGACCACAAAGATTCCAAAACCTATGAAGAAGCTTGGATCAAGCTTGCACAAATGAAAAAAGATCTTATGGACAAAGATCCGGAATATGCGAAAGATTTCCTGACAAATATCCCGTGGGAAGCGATGAAAGATTGTCTGAAAGAAGAAGAAATTACACTGCCTGCGGCAACAGAAACGAAGCAGAATGAACAGTACGATGAAGAAGATGAATCTTACTGTCGTTCTTTTCCTGTAGATGACGACGATGAGGAAGAGGAGCTTGTTGTTAATTACGACTGGCTTACAGATCCTATGGAGCGTGCTCAAGGTACGTATGTTGACGATGATGGAGTTGAAAGGTATATAGCTAACGATTTACCGTTGGACGCAGACCAGATGGACGACGAAGAATATCTGTATTTTATGGCAAGCTATTATAATGATCTGGTGTCTGTTGGTAAAATAATTGATATTGCGGAGGTCAAATAAATGAATTTGTCTAAAAGTTTGGAGTTTTTTAACCCAACGGAAAAGGTGAAAGAGAGAATTTCAATTATCGGTACAGGAGCGGTTGGCAGCTATATTGCTACCGCTCTTGCCCGTTTAGGATGTACGAACATTCATCTGTACGATTTTGATGTGGTCGAGTCCAAGAATATCGTAAACCAGATGTTCACTGAAGAAGATATCGGAATGCTCAAAGTGGACGCCGTAGAAAGAATGATGAAGCGCATCAATCATAATATTCAGGTGACAAAACATCCAGAAGGGTTGACAGAGCCACTGAATGTAATGGGATATGTATTTCTTTGCGTAGATAATATTGATCTGAGAAGAGAAATCGTTCTGCGTAACAGATACAACGTAAAGTGCAAATGCTTCCTGGATTGTAGAATGGCACTGACATCGGGTCAGCATTATTTTGCAAACAATATGTTTCCGGAGCAGGTTGATCGGCTGCTCTCAACAATGGATTTCACGCACGAAGAGGCACAGGAAGCGGTCCCAGTTAGCGCATGTGGCACTGAACTGGGTGTTGGATATAACGTACAGGTATTAACAGGAATGGCGGTGATGAACTTTGTGAAGTTCTGCATGGGGGATGAACCATTCTTGACGATTTTTACTGATCTGAATTGTGGAGCTATTGATTGCTTCCATTAAGTTAAAGGAGGATTTTAAAGTGAATACAGTAGAACAGATTATCGTTGGAGTAAGGTATGAAAAAGGCAATCGGATTTTTCTGAAGATGTATCCGATGATTACAGTAGGAACACTGGTAGATAATCTCACCCAGATTTACAAATGGTTAAGATCAAATGCTCAGACGGAAGATATCTTCAGCGCAGAGCATTTTGATGAGTATGCAGAAACATTTGGTAGATATGACAATAAAGTGCTGAACGTTTTAACAGAGATGAATCTGACTACAATGGAGTATCTGCCGACGATTGATGTTCTGTCCAGTCTGGAAAAAGGAACACGTCTGACAAAAGAGAATTTTCCGGTTCAGCCTTTTGGTAGTTGCTTCATGTTTGACGTACATGATGACGGAACGGTTTTTCTCGTTATGTCAATGAATCTGGGGGAGTCCGTCTTAAATATGCTGAATATCAACGGGTATACAGATGAAGTGTACAACCTGGAAAACAATGAAGATGTTGCATACTGGGAGCAGCTGGAAACAAACGCAAGAATGCTGGATTCTGTAGGTTGTACTATGGGAGCAGAAGAAATCTATGGCAATATGGAATTTGAAAAATATTCTGTGTCTGCCGCAGAAGTATCGGAGTTAATTCGAACAGAGTAAAGATTAAGGAGGAGTTGCGATGTTTGACATTGATAAGAAAGTCGAAATGTTTTGCGAGAATGAAAGGTGGCAGAAAGAAATCGAAAAACTGATTTCGAAAGGAGTAAAACCTCTGGAATTGTCATATTTCACCACGGCTTCTTTTCGGACTAAGCTGGTCTATGACATGCTCAATGGTGAATATCGCGTTACTCCTCCACATGTCGCTCTGATTCCCAAAGACAAGCCAGGTGAGTTCCGGAAAATATATGTAAACACTGTGCTGGATCGGCTTGTACTGGGAATCATCAATTCGGTTTATTATGATCTGTACAATGGATTCATGCATGAGTCATGTGTGGGCTATAAGAAAGGAATCGGTGTAAGTAAAATCGCAAAGGAAGTATCTAATAATATTGTGAAGAATACCTATACAGGATACAAAGTAGACTTGAGCAAATATTTTGATACTGTAAATAGAGAAACATTAGATGCGACTTTGAAACGGTTTTCTACTGATTCTGCGATTGATCAGATTATTTGGGATTATTATCATGATGATTTGATTCTAAATGAGTTTAATGAGCTGGAAACCCATTATAAATCCTTGGCTCAGGGGTGTGCTGTCGCAGCATTTTTAGCAAACGTTACGATAAGAGATATCGACGATGAGATAAGCAGGATGGTTCCTGTTTATTACAGATATTCAGATGATATTCTCATTATCGGACCGAATGCAGAGAAAGCGGTACAGCGATTAGAAGCAATGCTGAAAGAAAAAGGACTCAAGCTGAATCCAAAGAAGATTGAAAAGCTTTCCGCTGATAAATGGTTTACGTTTCTTGGGTGTAAGATTCGTGGAACTACTATCAGTTTAAGCAAAAACCGATTGAAAAAATTTGTTCAGAGTATTAAAGCCATAACCGTTTGGAAAACTTTGAAGCCAGTTTCAGAAAAAGAATTAAGGAAGATGATCCGTGAAATCAATAAGTTTCTGTATCTGGGATATTCTCAGAATGGAAAGATGTATGGCTGGGCACAGAATGCTTTTAGTATCATTACATCCGAACAAGATATTACAGAATTAGATAAGTGGGTGAAAGACTTGCTAAGAGGTATGCTGACTGGTAAGCATCGAATCGGTGGAATTGGCTCAATAGACAACCAAAAGGAATATGCAGTAGTAAGAGGGAGGGGTAGAAATGTAAGCGCTAATTTAGACAAAGTGGATGAAGATAGATTGAGAGAACTTGGGTATGTGAGCATGGTACATATGTATCGGTGCTTTCATATCTCAAGAGAATTATTTGAAAATCAGGTGTGGTTACTGATACGATAAAAAAAAGCTTGTCTATTAAACATATACCGATCGCGAACGAGGAGCGACGAAGATGACACTAACTTCATGTCGTGGTCCATGAAGGAACCCATTACATGAACTCCTTCAGGACCGACAACATGAGATTATTGTCATCCGCGTCGCCCTCACGCGATCAGTATAATCTGAGATATTATAAGAAACCACTAAGGCAAGATTTTTTTTTGGTGGGAAGAAATATTCAACAAAATATTCATAGAAATACATGCAAGGCAATTATAAACATATGACCGAGCCAGCTCCGAACTCACCAGGTTGGAAGGAAGCAGGCTACCGGTACACCGGCTTCCAACTTCCTTCAACCTGGTAATTCGAGCACGGCTCGTGCATAATCTGAAAAATTATAGATAAGGATCGAGATTGCGAGCATGTAAAGAGGTGGCGAAATGTCAGTATATCAAATGTTATCAGAAGAATTACCAGCACGACATTATAAAATAAAGGGGCATGGATATGTTGACCTTTTAGCTTTTGATTTTAAGACTCATTCAATTCGGAATGGGTCTTTTTATTTAATGAAAGACGGCAAGTTAATGACAGATTGTGTCGTGCTGCAGAATGGAACAGAAATTAATTTACCCAAAGAAATATTCAGCACTCAGGAGGTGGAGGAACCATGGCAAAAGATTGAAGATTTGTACTATCAGTATTACGTAAGCCGACCGACAGAAGTTGCAAATTTCTTGCGACCAAATTACCGGGCTAAAACTGCAGATGAATTAACGTTCGATGAATTGGTAGATGGGAAACCACGTCAGCAAGCCTTATATGCTTTTGAGGGGTATCTGATGCTTGGAATTGTCAGTGGAATCTTACAATGGCCCGATGTAAGGAAATGGTTTTGGCAAAGTAGTAGATATCCAGGGCTGATAATTTATCGGGACTGGTTTAGAAAGGAATAAAAATGAGAAATCAAGATTCGGTTTTAAAACATTTATTGCGTGATCAGAGCAAAATGTATTACGCATTGAATGAGCATAATATTCAGAGTTCGATTAATCCATCTGATTTTAAAGATGTGAAATTTGGAAAGAACTCTGCGTTTTTCAATACGATGATGGCTGACGGTCATGTGTTTAATCCGTATATTCACAGAAGATTCCTGCCTGCAAAGTTTAAGAAAATGTGTGAAACAAGTGCACGGTTAAGCCTTGATAGATATGACGACCTTTGGTTTAGTGGAAGCTATATGTTCAAAATCATCACCAAGGAACTTCACGTTGCGTCTATTTTGATGGTGGCAGATCCAGCGGCTTTTGAAGAGAGAACGCTGTTCTTTGATTTCCGAAATTGCATGACAATGATTAGAGAGCTTCTCCATAATATCAAAAAGCGTCCGACTCCTACGCAGGATCAGATTTGGGTAGATGAGATGTTGATTAAATTACAACGTGCGGCTACATATGAAGATTTGGAAAGGGTATCAAAGCAAATTAAAGATAGTATAAATGACCGCTGGATTGTACATTCTGCGGCTGAAACCCAATCAGTTATGAGTATTTTCAGCGAAATCTATGTAAGAGCAGGGGCATATTATTCTATCAAGAATGAACTTATGTTTCATCATAAGACGGTAGATGGTTTTCCAGGGGAGTTTGGATGCAACAAACTTCGCGGGATGATAGAAGATGGAATTTCTACGAAAGAGTTAGTGGACTTAGCGAGAAGCATGTGGCATTAGGAAAAAATAATAGATATTGGATTAATAAACCCATCTTGATAAGCACTGACGATCATCAGGTGCAGCATTGTACAACACTGCAGTGTTCGTACAACTGCTGCACAGATGATCGCAGGCTCATCAATCATCTGAGAAGAATATAGTAAAACTACAATTAATCAAATATCAAAGACAATAGGGATTACGGAATGACCACTTTCTATCATAATGCCATTCTGCCATGCCAAAAGGCGCTTTGTGCATGTCCCCACATAGCACCAGCGCCTCGGCACCGCCGAATGTTATTAATCTGAAAAATTGTAGAGAACACCAGGTCATTAATAATTCTTTCTATTGTGCAAAGAAAGCAGGTGTGAAAATGATTGGTTGAAAGTAGAAGTAGATTTGTTTGTGAAGAATGTGGACAGGAAGGTATACCACTCATTCGTCCACAGGCTCACTTGAGAGAAAAGAATCACATTAAGCATCTCTATTGTGTGCATTGCAAAAAGCGTACACCACATAGAGAAATCAGAGAATGTGATACAGAATATTATATGAGGAATTGATGTTATGGATAATATTGAAATATATGGTACTAACTTGCGCATAAAGGAATTCGCAGGGCAAAGAGTTGTTACTTTGGCTGATATTGATGCCCTGCATCATCGTGCACCAGGAACAGCTGCCAGAAATTTCAGTGAAAATAGACAGAGATTCAAAGAAAAGAAAGATTTCTTTATTGCTGTGATTACAGGTGACAGCTTTCGTGAAAAGTATGGATTACATCCTAAAGCGCGGAATACTGTCACCTTTATTACGGAGTCTGGTTATTTTCTACTGGTTAAAACGCTAAAGGATGACTTAGCCTGGAAGGTGCAAGAAAAGTTAAGAAACGTCTATTTTAATCATCGGGCGCTTGTTGAAGCAGTTGCTGAGGCTAAAGTGGATCATAGTTTTACAGAATTACTGGAACAGCAGAACAAACTGCTTGCAGAGCAGAATAGTATTATGCAGAATTTCTGCTCTGTAATGTTGGAATCATTTCAGATTCTTAGTAGGGCAGCAATCAATTCTCAGTCCATTGTTCAGCAGCCAGTAGCAAAAGCTATTATTGAGGAAACAGAAACCAAACCGACGGATTTTCAGAACATTGATTTTGCTTATAAGAAAGAGCTTCGTCGATATTTGAACCAGATTTTGTCTACTCATGGAGGTTTTTCGTCGACGGGAGAAGTACTTACTTATCTGCGTAAAAATGCAACACGTAAATATGGAATCTGTTGGGAACAGGAAGCAAAAGAATATCATCGGCAGACTGGAAAGACAGGTAAGTTTCTGGATATTATTGCCGCAGCTCCGGAAGCGAGGCAGTACAAATCAATCGTTCTTTCGATGGCAAGAGACATGGCGACAAATTTACAGAGCGAAAACAGAACCGAGCCAGAAGAAATCGGAGAGATTGCTTATGTAAGTTCTGTAGGTGATGTCAGTAGAGCCTTGGAAGAGATCTGCAGAAAGATTAACTCTCACAGTCCTCATGGGGCTGCTGTTATTAACAAACTGCAGTCGGTGTGTGCTCGGAAATATGGGTATGACTTTAAGCAGATGAAGCAAGAATATAGGGAAGCTCACAATTTTCCCGCCAATGCAAGGGTATCTATGGTCATGCTCCTTGGTGAGAATGAAAATCTTAAAAAAGATTTTATCAATGAACTGAATAGTTACATTGAGTCTATCAACGGAATGTAAAGAAGGTGGTGGATGTGAGTAAATTTAAAGTTGGAGATATCGTAAGAGCTTTACCTGAAACAAATGGCATGTACTCAGTTACTAATGAAACTATGGGATACATAGGTCAGGTGGTGGAAATAGATAGCGATAACACAATCTGGGTGCGCGCATATGATATAAAAACTCATACAGTAAAAGATGTTTCTCGATTCTGTGTGGCTTCTCAGTATTTTGGCTTGGTGGAACGACCTGGGGCGTCAAAAACAATCAATCTATTGAAAAGAAAAATGGAACAATCATCAAAAGGTTGATACTAAATGGACAATGACTGATTGGAAAAGTGCATCGGTATGATGGCCTCTCATTTGGAGGGTACAGGTTCGAATCCTGTTTGTCCATATAATCTTTATAAATGAAAGGAAAATAAAAATGTATAAAATTGTAGGAAGATTTGATATCAGAAACAATGGCAAAGTAACGGATCCTGCAGGAAATGTGTATGCAGAACTGGTTTTCTTTGAGCATAAACATGGAAGTCCTGTAACAAAAACAGTGCTTTATTTCTTGGATAAAGAGGGGTATTGCATGCCAGAATTCGGGACCGAAAAAAGCATTGAAGACTTTTTGAGCTTTCCTAAATATAGTAAGCTGGCAGTTAAACAGGCATATTCCATCAAACGGATTGCCTAATAAGGAGAGACAAAAGATGCATTTATCAAAATACGAAAAAAGAATTCTTATCGGATTAATCTGCGAAGAGCAGTCTAAACAGATTATTAAGAATCCGGAAGTATATCAATCCGATGAGTATAAAAAATTAGAAGAACTCAAAGTGAAAATCAAAGGAGAGAAAAAGCTGAAAAGGAAGTGATACCGATGAACAGCTTATAAAATGTAATTCGCTACGAAAAATGAAAGGAGAGAGTATATGGAATACGGAGAATTTAAAACAAAATTAAAGGAAAAAATTTGTGCTGCTTTTCCTTTGGATGAATATTCTGTTGTTATAAGAGAAGTCTGCAAGAATAACAATACTACAAAGCAGGGTATATTTATAAAGAGAAATGGATCTGACGCAACACCGATTTTCTATTTTGATGAATTGTGGGATGCCTTTCAGAGTGGAACCAGCATTGAGGGTCTGATAGATTTTATCCGGGAATATTTACAGGCTGCAGACAAGGGTGATATAGAGACAATAACCCAGATGATCATTGACTATGAGCGTATTAAAGAAAAAATTTATTGCAAGCTGGTTAAAATCAAAGGAAACGATGAACTTCTCAGAACACACCCATACAAAACATATCTTGATATAGCTGTGATTTATTATATTGCAGTGGATATGACAAGAACGTTAAATGTGTCTGAAGCGCTAATGGGCATCTGGGGAATTGACAAGTATGAACTTGATGAACAAGCTTGGAAAAATACTCTGAAAGATTTGTCGCCGTTTTTCTCTTCTATGCATGACGTTTTAAGAGAATTGACCGGAGCAGATGACTTTGCAGTGAAAAATGAAGAATTCCCTTTGTATATTCTGTCGAATGAGCAAAAGCACTTTGGAGCAATTTGCATTCGGTATCCGGGAATTTTAAAAGAAATTTCAGAAAAGGTAGGAGGTAGTTTCTACATACTTCCAAGCAGTGTTCATGAATGGATAATTATACCAGCGTATGATTGCTTTAACGTTGATGAGCTTAGTGGACTGGTACAGGCAGTAAACGATAAGGAAGTAGAGCCAGAGGAAGTCTTATCTGACCATGCATACTTTTATAGTACCGCATTAGGGCAGATTGTATTTTAATAAATTGGAAATAAACAATGGAGGCAGCGGAGAAATCTTCTGCCTCTTTCTAAAGAAAATATTTTTGGAAAGGGTTGATGAAAATGAAACCTTATGACTGCGGATTAATTTGTGGGAGATTTCAGACTTTCCACAAGGGTCATGAATCATTGGTAGAAACCGGTCTGAAATTATGCGATCGGTTATTGATATTAGTTGGATCTGCACAGGAGTGTGGAACAGAAAGAAATCCCTTTAATATCAATACTCGAACAAAGATGCTGAAAACGATATATGGAGATAACCAGAATATCATGATATATGGTTTAGCGGATCTGACGAATGAAAATGATATTACTCCAGATTGGGGAAGGTATTTGTTGAAAAACGTAGACCGTTATATCTATAAAGCGCCAGAACTGATGATTTACGGTAATGATGAAGCGAGAAGCCGTTGGTTTGATCCAGAGGATATAAAAGATACATCGGAATTTATTGTCAATCGTGGACGGATTCCGATTTCTGCTACTATGGTTCGTGAAGCCATGGTTTTTGACAGACGCAAAGAATGGATGTCCATGGTTAATCCACGTTTACATAAAATGTACGATGAATTAAGGCGAGAACTAATGTCGGTTGAGTTCTATCAGGAAATGGCTGAAAGAGAGGAATAGAATGAGATTGTATATTGAAGCTAAAAACATCCAGGGAATTGGGTACACTCCGGACTGGATTACAATTACATATAAAAATGAAAATAATGAGCAGATTGAATTGACACTAGATGTATCAGGAGCGATAGATTATTCTTCGGATGGACTGGATTGCCGTGTAAAAGGCGAGCTTACACCATTGATGGAACGTAATATGGAAACTGGTATGGAGACAGAATTAAATGGAATGTCAGAAGAAGAGATTAAGGAACAGTATCCTACACAACGTTTGTGGGAACTCATTGACAAATCATCGAGATTTGTTGTTGGACTGTATCCGGTATATTACCGTGAACGCGATAGAGAAGAAATATTTAATGCAGCAATGATGGATCAATTTACTTCGTGTTATGGGGTACTTGAGATTAATGTAAATGGAGAAATAAAAGCAAAAGAATTTGAGTTTGTTGCTGAGTTGAATTTTGAATGAAGCAGAAAAGGAAAGGAGATAGATATGTATTTAGTAACGTACAAGGAAACATACACAAAAACATATGAAGTTTCAAATGATGAAGCTTCTAATGCGCTTGAAGCCGAAAGATATGTCAGAGAGGGCATATTTGAAGGCACACTAGATGCACCGACTGAGTGTTGTGATAGTTGGTGTGAGGTGGAAACTCTTCCTTAATGCTGAGATTCTGAGAAAAATAGAAAGTGGTGATGATATATGAATGAATTTGCAATTGAATGGACTAAAGGCGCTGATTATGCAGGTGTGACTGTACCGTCTGGAACAGCATTAAAAAATAAGTTAATGAGATATGTAGAAGAACGTCCTGGAGAGGTGACGCTGGAAGCAGAGAACGAAGATGGCTCTGCTTTCTTTCATATTCCAGTAAATTATGTGAAAGTAAGTCCACCAAGAGTCATGTCTGATGAACAGAAAGAAGCAGCCAGTGAGCGTTTGAGAAAAATGTGGGAAGGAAAAAAGAGAGAGGAGGGATGACATGCAGGAATTAGAAAAGATTTTGGAAGAGATAAATGCTGAATTTGACAAGCGTACACGGGCACAACTAAAAATCATGGCTGGCCTGAGTAATGATGTATACCGATATGGTTATGGAAAAAGTCTTGAAGCCTACCAGCAAGGAAAATTATTTGTTGAAGATATCATCCGCAAACACATGAATGACGGCTGGATTCTGGTGGAAAAGCGACTGCCGGAAGATGGTAAAAGCGTTTTGTGTTGTAGTGATGATGAAAGAATGATGATTGGAGTATTGCATAAGGAGTATTACGTTGATTTTGGAATAACGGTAGCTGAAAATTATAACCAAATTATGCATGATGTTATTGCTTGGCAGCCTCTGCCAGAGCCGTATAGACCGGAAGGGAGAGATGAGGAATGACACCAGAAGAAGCAGTATCGAGAATTAAAGCACACATGGAAATTCATAAGTTAAGAGAGGCGCAAGCTGTACATATAACTGAAGCTCTGAATATGGCAATCGCGGCTCTTATAGAAGTGCAGTGGTATCGAAAAGTTGGAACTGTGGACGAATGTATGAAAGCAATAGATCAACTGAAGTCGGACGTTGAACGTGATAACCACGGGAAAGACAATAGAATAAGTTCGTGTGACGAATGGGTTTGCCCGAAATGTGGCACTCATTATAAAAGGTATTTTGATGATTATATATATTGTCCGATATGCGGGTATCAGGGATAAAAGATTTGCTGATGTGCTGTGTAGAATGGAATTTGAAGGGAATAGAAGATGGAAGAAAAAGAATTAACATATGAAGAAATGGTAGAAAATTGCACTTGTGATTGCTGCAATACTACATTCTATGAAGAAGATCCAATAGATACATATACAATAACTTTGGAAGGAACAGGAAAGAGTTTTACATTATGTGAAAAGTGTTTAAAAGAGCTAGATGAAGTGATACGAGATTTTATTGAACAATAGTAAATTGACATGAATTCATATAAGGAGAGATTAGATGAGACTTTTTAAAGAGAAAGATGTGGTTAAAGCCATTGATGAGCATACAGACGACAATGGCAAATTGGATGATGATATTACTTGTATTTTAGAAGGCATACCTTTTGAGGTTAATGAAGATGGAGAAATAATGTCTTGTGGTCCGGAGGCAGGTACATTTCCTTTCTCCAAACTGGAATTGAAAAAGATATATGAACTTATATTTAAGCGGATCGGTGAAATGAAAGCAAATTTCAATACTGTAAATTCACATGATTTAGTAAGCATGGAGGAACTGCGAGCGAAAATTGACACCTATATATGGTTGATGGAGGAAGCTGGCTCGAAAGGAGAAAAATGAACGTGAGAAGATTACAAAAAGGAGATCTCGTTAGGTGGTATTTCAATCCAACTGATTATATTATCTGTGTGGTTGATGAGGTATGTGAAGACAGGACTTGCTGGGCAATTGAGTTTGGAACTGGGCTGAGGAAGAAATATAAAGAATCAGAACTGTATCCACATACAGAGGATGATGTATAGGGTGATATGAGAAAGGATTAGAAAAATGAGTTATGACATTTCGCTAAGGGATCCCATTAGAAAAGAAACGATACATTTTGATACTCTCCATCAGATGAGGGGAGGAACCTATGCTGTCGGTGGGACAAGTGAAGCATGGCTGAATATTACATACAATTATTCTCGTTGGTATTATAAAGAAGGTGTGTTCCCCGATAATGGAGAAGATTATAGAGGTATTCGCTCTATTTATGGATTGTCAGGCGCAGAAAGCATCCTTATCCTTGAAAATGCAATTAAGGTGTTGGAAGATATGGATGAAGATTTGACAGCAGAAGAGATAAGAAATTACGAAGAACACGACATTAAGGGATATTGGCTACCAACGCGAGAAAATGCGATCAAACCATTATATCAGCTTTTAGCAATGGCAAAGATGCGTCCGGATGCAGAATGGGATGGAGATTGATGGGGTTATGAGGAATATTTTAGGAGGATCATATGCTTGAATTCTGTGTAACAATATCAATGTGTATTGCGTTATGTTTTTTACTTGAAGGAATTGAAAACGTAATTAAATCAAAGGTGGATAAACTTTACATAGTAACTCATGTTGGTTATCCATTATTGATTATAGATGCAATGATTTTTTTATTGGCAAGTGGAGCATTGGAGTAATGAACGGAAGAAAGAGTAAGGAGGTTTTATGAAAGTCTGGATCACAAAATATGCGCTGACGGATGGAATTATTGAAGCGGATGCAAACCCCGGGTTGTGTGGCAGTGTATGTATTTCTGACATTAAAAGTCCGGTTCTATGCCGCATATTGAACGAAGGTGAATGGCACTCCGATAAAAAACAGGCTATTGATAAAGCCGAAGAAATGCGCCAGAAGGAAATCGATAGTCTGAAAAAGCAGATTAAGAAGTTGGAGGAAATGAGGTTTGAGTGATGAAATTTAAAATTGAACCTGATAGTAGCGGATACTTTCTGTATTTCAAA
>PPYE01072497.1_pt1 | contig 15278 bp, 7 predicted proteins | sample 1559881 | NCBI WGS metagenome assembly PPYE01 (sample SAMN08240022, study PRJNA423297) | Human gut metagenome, whole genome shotgun sequencing project. | reverse complement strand
GGAAATCTCCAACGTGCTTTTTCGACCAATTTATGTCCCGAAATTTGATGTATTCAAATTTTTGTCATGTACTTAGGCAAATATTATAAAGTATATCCTTTTGAAGTAAAAACGGATTGTGAACTTCCATTGACATGTCAAACTCCGCAGGGAGTTTATGGTGCTATAATGGAAGCTGGGAATAACCATTATCCACGTGCTTACTTGGAGGCTCCTTATAGGAGGGAGAATATTTTACGCATCTCTTTACGGGGTGAAGCTAAGGGAGAAAGAGGAATGGTCACTGCGTGGCGTGTTATAAGTTTGGCTGATGAGCCGGGTAAACTAATGGAACAGAATTATTTGTTGTATAATTTGAATGAATCTTGCAAATTGGCGGATACTTCTTGGATAAAGCCGGGAACAGCTATGAGGGAAACGACAATTTCAACCCCGGAGTGTTTGAAGATGATTGATTATTGTGCTTCAATGGGGATATCATATATGATTTTGGATTGGGGATGGTACGGCTTGGCAAATAGTCATAAGTCCGATCCTTCCATTGTTAATGTGACCAACCCTGCAACCGGACAGCCAATACCTGGACATCCGGGATTGGATTTGCTAAAAGTTGTTAGCTATGGAAAAGAAAAAGGAGTTGGTTTGTTCTTATATGTCAATCGCCAGGGTTTGGAACGTTATGCGGATAAAATATTTCCTCTATATCAAAAATGGGGAATAAAAGGGATAAAACCTGGTTTTGTGAATGTTGGAAATCAGGAATGGCAAGAATGGATAGAAAGTATAGTGGCTAAAGCTGCAAAATATAATCTGCTGGTAGATATTCACGATGCTTACCGTCCGAATGGTTTTAGTCGTACTTATCCTAATTTGCTGACACAAGAAGGAATACATGGCAATGAACAAGTTCCTAATGCAGACCATAATACAATGCTGCCGTTTACTCGTTTTACCATTGGCGCCGGAGATTATACGCCTGGATATACTCGTAAGGATTTACAAACAACCTTTGCCCATCGTTTAGCTTTACCTGTCATTTATTATAGTCCGGCTCAATTTCTGTTCTGGAATGAAAAACTTACCGATGAACATAAACGACCGGAATTGGACTTTTGGAAGAATATTCCCACGGTGTGGCAAGATACAAAGTTCTTGCTTGGGGAAATAGGAGAGTATGCTGTTGTCGCACGCCGTTCGGGAACAACTTGGTATGTGGGAGGAATAACCAATACCAGCGCACGCTGTTTGCAATTAGATTGTTCGTTTCTTTCTTCTGATAAAAAGTATATAGCGACAATTTACACTGATGATGTTGAAGTTCCTGGAAAAATAAAAATTACGACTCGAAAAATCACCTTAAAAACAAAACTTAGTTTTATGTTACAACGTTCAGGAGGTTTTTCTTTGAAAATAATGGAGTTATAAATTATAATACTTATGAAAAAATACATCTTATTCTATTTGTTGTTTTGCCTGTCAGTGGGAGGTTGGGCAAAAGACTTTGTCCATCCCGGCATTTTGCATTCGTCGGAAGCTTTGAGGCGTATTGCCGGTTTGGTGAAAAATGATGTTAATCCTTCGATGGGTTCTTTTAATAAATTGAAGGCTGAACCGGAGGCTTCTTATCATTATTGTATCCAGGGGCCTTTCCGCTTTATCAGTAGGAGTGGTGAATACGGATATACTAAATCTCCTTGTGAGGATGACTTTAACGCAGCTTATTATAATGCTATTATGTGGAATATTACGAAAGATAGGCGGCACGCTGATAAAGCAATGGAAATTATCCGGAATTATGCAGCAACATTAGAAAAAATATTTCCAATGGATGCACCTCTTTGTGCTGGTCTGCAAGGATTCATATTAGTGAATGCTGCAGAGATAATGCGTTATACTTATGTGGAAGAGCATAATGAGAATGGTTGGACATATAAGGATACTGAACAGACAGAAGCCATGTTCAGGAATGTATTTTTTCCTATATTGTCAGAGTTCTATAAAACGAAACCTTACACCAATGGTAATTGGGGAATAGCTGTAACGAAAGCTCAGATAGGTATTTCCGTATTTTTAAATGATACAAAACTTTATGATGATGCTCTTGATTTCTTTTATCATGGAAAAGATAATGGTACTTTACCTAATTATGTGGCAGAAACAGGGCAGATACAAGAAAGTGGTCGGGATCAAGCACATTGTATGCTTGGGATAGGTTGTCTGGCTGAAATAGCAGAAGTGGCTTGGAACCAAGGGGATGATTTATATGGAGCTTTAGATAATCGAATTATGAAGGGGTGTGAATATTTATCAAAGTCTAATTTAGGATATGATGTGCCTTTCCATGTGTGGAAAGATTTGACAGGAAAATATTCTAATTGGCAGTCTTTGGGGCAGGCTGGTATGGGAGAGTTCAGGGCTGTATTTGAATTGCCCTATAATCATTATGTGGAACGGAAAAAGATGGAGATGCCATATACTAAAATGGTATTGAATCGTATCCGTCCTGAAGGAGCCGGATTTACCTGTGATAATCCCGGATTCGGAACTTTATTGTTTTATTTGGGAAAGGATGGGGAACAAGAACGAAAAGGTCGGATAAATGAAAACTTGAAAAAGAATTTATTCGGATGGCAGTTTGCAGCAGCTTCATTAAAATTAAAAGATGATAAGATGATGTTGATGTCTTCAGGTACATCCTGTAAAAAAAAGGGGATCATGTATGATGCTGGATCTTATCCCTATATTGCAATAAAAATATCTCATTTACCTAAAAATCATAATAAAAACTGGTTTGCTTTGAGCTATAACGTGATGAGTGCTCCTGAGTTTTGGGTGTTTGGAGAGTCGGACGCTCAAATAATGGATGGGAATATATATGTGTTTAGTATTCACGGAGCAAAATCTAATAATGGAACGGAATTCTCAAAAGGCCTTACTAACGTAACTTTATTAATGGATTTTGGTGAAACCGGAGGTGAAGGAGTAGATGTGGAATGGATTCGTTCGGTGGCGGATTTGGAGTTTTAATGCTGATAAGGTATAAAAAATGAGTTCTTGATTTGAGTGAAGAGGGGAGGCTTTTCGTTTAAGAAACAAGAGCGGTATAATGTTATTAACTTTAATTTTTAGTATTATGAACAACAGAGACAAAATTTTGATGTTTCTATCGTTGATCTGCTTGCCATTTGGTGAATTGGCAGCAGAGCAAATTGGAAACATGGAGGTATTTCCGATAAATCAGGAGATGCAGCAAAATGTAAAAATAGCAGGTCGTGTGACTGATGCTGGTGGAGAAGCGATTATAGGAGCTTCTATTGTGGAAAAAGGGACTACTAATGGTATTATTACAGATTTTGATGGAAATTTTACATTGAATGTAAGAGCAAATGCAAAATTGGTTATATCGTATGTAGGATATGTTACTCAAGAAGTTATGGTAACCCCTAATAAAGAATTGAATATCGTATTAAAAGAGGATACCGAAACATTGGATGAAGTTGTTGTCGTAGGTTATGGATCTGTTAAAAAATCCGACTTAACGGGTGCTGTTGCTTCAGTTTCCACAAAAGATTTAATACGGAGTGGTAATACGGATGCGGTAGGGGCTTTGCAGGGAGCTATGTCAGGTGTACAGATTTCACGTTCCAGCAGCAAACCGGGAAGTGAATATAATATCTTAATCCGCGGATTAAATACGATCAGTGGCAGTACTTCCCCTTTGGTGGTTATTGACGGAGTTCAAGGCGCATCCCTTTCAAATGTAAATCCGGATGATATTGAGCGTATTGATATCTTAAAAGATGCTTCTTCTACAGCTATTTATGGTTCGCGTGCATCAAACGGAGTTGTATTGGTTACTACAAAACGAGGGAAGAAAGGCACTGCAAAAATCAATTACAGTGGTTATGTAGGTTTTCGTAAATATACAAATCTTCCAGATATGATGTCAGGCGATGAATATGTGCAGTTGGCTCGTGAGTCGGTTCGTGCGTCAAATAATAATATATATAAGTCTGATAGTGAGATTTTTACTTCTTCCGAATTGAAGGCTATTGAAAACAATAATTATTTTGATTGGTTGGATGCTGTCACCCATACGGCCTTGATGACCAATCATACAGTTTCTGCTGCAGGAGGTAATGAAATGACTACTTATGCTATTTCAGCAGGTTATTATTATGAGGATGGCATGGTGGATCCCGAAGAATATTCACGTTATAACTTGCGTGCAGCTGTTGATATACAACCAAAAGATTATTTGAAATTTGGAATTAATCTGTATGGAGCACATACAGTACGTAATGCGGGTACTGGCATTTTGACTACAGCTATGAGAATGCGGCCTACTTATCACCCGACTAATTTGGTTACCGGGGAAGAGGAAACTAAATATTCTAACGGTCGATATAATCCTTTACTTACGCAAAAGAATGCGACAAATAAAAATAAAAATTATAATATGATGGGTAATCTTTATTTAGAGATTCTCCCAGTAAAGAATCTCTCTTTAAAGACTACTTTCTCTCCTAATATACGTTTTTATGATGTCGGACAGTATCTTGGATCTTATACAGAAAATCGTGGTGGAAATTTGGCAAATAGTAATTATGCAAAAAACAGTTATACCAATTGGATGTGGGATAATCAGATTAGCTACCGTTTTGAGAAGAAAGAACATCGTTTTGATGTGATGGGAGTTTTTTCAATGGTACAAAATCAAGATGAACTGTTAAAAGGCATTGGCAATGAACTTTCATATAATTCATTATGGTATAATTTACAGGGTGGTACTACTAACAGTTCGACTTCTGGATATACAAAAACCAGTTTGATGTCCTATTTAGCTCGAGCTAATTATTCGTTTCGTGATAACTATTTTGTAACGGCAAGCATTCGTTTTGATGGTTCTTCAAAGTTGGCTAAAGGTAATAAATGGGGTGCCTTTCCTTCGGCTGCTTTGGCATGGCGTTTGTCCGGTGAAGAGTTCTTAAAAGATGTTGAATGGCTTGATAACTTAAAAGTTCGTTTAAGCTATGGTCAAACAGGTAATGATAATGTAAAAGCTTATCAGACTGAAGGGGCTACTAGTGCCGTTAATTATTATATATTTGGTACAACGGATGCGCAAGGTTATGTTCCGGGTAATATGCGCAACCCCAATTTAGGATGGGAACGTACTACCGAGTACAATGTAGGTTTGGATTTCGGTTTTTTGGGGAATAGGATTTCGGGTAGCGTGGAGTATTACAATCGTTTGACCAAAGATTTGATTATGAATAAAACGATTCCGGTTACCACTGGTTATACTTCAGTAACAGCTAATGTTGGTTCTGTAAGGAATACTGGTGTAGAATTTTTGATCAATTCCGAAAATATACGTACCAAAGACTTTACTTGGCATACTCAATTTAATTTTGCCTATAATAAAAATAAAATTGTAGATTTGGCTTACAAAGAGGAACTTTCTCCTCGTGGATTATCTTTGCAGGGTATGGTAGGCGATTATAATAATTTGTGGATTATTGGTCAGCCCATTGATATTAATTTCAGTATGATGACTCAAGGGGTTTATCAGCTGGATGAAGAGGCTGAGGCTGCTAAATATGGTGCGCGTCCCGGACATTATAAACCGTTGGACTTGAATAAGGACGGGGAAATAACCGATGCCGACCGCGTTATTAATGGCAAACATACGCCAGACTTCACCGGGGGTATGACAAATACATTTACATATAAAAATTTTGATTTATCATTCCAATTGTCATTCCAAACTGGTGCAAAAGTATATAATCAATACTTGGTTTCTTTTGCTTTGGAATATAATACCCAGAATTTTAATAATCTGCGCCGGGAATATTGGACACCGGAAAATCCAACTAATGACTTCCATCAGCCTAGTAGTAGCGATCCTTATGACCGCGACAAGGGTCGTAGTGATACATGGAATAGGGATGAATCAAAAGCTTGTGCGTCACATCGTCTCGGGTCTACTGATTATTTGAAAATCAATTATCTTTCTTTGGGATATACTTTCAATAGTAAATGGATTAAAAAGATGAATTTAGGGAACTTGCGGATTTATGGAACCGTTCAGAACCCTTTTATCTGGACTCGTGATAAATATGCATTCAACCCTGAACAAATGAATGTTGCTATCGGCAATACAGACTTTATGACATGCAACGCTATTTTCGGTGTAAATGTGGAATTTTAAATGAAGAATTTTAAAATAGAAAGAGACTATGAAAACAAAAAACATATTAGCAAAAACACTATTTTTGACGGTAATGTTCGTTATTCCCGGATGTTCGTCGTTCCTAGATGAGGAGAATATCGCTGGACAATCTGCTGAAGAATATTTTGCTACGGCTGTAGGGTATGAAAGCTTGATAAACGGTTGTTATAACACATTGAAGTCTGTATATAACACAACTAATTATAGTGTGATATCTCAATTGGGCACAGATATTGTGACACAGAATGCTGTTAATGCGCCCAGTCTTGCAACCATAAATAAATATACTTTGTATCAGAGCGATAACGGATTTGTTTACGCTCAATGGACGAGCTTATATGCTGCTTTGAAGAACGTGAATGCTGCTATTGACCGTGCTGTAGATGTGATAACCAAAGAACAGGACCCGCGTGACGGTATGGATGAAGGTTTGTTGGCCAAGCGTGTAGCCGAAGCTAAATTTCTGCGTGCGGTTTATCTGTTTGATATTGTGAGGAATTGGGGACAAGCTCCGTTAATCCTGCATGAACCGACAGAAGTTTTAACCGTATCACAACTTGATAGTGGTGATAAATTTTACGAGCAAATATTAGCGGATTTGGAAGATGTGCTGAACTCCTCACTGCCTATGAAGCAGCCAGATAGCGAATATGGTCGTGTTTCTAAGGCCGCAGCTAAACATCTTCGTTCACTTGTCTATCTGACACGTGGTTACCAGACTTACGGTGCGTCATCCGACTTTGATAATGCGTTGGCCGATGCAGAAGATGTAATTAGAAATTCCGGACATGAGCTGCTGCCCGATTATGCTCTTGTACACCGCCAAAGCAACGAAGAAAATAATGAAATAATTTTCTGTGTGAATTACGCAAATAAAGATAAATATTGGGGAAATCTTTGGTCTGAGTTTTATATGCCTGTTTATCGCGAAGGATGGGTAGATTTGGCACCGGATAATATGTATGGAGCCGATGCTGCCGCTTATACAATTATGCCTACAAAATATGCTTATCTACTTTTTGATTGGAAAAAAGATCAACGCGCTCGAGTAACGTTTATGTCACCTTATAATGGTGATGCAGCAACTTCTGTCGATGGTCGTACCTGTGGTAATAATTACTTCCAAAGTATCAATGGATCGGTAGTCCCCAAAGGTGAGCCGGTTATCTATTTCCCTGTTCCGCTTGAAGGGGGCTTTAATAATCATACTTATACGCAAGTGGAAAAAGATGCGGCTAAAGAAAAGGGACAATATTATTTTAATTACCCGTCTGGGACATTAGCGGAAAAATCCTATAAGGAAGTTGCAGGGGATGATTACTATATTATGGGATACCAAGGTGGCGATGCAGGTTCACGTACATGGTTACCGGTATGGAAATTCAAAGATGTCAATATGCAACACGGGGGAACAGGTGGTTCGGTAGGACATGGATCACGTGATATTTATATGTATCGTTTGGCTGAAACTTATTTGATAGCCGCTGAGGCTGCTGTACAAGTAAATGATAATGCAAAAGCATTAATGTATATCAATACCGTTCGTCAGCGAGCTTCCAATAATGCTCCGGAAGGCGGCTTGAATCTTTATTCGGGGACGATAACTATAGATGATGTATTAGATGAACGTGCGCTTGAGCTTTTTGGAGAAGTGCCTCGATGGAACGATTTGACACGTACAGGTAAATTGGCTGAGCGTGTGTTGGAATATAATTGGGATGTATCCAATATTGATGGGGCTGTTAAAACAGAATTGAGTACAAGTACGAATGCTAAATTTAGTCTTCGTCCAATTCCCCTTGCTTGGTTGAATTCTTTGTCTAATGGTCAGGAATTAGGTAATAATCTTGGTTGGGAATAATGGGTTGATAATATAAAAAGATAATGTCCTGACAATAAACTGATAGTGTTGGGGCATTATTTGTATAATGAAGAAGGTGACTTAGTCTTTTTGAATACATATATAATGTGTAAAAAAGTACCTTTTGTGTAGATTTGAAAAATATAGAGATATTATGAAGACATTAATGAGAAAAATAATATTTGTTCCTTTATGGATTTTATTGTCCATATTATGTGTGAATGCGAAAGTAGTTGTATATCCTACACCTGCATCTGAAACTTTGTCAATTGATTATGTGGTAGAGGTAGATGGTATTTCAGTACCTGTTTATATGGCACAAACTCAACACCATGATAAGAAGTATTCAATAGCATATTTTGACTTTTCTGGAACAGTAACTGTGAAGATAAGGAGTAAGTTGTCTTTGAAGAAGTTGAATATATTGCCGGATAGGTATGATATTCAACCTTCTGTTTCAGAGGATGTAGCAACGTTTCAATTGGATAAACCTTGTGACATTTCTTTTGAGCCAGATGGTTGCAATAGTCCTTTACTGCTATTTACTAATGAGATAGAAAAAGATATTCCTTTTAAAGATAATCCGAATGTTATTTATTTTGGTCCGGGGGAACATAATCCAGAGAATGGGTTAATAAAATTGAGTAGTAACCAGACCCTTTATTTGGCTGGAGGTGCAATTGTGAATGCGGGTGTGGAAGCGACTGGAGATAATATTACTATTTGCGGTAGAGGTATTTTGGATTGTTCTGATTGGGAACATAATGCCGGGCCTACCGACTATATGATTAATGCGAAAAATTGTAATAACTTTGTGATGAAAGATGTGATATTGAAAGGTGCTTTTTGGTGGACTATTGTTCCTCAAAATTGTGACCGGGTATTAATTGATCATGTTCGTTTGGCGGGTTCAAGGGTCGGCAATGATGATGGTGTGGACCCATGCAATTCGAGTAATATAACAGTGCGTAATTGTTTCTTTCGTACAGATGATGATGCGATTTCTCCTAAAGGAATAACTCGGGCTGGAGGAGAGATAAATTCAAAATCTGTAGAAAATATGCTGGTGGAAGATTGTGTGTTTTGGGTAGATTTTGCTAATGTATTTAGAATTGCTACGGAAAGCAGTTGTCCTGCAATTCGGAACTTTACAGCACGCAATATTGATGTAATTCATTTCCCCAATCGTAATCAGGTACAAATATTTTGGCTGCATCCGACAGGAGAAATGGCTATGGAAAACTTAACTTTTGAAAATATAAGAATCAATGGTGAAGTCCCTTATAATCTGATAAAATTAACTCCGGCATTGAACTTAGTGGGGACTCGTCCTATTAAACAACCTACCCCTAATAATGTTAAAGTGGGGCCTGGAAGACGTGGAATAGGTAGCCGTGGTTATGGGGAGTTTGTGGTTGTACCATCTAATGGCCCATTTATTCATAATGTTACCTTCAAGAACATCTGTACGTATGGTGGACAAACTGTTTCTTGTAATGAACGAGGAACTATTTTACTTCAAGGTGTTGATGAAGCGCATGATGTCTCCAATATAACGTTTGATAAAGTGAGTTATTTTGGTAATATGATTGATGGAGAGAATGATCTGGTGAAAATGAATGAGTATGTAAAACAGGTGCGATTTATAAAAGAATAAAATTATGAGAATATTATGTATACTAGGATTATGGATGGTATTTTCTTTATCCATCCTTCAGGCAAAAGAGATAAAGATGTCCTCGCCGGATGGAAAGTATCAGTTTACTTTAAGTGATGAGGGTGGAAACTTGCATTATTCTTTGAATTGGAATGCTAAAGAAACAATAAAACCATCTTTATTGGGTATTAAGACTAATGCTATATGGCGTGATCATTTGTCATTAGGTGACATGACAACAGCCGAACAGGATACTGTCTGGCATCCTGTATATGGAGAACGCAGTACCATAAAAGATCAGTATAAAGCTTGGTCGGTAGTCATTAATCGTCAGAATTCTCGTGACAAGTTGGTCTTGGATGTACGAGCGTACAATGAAGGGGTTGCATTCCGTTATCGGTTTCCCGGCGGACAATATTTGAAGATCACAGATGAATTTACTGAATATACTTTACCGGAAGGAGCAAAGGCTTACTTCACATCCAGGGCTCAGACTCCTTATGAATATCTCCCATTGGAAGGATGGCCCGGTGAATCAGACCGTCCGTTGCTTTTGACATTGCCTGAAGGTCCTTACGTATGTCTGGCTGAAGCGCAGGTGGTAGACTATGTGCGTACTAAATTCAAATTATCGACGGAAAAAAAGAATACGATTCAGTCTGCTATGTATGGTCCCGTAGAGGACATTGCTCCTTACCATACTCCTTGGAGGGTGATTATGTGTGCTGATAAACCGGGACAAATATTGGAACATAATGATCTGATTCTGAATTTGAATCCCTCTTGTAAAATAAAAGATACTTCATGGATAAAACCCGGAAAAGTGATGCGTGAAGTGACATTAACTACAGAAGGAGGAAAAGCTTTGGTGGATTTTGCCGTGAAACGCAATCTGCAATATATTCATTTTGATGCGGGATGGTATGGATTTGAATATGACAAGGCTTCTGATGCTACTACAGTGACATTAGACCCTCGTAGAAATCCGGATATAAATGCTTTGAACCTGAAAGAGGTGGTAGCTTACGCTAAAGAACGGGGTATAGGAGTTATTCTATATGTCAATCAACGTGCATTACAACAGCAGTTGGATGAGATTCTTCCGTTGTATAAGTCTTGGGGAATAGCTGGTATTAAATTCGGTTTCGTACAGGTGGGATCACAAGTATGGACTAAATGGATGCATGAAGCGGTCAAGAAATGTGCTGATTATGGCTTGATGGTTGATATACATGATGAGTACCGTCCTACAGGGTTCAGTCGTACCTATCCTAATCTGATGACCCAGGAAGGTATCCGCGGTAATGAGGAATTTCCTGATGCAACACATAATGCGACTCTTCCCTTTACCCGGTTTATAGCTGGGGCGGCAGATTATACCATTTGTTACTATCGTCAGGATTTCGGTCGCTTGAATGCAGACAAGGATGGTTATGGTGTTCCTCGTTCTAAATCTATCCAGACCACTCCTGCGCATCAGTTGGCTTTGGCGGCAGTTTATTATAGTCCGTTGCAATATATGTATTGGTATGATAAGCCATCGGATGCTCAAGACGAACCCGAGTTGAAATTCTTTGATGATGTATATACTACATGGGATGATACAAAAGTGTTGCAAGGGGAGGTCGGTGAATTTATTACTATAGCCCGTCGTAAAGGAGAGGAATGGTTTATCGGTTCGATAACAAATAATGAGGCGCGTGCTTTATCTGTAAACCTGGATTTTTTGCCCGAAGGAAAGAACTACATAGCGGAAATTTACACGGATGGGGATACATCAGTGAAAACACGTACTAAAGTCAGGGCTTCTGCTTATCGTGTGAGCAACAAGACGAGATTAAACTTTTGTTTGAAAGCATCCGGAGGTTCTGCTGTTCGTTTAGTTCCTGACGATGGGAATATGAAATCTGTCAAAAACTATAAGCAGCAACGGTTATGAGAAAGTTGAAAATATCAGTCCTGTTGAAAGTGGGTTTCTTTTGTCTGTTTTTGAGTATAGGGCTTGAGATGCAAGCCCGGAAATTTGTGCATCCGGGAATATTACATACAACAAAAAGTATTGAGCGGATGCGTGCTCAAATTGCTGATAAGGAATATCCTGCTTATGGCTCTTTTGAATTATTGAAAAGTCATCATTGCTCTCAGGCAGATTATCAGCCTTTCGGACCTTTTGAAATCATTTCAAGAGATGGCGAGTTTCGTCATACAAAATCGAAAATGGAGCAGGACTTTAGCGCAATCTATCAGAATGCATTGATGTGGGTTTTGACTGGTGAAAAGACTCATGCCGAGAAATCTTTGGAATTATTGTTAGGCTATGCCGGAACACTTAAAAGAATTCCGGAAACGAATGATGCCCCTTTGTTGGTGGGGTTGGAAGGATTAAAGATTATTTATGCTACTGAAATACTGCGTCATACTTATAAAAAGATGACAGTTGTTCAGTTTAATGAGATCAGTAGAATGATAAGGGAAGTGTTCTTGCCTGTAATGGAAAATTTTTACCATCGTAAGCCTTATACAAATGGGAATTGGGGGCCTATTGTGACTAAAGCTTATATGGCAGCTGCTATTTTATGGGATAATGAGGAAATGTATAATAAGGCGGTTGATTTTTATCTTCATGCCAATGATAACGGAACAATAGCTCATTATATCAGTGGGGATACCGGTCAGATACAGGAGAGTGGTCGTGATCAGGGGCATAGCATGTTGGGTATAGGTGCCCTGGCAACTGTTTGTGAAATAGCTTGGCAACAAGGTGATGATTTATATTCGGCTCTTGATAACCGGCTTATGAAAGGGTTTGAGTATGTCGCAAAATATAATTTGGGGTATAATGTTCCTTTTGCTGTGTGGAAGGATGTCACAGGAAAATATAGCAACTGGACTGAGATATCTAATAAAGGAAGGGGTAGATATATGCCGATTTTTGAAATGGCCTACAATCATTTTGTTATACGGAAAGGGATGCAGATGCCTTATACGGAACAGGTTCTTCGGCAGATTCGTCCTGAAGGATACGATCGTGATCAGCCTGCTTTTGGTTCTTTGTTGTTCAATGAAGCGGGGACTAAAAAGAATTATGTTGACTTGGTAAATCCTTTTGTTGACAGTCACCGTTCCCGATGGTTTTTTTTCAGTTCGGCATGTCGTCCGTTTGGTATGGTCAGCCTTAGCCCTGATACGGATACCGAGCACTCTTGGGGATCAGGATATCTGTATGACTCAAAACAAATACGCTGTTTTAGTCATGTTCATAATTGGCAGATGTCCGGTGTGGCGGTGATGCCTACCGTTGGCGAGTTTAAAGGGCATTTGGGTATGAATGCTTATCAATCGGCTTTTACTCATGATGGAGAGATAGCTAAACCGGGATATCATAAAGTGAAACTGACAGATTATGACATAACAGCAGAGTTGACTTCTACTATGCGCGTAGGCTTTCATTGTTATACTTTTCCGAAAAGTGATGCCAGTTATATTTTATTTGATACGGGAGCGTTTTTGGCACATGGACCTACAGCTTATTCGGAGGTTTGGAAAGTAAGTGATAAGGAAATAGCCGGATGGGAGATGATGGAACGTACAGGACGTCGTCCTAAAGATACTCCTGTTTATTTTTATGCACAATTGAGCAAGCCAATGGATAAGGTTGTATCTTGGCGCGAAGGCCGGATAGAATCTAATAGCAATCCGGAAAGAATATCAGGTAAGAATGCGGGTATGGCAGTCCGATTTAAAACAGAAAAAGACGAAAAGGTGATGCTGAAAGTGGCGATTTCATATGTCAGTGTAGAACAGGCACGTAAGAATATGTTAACGGAACTGTCAGGCTGGGATTTTGAGCAAGTAAAGCAGTCTTCTTTTTCCGAATGGAATGATTGGCTTGGAAGGATAGAAGTGGAAGGCGGTAGCAGAGAACAGCAAATAAAACTCTATACGGATTTGTGGCATGCCTTATTGGGACGCCATGTAGTCAGTGATGCCGATGGACATTATATGGATATGACTTCCGACTTTCCGCGCATACGGCAAATTCCTTTGGGAGAAGATGGAAAACCTTTGTATAATCATCATAACTTTGATGCATGGTGGGGAAGTCATTGGTCACTGAACATACTCTGGTCTATGGCATATCCTGAAGTTATGGATAATTTCTGTAATACAATGATAGATATGTATCAAAACGGAGGTCTGATTCCCCGTGGACCATCAGGAGGAAATTATACGTATGTGATGATTGGTGATCCGGCTGTTTCTTTTTTTGCTTCGGCTTATAATAAAGGAATTCGTAATTATGATGCGGAACTGGCTTATGAAGGTTTGCGGAAAAATGCTTTTGTGGGAGGTATTCGCGACCATGCCGGTTATGAACATAGCAAGACAGCTTATTCCGGTGGCATGAAATATTATGAGGAATGGGGGTATGTGCCTGACGGACGGAAAGATGTTGAAGGGATGCATACTACCGGAGCTTCCATGACATTGGAATATGCCTATCAGGATTGGTGCTTGGCACAGATGGCGAAAACAATGGGGAGATTACAGGATTATGAGTTTTTTATGAAGCGGTCAAAGAATTATCGTAATCTTTGGAATCCGGAAAGTGGTTATATGCAACCTCGTGGAGAGGATGGCAACTGGTTACCTTGTTTTGATCCGTTGGAATTGACAGAAAAAGGAGGATTTTGCGAGAGTAACTCTGCTATTTATTCACACTATGTTCCACATGATATGGCAGGATTGATAGAACTTTATGGAGGTGCCGACCAGTATGTTAAGAGATTGAATGCTAATTTCGAAAAGAGTGAGTCGTATGGGTTTTTCCGTTCTAATAAAACAAAGGAAGGCAATTGGACAGATTATGGTAATCAGCCGGGGACTGGAATGGCTCATTTGTTTAGTTATGCAGGAGCACCTTGGCTTACTCAGAAGTGGGTGCGTAAAGTAAAGGCTGCTTATAGTGATGTGACTCCCTATGGAGGCTATCGGGATGATGAGGATCAGGGACAGATGGGGGCTTTAGGTGTTCTGATGGCAATCGGACTGTTTGAGGTGGATGGTGGTTGTGCGGAAAAGCCTTTTTATGAGATTACTTCTCCGCTTTTTGATAAGGTTACTATTCATTTGAACAATCGTTATTATTCCGGAAAGACTTTCCAAATCATAACGAAAGGAAATTCAACTGATAATATGTACATTCAAAATGCTTCCCTTAATGGGAAAAAGTGGAATAAATGTTGGTTTTATCATGAAGACTTTATTAAGGGGGGTACTTTGGAGTTGAAATTGGGGGCAAAGCCTAACAAAAAATGGGGTATAGAAGAACTTCCTCCTTCATTTGTATTTTCAAAATAGAGATTAAAAGATTATTATTTAAAACATCGGTAGGATCTGTGAACATAAATTAGATGAAAACAGATTCTTTACCGATGTTTTAATGAGGGACATTCATTAAATATTACAAAATCAGCCAACTAATTCATACACAAAGTATTGCGAATTAGTTGGCTTTTTTGTAT
>PPYE01276872.1_pt1 | contig 15281 bp, 12 predicted proteins | sample 1559881 | NCBI WGS metagenome assembly PPYE01 (sample SAMN08240022, study PRJNA423297) | Human gut metagenome, whole genome shotgun sequencing project. | reverse complement strand
ATGACCAGCATTGCGGCGACTATCACAGCGTGCATAACTATTTCCGTCCGCTGGAGGTCTACCCCGACAAAGGGCCGTTACGCGGATACGCGGCGGAATATGAGAAACGGCATAGAAGGCGTCGCCGTGCCGAGCATTACGCGGTGTTGCCGGTAGCGCAGCATGGCGTACGCGCGTTCATGCTCTCGGAATTCGGAGGATTGGCGCAGCTGATTGCCGACCATTCCGCAGTGTCGCGAGCCTACGGGTACGGCGAATACGATTCGATTGAGGGTTGGCGATCCGCGGTACGTTCCGTTTTGGCGTCGGCTGCGGCATTGGAATCCAAAGGATTGGCCGGCTATGTATACACGCAGGTTTCCGACGTGGAAGAGGAACTCAACGGGCTGCTGACATACGATCGGCGCGTGGACAAGCTCACGGAATGACTTTCGGCCATCTTGCCTGTGCGGTACGTACGCAGACAGGCAGACCGATGCCCCCACAACAAGACCGGCGGACACCGTGGAGCCCACGCGATGCATGGGCAGGTGGCGGGATTCTCCGGTCGGGGGCCTTGCCCGTGCCCGCATGTGCCGGGTGATGCGTGGGATGCGACTGGATGATGTTCCGGGTCGCAGCTATGCATGATTCGTGAAAAGCGTCGGCTGTGAGGAATCGTGCACGGTCCCACCCAGCCTTCGGGAACCACTACCCCAAGGAACGGCGGAATCCCAATGGCTCCATCCCCATAAAGAATGGGTGCCTCCGAGGTGGATACCCATTGGGCACGAAAATAACAACACGATCCCGGAAAAGCGAAGTTTTCCGGAATCGTGTTCTCGTCAGAAGAGCGGATCAGGCTTCAATCCGACTCAGCCCTCCAGCTTGGCCTTCTCGGCAGCCAGACGGGCGGCCTCGGCCTCGCGGCGGGCGGTCAGCTCGGCATCGAAGCGGGCGAGTTCTTCCTCAACGGCCTCCGGCGGAATCTTCGCGAAGATCGGATGCGGCTTCGGCACCGGGGTACCGGCCACAATCGGTTCGGAAGCCCATGGATGCACGGTCTCGCCCATCTCGTAGTCACCGGTGATAATCGGGTACATGAAGCCCGGTTTGTCGAGATCCTCAACCTCTTCAAGACGTGGCAACGGCGAGAACGTGCCAGTACCGCCCAGCGCCTCCCACACTTTCTGCGCGGAGTGCGGCAGGAACGGAGCCAGCAGATGGTTGGCATCGGACACGGCTTGGGCGGCGACATGCAGTACGGTGCCGAGACGGGCCGGATTATCCTTGATCTTCCACGGTTCGGTGGCGGAGATGTACTTGTTGATGTCACCGACCACGCGCATTGCTTCGGACAGCGCATTCTTCTGGCGATGGTTCTCGATCAGCGAACCGATGGAGTCGAAGGCACCTGCGGTCTCGGCCAGCAGGGCACGGTCCTCATCGGTCATCGAAGCCTCATCAAGCGCTGGAATCTCACCGAAGTTCTTGTTCATGAGGTTGGCCACACGATTCACCAGATTGCCCCAGGAGGCGGCGAGCTCCTCATTGTTATGGCGCACGAACTCGGCCCAGGTGAAGTCGGAGTCAGAGCTTTCCGGACCTGCCACGGAGATGTAGTAGCGCACGGCGTCAACCGGGTAGCGCGACAGGATGTCCTTCACGTAGATCACGATGCCACGGGAGGACGAGAACTTCTTGCCCTCCATGGTCATGAATTCGGATGCCACGACCTGCTCCGGCATGTTCAGTGGGCCGAGCTTGCCGGTTTCGCCGCCTTTGGAACCCTGACCGTTGTAGGCCAGCATCTCGGACGGCCAGATCTGGGAGTGGAACGTGATGTTGTCTTTGCCCATGAAGTAGTAGCCCGGGGTGGTCGGGTCGTTCCACCAAGCGCGCCACGCGTCCGGCTCGCCCTTGCGGCGGGCCCATTCGATGGATGCGGACAGGTAGCCGATCACGGCATCGAACCACACGTACAGCTTCTTGTTCGGGTTGTCGATCCAGCCGGCGACCGGAATCGGAATGCCCCAGTCGATGTCGCGCGTGATGGCACGCGGCTTGACTTCCTTAAACAGTCCGATGGAGAAGTTGATGACGTTGGTACGCCAGCCTTCGCGGGTCTTGAGCCATGCGAGATTGGCCTCGGCGAGCGCCGGCAGGTCGAGGAAGAAGTGTTCGGTCTCCTCGAAGCGTGGGGTTTCGCCGTTGATCTTGGATACCGGATTGATCAGCTCGTCCGGGTCGAGCTCGTTGCCGCAGGTATCGCACTGATCGCCTCGGGCACCGTCGGAGCCACAGATCGGGCAGGTGCCTTCGATGTAACGGTCCGGCAGGGTACGTCCGGTAGACGGCGAAATGGCGACCTTTTGCGTGCCTTTATAGATATAGCCGTTCTCGAGGCACTGCGTGAACAGTTCCTGCACGACCTTTTCGTGATTGCCGGTCGTGGTACGGGTGAACAGATCGTAGCTCAGGCCCAAATCGCACAGATCCTTGGCGATCACACGGTTGTAGCGGTTGGCGAGTTCCTGCGCACTCACGCCTTCCTTGTCGGCTTCCACCAGGATCGGGGTGCCGTGCTCGTCGGTGCCGGACACCATCAGCACGTCATTGCCCTTCATGCGCTCGTAACGCGCGTACACGTCGGACGGCACGCCGAAGCCGGCGACATGGCCGATATGACGGGGGCCGTTCGCATACGGCCAAGCAACATTCACCAAAATATGACTCATAAGGCACGATTATCGGCTCAGATAGCGACAGGAAGGCTCTGCAGCGCACCTATGCTCGCATGACGACCACGTCAGTGCGCAATCCCCCTGATTATGCACATTGTTGTATGATGAAACAATCGTTGTCCACATATCCACGGATTTTCGTAAGCCGATGGCGCAGACGCCGGCCATCCGTTACGGTACCGTCATGGATATCGCAATGACGCTTGCCACGGGACCGCTCGCACCGCTGCTGCGCGACGGCGATCTGCCGGGACCGATGAATCTCAACAGATTGGCCGATTTCGGCACACTGTGCAAACTCGACAGTGCCAATGCCTATACGTTGCAGGATTCGACCACGCTGTATGGCCGTGCCACCATCGTCGCGACCGTGATGCCACGCAATGCCGTAGCCTGCGGCTTCACGGCCGCATGGCTGTGGCTGGGCGGATTGTTTCCGGAAACCATTGACATTCTGTCCTCATCGCATTTCCGCACGTTGCGGCACGGGCGAAAGGTGCGGGTGTTCAATCGCAAGGCACCCCCGGACCATGTCATTCAGGTCGGTCCGGTACGCACGACCACGCCGGTACGCACCGCCTGCGATCTGGCGTTGATCGCCACCGACGAGACGAAAGACGTCATGCATGAAGTGATCTGCATGCTCATGCAGGAATATCGTTTCCGGCCCGACGACTGTCTGCAGGCGCTGCAGCAGAGTCGGCATATCAGGAATGCGTCGCAGGCACGCACCCTGTTTCATGGAATTGCGGGCAGAGCCAATGAGCATCCGACGGCGCAATAAGCGGCATCGAAGTCCGCCGGAGTACCGGCCGGAGCCCAAGCCGAGGGCTCTGGTGGAGCCGCCACGCCCGCCACTCGAATTGACGCCGCTCATCGCCTGCAGTCCGGAAACCGACCCGGAAGTGCTCTGGCATATCGCGCGGGAGTCTCCGTCGCTACGCAAGTGGTTGGTGGCGAATCCGGCGGCCAGTCCGGCGATGCTGGAGTATATCGGGCAGGTCGGCGGCCCAGGCGTAGGCGAAGCGTTATGCATACTGCTCGATTCGCTGGATGGCCGGGCCGACTCCGCCATCAGCCTTTGAGAGCGAGCACTGCGTTGTAGACCTGCTTGCGATTGGCGAGGGAACCGTCGGCCAGCGGATGCTCAGCCACGACCTGCGCAATGGCGTCCTTGATGCGCAGATTGTCTTCCTGCGCACGGTCGATCGACAGCACGGCCAGATCTTCTACGGATAGCGAGGCCGGCGCGGCCGCGTCGGCCTCCTCATCGGAGGCACCGGCGATGACCAGTACCATTTCGCCGCGAGGCGGCTCGTCGATGACGCTTTGGTGGATTTCGGCGATGGTTCCACGGCGGATCTGCTCATAGTCCTTGGTCAGTTCACGGCACAACGCCATGCGCCGATTCGGCCCGAGCACTTCCAGCAGGTCGGCCATGGAATCGTCGATGCGATGCAGGGTCTCGTAGAACACGATGGTGCGGCGCTCGGACTGCAGTGCGCGCAGATGCTGCACGCGTTCGGCATGTTTGCGTGGCAGGAATCCCTCATAGCAGAAGCGGTCGGTCGGTAAGCCGGACAATGCGAGCGCATCCAGTACGGCAGAGGGGCCGGGCGCGCAGGTGACCGGCAGGCCGCGTTCGATAGCGCGGCGCACGATGGCCAGTCCCGGATCGTTGATGGTCGGCATGCCCGCATCGGAGACGACCAGCACGGTGGCACCGGTTTCGACCTGGTCGAGCATCCCGTCCGTGAATTCGGTTGGCTCCTGTGTTGATTGCGCTTGTATGCTCTCCATATCTTCCAGTATCTCCTACTGTGTATCCAAGGGCATGTCTTGCGGGCGAAATGAGGCGACGATGAGTATACAGACGGTCAAGGCGAATGCGCGATACGCCGCACTCCGACGACGGCGGCATCAACGTGATGGCTCCGATGCGCTCGGCGCTCCCGAACCACGTTGGACCGCCTCCAGGCCTTTCGCATGGCTGATGACGATTCTTGTGGCCGCTTTCGGCGGAATCCTGCGCTTTGTGAGACTTGGCTCCCCTCGCGCGGTGGTATTCGACGAAACGTATTACGTCAAAGACGCGTGGACCATGCTGAACACCGGCGAGGCGCGCGATTGGCCGAAACTGGTGACCATCGACGGCGTGGATGTCGAAATCGACCGACTGTTCGCAGCCGGCGACACCGACCGTTGGCTTAATACGGCCGAATATGTGGTGCATCCGCCGGTCGGCAAGTGGATGATCGCGGCCGGGCTGAAACTGTTCGGCGGCGCCGACAATCCCGTCGCCTGGCGTGCGAGCGTTGCCGTTGCCGGTGTCGTCGCCATCGTGCTGATCACCCGCGTGGCCTTGCGCCTGTTCCACAATCTGCCGATTGCGTTGATTGCCGGCCTGCTCATGTCGTTGGACGGTCTCGGCATCGTGATGAGCCGCACCGGCCTGCTCGACAATTTCATCATGGTGTTCGCCTTGGGAGCGTTTTCGCTGATGTTGATGCATCGCGATTGGGCCCGTGCACGGCTGCGACGGCAATATGCGATTGATGCGGCCGCCCGTACGGCACGTTTCAAGCCGGGAAGGCGCGGCTTGATACTGCAACGACGCGGACCGATGATCGCCTTGTCGTGGTACCGCGTAGGTGCGGCTTTCCTGCTTGGCATGGCGACCGGCGTGAAGTGGTCGGGCACATATCTATTCGCTGTGTTCTGCGTAATCTCGGTGCTGTGGGATGCGTGGGAGCGCCGGCGGATCGGCTATCGCGCATGGTTCACGACCGGTTTGGTGAAGGATGGGCTCGTGGCGGCCTGCTACATGGTGCCGATCTACGCGCTTACCTATTTGGGTGGATGGCTCAACTGGTTCCTGCATGCCGACTCGTATATGCACGATTGGGCCGCGAATCATCCCGGCGAGGGTGTGACCTGGCTGCCGGAATCGTTGCGTTCCTTTGTGGCCTACCATGCGCAGATGTGGCAATTCCACACCACGCTCGACGCGCCGCACGACTACAAGGCGAACCCGCTTACTTGGCCGTTGCAGGTAAGGCCGACCAGTTTTTATTGGGAGAAGCTGTCCGGGCATCCGGGACTGTGTTCGTTGGCGCCGGATTCGCAATGCGTGGCAGCGATCACGTCGCTCGGCAATCCGCTGATCTGGTGGGCGGGCTCGCTGTGCACGGTGACGGCGATCATCATCGCCATCGCCGGTCTGGTGCGCGGGCGTATTCGTGGCGGCACTACCCGCGAAGATGGTGGCTATTGGCGAATTTGGGCGGTTTTGGCCGGCTTTTTGGGCGGTTGGCTGCCGTGGGCGCAGTATCTGAATCGTACGACGTTCACGTTCTATTCGATTGTGATTCTGCCGTGGATCGTGCTTGCGATCTGTTACGTGCTTGATTGGTTGCACACGCATGCGGAAATCGGCACCTATCGTCTGACCGTCGGACTGGGCCTTATGTTGATCATACTGGTTTCGGCCTTCTTCTACCCGATCTGGACGGCGATACCGGTGCCTTACGAATTCTGGCTGTCCCATATGTGGTTCAGATCATGGATCTGACCACATATGGGACCCTACGCGGCAAACCGCTCACTTCGCCTACCGGCAGTCCACCGACTACCGGCCTAACGGCTCAGCATATGTGGTTCAGATCATGGATCTGACCACATATGGGACCCTACACGGCAAACCGCTCACCTATACAGAGGCGGAAGGGCGTCGGCGAGACGCATGAAGTCGTGACGGACGAATCGTCTGAAATCATCGGCATACCGCGAACCGGCAACGGGCGTGCCGTATGCTCCAGTGCCGGCGGCATCCGGATCATTGCGCCACGGCAAGTACCACAGTGCGCGGCGAGCGTATTCGTTGGCGAGCGCGGCGGCCAGCAGATACTTCGTCCATGGCGAATCCGACAACGCTGAACCCTCTTCGGCCGCAGCGTCATCATTGGCGCCGATGATGGCGAGATCGTGGGAATCGCAGACGTACGAGTCGGCGAATATTCCCGGAGAACCGACTTCCGTGGCCGCGGCCAGCTTGCCGCGCTCCTTGCCGAGGCGACCGACCAATGTAAGCATCGCAATCAGATCGGCATGGCGGGCCTGCGGATCCTCCGCGCTTTTCTCGGCGGGCGCGATGTCCCAGTAATCGTCGAAGCCGAGCACATCGACATAGTCGTCTCCGGGATAGGCATACAGATAACCGGTCTCCAACGATTCCGGCGTGCTCATATCGATGCGGCTACGGTCGGGCGAGTAGGCGTAGAGCACATTGTGCACATGCTTGACGTCACGCAGGTATTCGATGGTCATGCGCCACAGTTCGACGAACTGTTCGGGCGTGGTGTCGGTCGGACGTGCGGGAGAACCGGTACACCACCAGAACCAGTCGCCGGTATGCTCATGGAATGGGCGGAAGACGATGGGAATCGGTTCGCCGTTCGTGTCCGTGACGGTGGTGAGCGCGGCGGCAATGCGGTCGAGCCAGCCGAGGAACTTCTCATGCGCTTCACCGCCGGGCAGCACCGCTTTGACGGTGCCCTCGGCCATGTTATGGCCGTAACCGCCGAGGGTGAGCGGGTTGGCGGAATGCCAGCTGAGCGTGTTGACGGCGCCCATGTTGAAGGCTCGAAGCATTTCGTTTCGGATGGCTTCGGCTCCGAATCCGTCGAGATTGCGATTCCGGTCCAGCTCGACGCCGCCCAAGTCGTTGCCCCACACAGCCGGGTAGGAACCGGTCACCGCATGCACATCGGAGTCGGTATGCTCGCCGATTACGTTGCTGGTTTCGTTCTGATGGCCGAACATGGCGAATTCGCCCGTTGCGCGGTGCAATGCGTCAAACAGCGCGCGAGTCTTGGCATTGAGATCGTCATCCACCGGCTTTGACTTCATGATGGTGCCTTCTTCGGCCATACCAGCGCTCCTTCGTGTCGCTCCATGTCTTTCACCCCTACTCTACCGGCGTCCGCCCGTGCCCGCCTTCGCCATGCCGGCGATTCGGATTTTCGCCCCTATGGGATTCGGATTCCCCTTTCCTACGATTCGGCTTTTCCCAGAACACCACGGAATGAGGTCGGAATGAACCCACGCAACACGGTCGAATCACTTATTTATAAAGTTATAAATAACGTGGTATCCTTATGGGGAAACGCAATAACCAACGAACACTGGCCGTAGCCGCGCGCAACGCCGCCCCGCGTATGCCCACGCCCGCAGCCAGGAGCCGCAACGAAGCAGTCTGAAAGGATTCCCATGAAGTACGGCCACTTCGATGATTCCGCCCGCGAGTATGTAATCGAAACTCCGGCAACCCCACTGCCATGGATCAACTACCTCGGCAACGAGGACTTCTTCTCCCTGATCTCCAATACCGGCGGCGGCTACTCCTTCTACAAGGACGCCAAACTGCGTCGCATCACCCGCTACCGTTACAACAACGTGCCCGGCGACAACGGCGCGCGCAACTACTATCTGAGCCTTATGGACTCCAACGCCGTCAACGCCAAGCCGATTGACACGTGGTCGCCGACCTTCCTGCCATGCAAGACGCCGCTCGACTCCTATAAGTGCCGTCAGGGCATCGGCTACACCGTGTTCGAAGCCGCCAAGCATGGCATCGAATCCAAGCTCACCGCGTTCGTGCCGCTGAAGACCAATGCCGAAGTCAACCGTCTCGACGTGACCAACACCACCGACGCACCGGTCGTGCTCGACGTGACCGGTTCCGTGGAATGGTGCCTGTGGAACGCAGTCGACGACTCCTCCAACTTCCAGCGCAACCTGTCCACCGGCGAAGTGGAGATTGAGAAGCAGGATGACGCCACCCTGATCTACCACAAGACCGAATTCAAGGAACGTCGCAACCATTATGCGTTCTTTGCCGTTAACTCCCCCGTCGTCGGCTTCGACACGAGCCGTGACGAATTCCTCGGCAAGTTCAATGGTTGGGGCACTCCGCAGGTCATCACCGAAGGCCAGGCCCACGATTCCGTGGCCCACGGCTGGTTCCCGATCGCCGCCGACCGCGTACGCCTCGAGCTCAAGCCGGGCGAGACCAAGTCGCTCGTATTCGTGCTGGGCTACATCGAAGTCGCCAAGGAAGACAAGTGGGAGGATCCGAACGATCCGGCCAAGGTAGGCATCATCAACAAGAAGCCGGCGCATGAACTGTTCCGCCGCTTCGCCACCGTCGAGCAGGTAGAGGCAGCCCTGAAGGAGCTCAACACCTACTGGACCGAACTGCTGACCACCTACAGCGTGGAATCCGGCGACGAGAAGCTCGACCGCATGGTCAACATCTGGCACCAGTACCAGTGCATGGTCACCTTCAACATGTCCCGTTCCGCCTCCTATTACGAGTCCGGCATGGGCCGCGGCATGGGCTTCCGCGATTCCAACCAGGATCTGCTCGGCTTCGTGCACCTGATTCCGGGCCGTGCGCGCCAGCGCATCATCGACATCGCCTCCACCCAGATGGAGGATGGTTCCGCGTGGCACCAGTATCAGCCGCTCACCAAGAAGGGCAATGCCGACATCGGCGGTGGCTTCAACGATGACCCGCTGTGGCTCGTGGCCGGCGTGAATGCGTACCTCGCCGAGACCGGCGACGCATCGATTCTGACCGAGCCGGTGCCGTTCAACAACGTGGAAGGCTCCGAAGTGCCGCTGCTCGAGCACCTGCGCCGCTCCGTGAACTTCACCATCACGCACAAGGGACCGCATGGCATCCCGCTGATCGGCCGCGCCGACTGGAACGATTGTCTGAACCTCAACTGCTTCTCCGACACTCCGGGCGAGAGCTTCCAGACCGTGGAGAACAACGACACCGGCGTTGCCGAATCCGTGTTTATCGGCGGCATGTTCGTGCTGTATGGCGGCCAGTATGCCGACATCATCGAACATTACGGTCAGCTCACCGGCATGACCGATGCCGAAATCGCCTCCGAGGCAGCCAATGTGCGTGCCGAAATCGGCCAGGTCTCCGAAGCGGTCAAAACCGCCGGATGGGACGGCGAATGGTTCGTGCGCGCCTACGACGCCTATTCGCGCAAGGTCGGCACGCACGAAGACACCGAAGGCCAGATCTACATCGAACCGCAGGGCATGTGCGTGATGGCCGGCATCGGCCTCGATGACGGCAAGGCCCAGCAGGCCCTGAAGTCCGTGAAGGACAAGCTGACCTGCGATTGGGGTACCGCCATCCTTGCCCCGGCCTATTCCACCTACCGCATCGAGCTGGGCGAAATCTCGTCCTATCCGCGCGGTTATAAGGAGAACGGCGGCATCTTCTGCCATAACAACCCGTGGATCTCCATCGCCAATGCGCTGGCCGACAACAACGAGGAGGCCTTCGCGGTCTACCAGCGCAACTGCCCGGCCTACGTGGAAGACAAGTCCGACATCCGCAAGGTGGAGCCGTACGTCTACTGCCAGATGGTGGCCGGGACTGAAACGGGGCGCATGGACGACATCACGTCACCCATGCGCCCCCTTATGAATTGACTTTACGAATAGGATGGATCCATGCAGTATTTCGAACATGAGATTTCCGGCATTGACGGCACCGCCGCCAAGTTCGTCGGATATTGCCTTGACAACAGCGAAGAAGTCATCCCGGATTACGCACGCCCGTCCGTGCTGGTGATTCCCGGCGGCGGATACGAGATGACGTCCGACCGTGAGGCCGAGCCGATTGCAATGCAGTTTCTTGCGGCCGGCTACAACGCTTTCGTCCTGCGATATTCCGTGAAACCGTCCGTCTTTCCGGTTGCGCTGTTGGAAGCGGCCGAAGCGATGAAGCAGATTCGCGAACATGCCGCCGAATGGCATGTCGATACGAACGCCATCGCCGTGATCGGTTTTTCCGCAGGCGGCCATCTCGCCGCAAATCTCGCCACTTCCGCCAGTGACGAGGTGATCGCGGCGCACGGCTACGATCCGGATGCGGTGCGTCCGAACGGCCTGATGCTCGCCTACCCGGTGATCACGTCCGGCCCGCTCGCACACCGCGGCAGCTTCGATTCGCTGCTCGGGGAACGCAAGGCCGACCCGGAAGCGCTCGAATCCGTGTCCATCGAGAAGCATGTCGATGCCAAGACGCCGCCGGTGTTCGTGTGGCATACCGTTCCCGACGACTGCGTACCGTATGAGAACACGCTTATGCTCATCAATGCCTGCAAGCAGGCCGGCGTCAGTGTCGAGGCGCACCTGTTCCCCAGCGGCGGCCATGGCCTGTCGCTCGGTACCGCCGAAACGGCATGGCAGGGTGTCCACGGCATCGAGGAATGCGTGCAGGTGTGGCCGCAGTTGGCTGCCGCGTGGATGCGTAGGACGTTCGCCAAATAGGCTCATAGCGAGCGGCACAGCGTGAGGGTCCCGGCCAATAGGCCGGGACCCTCACGTTTCAGGTGGCTTTTGCCTCGAATGATACCGGGCTATTTCTCGCGGCTCGCATACTCCTTTTCGATTGCCTGACGCGCCTTGAACATATCCTTGGTGTTCTTCATGTCGACGTCATAGACCTTCTTGTAACCGAGACCGTCAACCTCTTTCTGCATCTTGCTCCAGATGGAGTTGAACTCGTCATCGCTCTTGGAGAACACTGCCTGCCAGCAGGCGTTCACCACGGCGGTCTTCAGCTGTCCACGGGTGGTGGAGATCACGGAGTCTTCATCCGGAGTGGTGTACGAGGCGCCCGGAATGACCGCGAGTTTGCCACTCTGCTCCAGATACTCCATGGTCGTGCGCGCACCGCCCATATGCTCTTGCCAATCTTTGTCGAGTGCGGTATCACGCTTGGCGAGTTCGGAATCCCACATCTGATAGTTGTACGGCGCGTTGGTTCTCGGATCGATGTCCTTGTTGAGCACGGTGGAGACGTTCAACTGGGATGCGCCGTCGGAGTAACCGCCACCGCCGTACTCCTCCGGAACGTTGACGCTTTCGCCGCCCATGGCCTTGACACCGAAATCGGTAAGTACCGGTTTGCCGTCCTTGATGTCCCAGGTCAGACCCTTTAACCCGGCAGCGCCATTGGTCTGGGAACCCGCAGCTTGGATACCCTCAGGCGAGTAAAGCCAATCAATGAATTTGACCAGACGTTCCTTGTTCTTGGCTTTTTCTCCGACGCCGATGAACGTGGTGGTGCCGTTCGGCTGGGCGCCCTTGGATGCGATCTTCATGTCATCGATGCTCAGCATCATGAAACCCTTACCGTCCTTCTTATGGGCGTCCGTGTTATAGGCCGCTTGGCCGAGCCAAGGCCAGAAGGAGAACAGGATCTTGCCTTCCTTGTACTTGGAATACATGGTGTCGTAGTTCTGCGTGGTGGATTCCGGATCAACCAGGCCCATCTGCTCGGCCTTGTTATAGAACTTCAGCGCACGCACGTAAACGCCATTCTCGTCGATCAGCGATTGAGCATCCGTGCCGTCGGCATTGCTCATCACGTAACCGGTCCCTTCGGCATAGCCATAGAACGCCGGAAGCTGGAAGCCATTCTGCATGGCCTGATCGTCCCAATCCTTGAACAGACTCAGCGCGTAGACGTCATCGCTGCCGGTCTCTTCGCGCGCCTTGTCCTGCATCTGCTTGAGGACCGGGAGCAGATCCTCAAGCGTGGCAACCTTGGGGTAGCCGATCTCCTTGTAGTAATCCCAACGTACGAACGGGCCGAAAGTCGGTTCGACACCTTCGCTGGACTCGGTCGGAGACAAGGATGATACCGAGGTCGGAATGCCCCACATACCGCTCTCTTGGTTGGCATCCTTCGTCAACTGATCGATGGCCCCCTGATAAGTCTTGAGATACTTGGTGTTTTTGATATACGAACTCAGGTCAGTGACGAGTTTGGACTTGACCACTTTTTCGGCCTGACCGCTGCCAGAGCCGATGATCACAATGTCGCCCAGATTGCCTGCAGCCGCGCGGGTATCGAACAGCGTGTTGCCGCCGCCTGCGACGTTCGGAGCCACGATATTGAGCTTGATGTTGAACTTGTCCTTGATGACCTTGGCGAACCAGCCCTTCTACTCGCCCTGATAGTTCGCCAGTTGGTCGAACACCTCGACCGTCATCAGCGAATTGTCATCGGCATCGCTTGCGGTGTCACCGCCGCAGGCCGCCATCGTGCATGCCATGGCAAGCACGCCACACGCCGCGACGAGTTTTCTTCCGACACTACGCATCTTCCCTCACCTTGTCCTTTCGTAGCTATTGTCACGAGCATGCAAACGTCCACAATCATGACGATTCCGTCGTAAATCGCGCGTAACCGCCGCGAATGCGCGTATACAAGCAACCCTGCATTTGCTCGTCCTATGGCTTCCTCACCATGCCGTGGACGTTTACGATTTCAGGGTACAAGGCCTTATCCTTCATTGTCGAATCGTTTCGACGATTTTCGACAAAAAAGCTTGCGGCACATTCGATTGCGCCGCCTTCCTTCACGGGCAGAGAAATATCACACGCCTTTCGAAACGTCATGCACCGAACCTCGACTCAAATACTTCACCGCAATCAGCTCCTTTGTCCCCTGCTCGGACATCCGACGCTTCCCCTCGATGATCTCCATCAACACATCCACCGCACGGGCACAGGTGGCGTATGGCCTCAGCGGAATCTCATCAAGCGGCGGATTCATCACTGACGCCTGACCGAAGGCACCCAACTGGATGACGGAGATATCCTTCGGAATGTCATAACCACGCGATTGCAAGGCCGACTTGAGATTCGACATCGCGATTAATCCAACTTGCCCGAGCACCGCAGTTATCCGCGGATCCGAAGCAAAGGCCCTTTCAACCACACATTCCATCTCATCAGCGTCACCGGTATCGATTACATCGCACGTCAGCCGCATACCGGCCTTCTCAGCACAGATCCGCACCGAATCACGCGTACGGATCAGAAAGTTCACGCCCTGCTCGTATGCATGGGAGTTCGCACCGAGAAACAGTACATGACGATGCCCGGCCTTCATCAGTTTTTGTACCGCCATCTCCCCCATCTGCTCGAAATCCAAATCCACCGCATAGACTCCATCCAAATCGTCAGGGCATCCAATCGATGCGACTGGCACCCGGGATGTCTTCGCCGCGCGGGCACGCGGGTCGCTCATAGCAACATCCAACAGCAGTACTCCATCCACCAAACCGGAGTCGGACATGCGCACCAAATCCTCATTCTCATCCTCACCCATCAGCAACAACACGTCATAGCCATAATGGCGCAGGCGACGGGCCACCCCGAAAAAGAACGGCGACCAATCGCCATATGCCGTCTCGTCACTCATCGGAGAACTCAGCGCGACGAGCCGCGTTCTTTCCCCACGCAGCATGCGGGCACCGGCATTGGGAAAATAGTTCAGCTCGCGGGCGGCCTGCATCACCTTGATCTTGGTTTCATTCCGCACCGAACGCTTGCCACTCATCACATACGAAACCGTACTGATGGAGACCCCCGCGCGCACCGCAACATCTTTGATTCCCGCCATCAACACCCCTTATCACGAGATGGTCATCATCCATGATGCCGTAAGCATACTGTCCTACAAAATTTGTAGTCTTGTCTTGCGTAGATTTTCAAGTATTTCGACGGATTTCGGATATAATCAAAAGAATTGACGAATGCGTCATCCGGCAATCTTCGCGCCATTTTGCAAAGGAGGAGGGGCAATGAGCGTTGCAGCGTGGTCTCAGTTTTTGGAAGCCCAATCCGGCTCTGGCCCGGACACCTCCAGCACCAGCATCACCGCACGTGACACCACGTCAAAGAAAACCTTTGAAAAACGCAAGCGCATGAGTCAGGAAGAGCGGCATCTGCAGATTCTGCAGGCCGCAGCCAAGATCATCGCCATCAAAGGGTTCTGGGGTATGTCGCTGCAGGATATCTCAGACGAGCTCGGCATCACCGAAGCCGCACTCTACCACTACATCTCCTCGAAAGACGATCTGCTCAACATGGTGCTTTCCGAAGGCTATGACACTCCGGATGCAGATGAATACAATGCCGTGACCGCTGCGGTGATCGACGCTGACGGACATCGCGTCTACTATTATCCCCGATATTGCCTGAACATCGTTCGCTATAACCTGCAGCGTCCGGAAATGGTGCAACTCTATTCCGTACTCAACGGTGAGGCGCTCAGCCCGGAACACCCGGCACACAGCTTCTTCATCGGCCGCCATATGCGCAACTGGGAAATGATCTGCTCCATGAATTGGATACTGCCGGAGCACGTCGACGAGGAGCGCTTCTACGACCTGTACACGCTTGCCATGAGCGCGATGGACGGTCTGCAGTACCGCTGGCTGGGCGACGATTCAATGAACCTGCTTGAGCAGTGGATTTCAATTTCCGACATCATCTTCCCGCCGAGCGAATGGGCCGGATACACCGATCCGAGCGAATACGAGAGCGCCAGCGCAGGTTGCCTGCTACCGAAGACGCTTTCGGCACGGCAGTAGGCAACCTGCATATTCGGGCTGTTCACAGTCAACTTCCACATGGGGCCACCGGCCCGATGGCCCCACAGCAGTCCGG
>PPYE01740540.1_pt1 | contig 15283 bp, 11 predicted proteins | sample 1559881 | NCBI WGS metagenome assembly PPYE01 (sample SAMN08240022, study PRJNA423297) | Human gut metagenome, whole genome shotgun sequencing project. | reverse complement strand
AGCTGTTTTTAATTGTCAATGTTTTTTATATATTTCATGCAATTCAGAATATTCTGAAAAATTAGCATCTGCGTTCCCCGACCCTAACAGATTTTGCAAGCTTGCTTGCAATAAACTGGTAGGGTTGGGGAACATAGGGCGAATGCCCTTAACCGAAAGGACGTCAGTTCTTTCGGTTGTTGCAGATGCGTAAACTGCGTTTCCAAACTCTAACAAATAGATCCGATAGCCAAAACAGCTGTTTCGCAAACGTCTGAATAATAATCAAAAAAACAAGAGAGGGACCATGTTCAACACGGTCCCTCTCTTGTACTATTTTATTTTCTTTTCAACTTCTCTCGGAAGACGTTCGTACAACCATGTCATACGTTTCAATCTCTTCACCGTCTCTTCATCAAACTGTCCCTTCTCCATTCTCCAGGTCCAGTTTCCGCCAAGTGTAGACGGTACATTGATTCTTGCCTTGCCATCCAGGTTCAGTAAATCCTGCATCGGAGTTACGCAAAGGTTCGCCTTACTGCTCATTGCAAGTCGGATGAAATCCCACGCCAGATCATCTTCATCCAGGCGTTGTGCATTCATATACTCTTTTGCAAAATCTCGCGTCGCTTTATCTGTACTGTGATACCATCCTCTTGTTGTATCATTGTCATGCGTACCCGTATATACAACACTGTTTTCCGGATAATTATGCGGGAGATATGCAGAGCCTCCATTTGGATCAAATGCAAACTGTATTACTTTCATTCCCGGGAATCCACTGTCAGACAACATCTGAAGTACACTTTCTGTCAGGAATCCAAGGTCTTCTGCAATAATATTCAATTTGCCAAGTTTTTCTTCAATTGTACGGAACAGATCCATTCCCGGACCAGGCATCCATGCTCCGTCTATTGCTGTTTCATTTCCATAAGGAATGGAATAATATTCGTCAAATCCACGGAAATGATCAATTCTTACTACATCATATAATTTAAGGCAATGACGGATTCTCTTGATCCACCAGTCGTATCCTGTCTTTTTATGATATTCCCAATTATACAGTGGATTGCCCCACAGCTGTCCTGTTGCAGAAAAATCATCCGGAGGACACCCTGCTACTGCAACCGGATTATTTTCTTCATCAAACTGGAATAATTCCGGAGATGCCCATGTATCTGCGCCGTCAAATGCTACATAGATAGGGATATCTCCAACAATCTGAATTCCCTGTTCATTTGCATAAGCGTGAAGCTGTGACCACTGTTTATCGAATTCATACTGCTGGAATTTGTAAAAATCAATCTCTTCCGCAAGTTCTTCTCTTGCATTTTCAAGTGCTGCTTCCTCGCGGTTTTTCAGAGCATCTTCCCATTCATTCCAGCTGATTCCACCTTTGCTGTCTTTGATTGCCATGTAAAGGCTATAATCATCCAGCCAGTATGCATTTTCTTTGATAAAGTTATCATATGCTTCATCTTTTTCGAAACGCTCAAATGCCTTTTTCAGCACTTTAAATCTTGAATTATAGATTTTCTCGTAATCAATACTGTCTGCCTGATCTCCAAAATCATACGCTTTACATTCTTTTTTTGTCAGAAGCCCTTCTTTGATCAGTGTTTTCAAATCAATAAAATATGGATTTCCAGCGTATGTAGAGAAAGACTGGTACGGGGAATCCCCGTATCCAGTCGGTCCAAGCGGCAGAATCTGCCAGTAACTCTGTCCAGCCTCTTTTAACTGATCGATAAACTTATACACCTCTTTTGAGAAACAGCCAATTCCATATTTTGATGGCAATGAAAATACCGGTAATAATACTCCGCTCGCTCTTTTCACGTTCTTCTCCTCCTCTTACAGATGCCAGATATCTCTGTTGTATTCTTCGATTGTTCTGTCAGATGAGAAATATCCTGCTTTCGCAATATTTACAAGTGCTTTCTTAGCCCATGTTTTCTGATCTGCATAAGCTTTAAGTGCTTCTTCCTTCTTTTCTTTATAGCTGTCAAAGTCAAGAAGAGTCATGAACCAGTCTTTACTGATAATCTCATGCTGCAGTCTCTCAAGATTCTCTTTCTCTCCAACTTTGAGAACTTCTTCACTTGTAATAAAGTCAATTGCTGCCTTGATTGCCGGATTCTTCTCATAGAAATCTCTTGCAACATAATCAGCCTTTGCATAATGCTCGATTACTTCATCACTGGAAGCACCGAATACGAAAATGTTATCGTTTCCAACAAGTTCGTGAATCTCAACATTTGCTCCATCTTCTGTACCAAGTGTTACAGCTCCGTTCAGCATGAATTTCATATTACCTGTTCCGCTGGCTTCTTTAGACGCAAGTGAAATCTGCTCGGAAATATCGCAAGCCGGAATTAATTTTTCAGCTTTTGTTACGTTATAATTCTCAACCATAACAACCTTCAAGTATGGATTTACCTCTGGATCATTGTTGATGATCTCCTGCAGACAAAGAATCAAATGAATGATATCTTTTGCGATCACATAAGCCGGTGCTGCCTTTGCTCCAAAGATAGCTGTCACCGGTGCAGCCGGAATCTTTCCTGCTTTGATCTCAAGATATTTATCAATGATATATAATGCATTCAGCTGCTGACGTTTGTACTCATGCAGACGTTTGATCTGAATATCAAAGATTGTATCAGGGCTTACTTTTACTCCCTGTGTCTCTTCCAGATATTTGCAGAGTGCTTCTTTATTTGCATGTTTAATCTCTACTAATCTGTCAAGAACCTTCTCATCATCCTTAAATGCAAGAAGTTTCTCAAGTTCAGCTGCATCTTTCTTGTATCCCTCTCCGATCAGTTCATCAAGAAGCTCTGTGAGAGCCGGATTACAATGCAGTAACCAGCGACGGAACGTAATACCATTTGTCTTATTGTTAAACTTCTCCGGATAAATCTTGTAGAAATTATTCAGTTCTGTCTCTTTCAGAATCTCTGTATGAAGAGAAGCAACACCGTTTACACTGAATCCGTAATGGATATCAATGTGTGCCATATGAACTGTATCATTTCTGTCAATGATAGAAACGCTTTCATCTTCATATTTTCTTCTTACTTTATCATCCAACACTTCGATGATCGGCATCAGCTGCGGAACTACCTTCTTCAGGTAATATACAGGCCATTTTTCCAATGCCTCTGCAAGGATTGTATGATTTGTGTATGCACATGTCTTAGAAACAACTTCGATCGCCTCATCCATGTCTAATCCTCTCTCTACAAGAAGACGGATCAGTTCCGGAATTACCATTGTCGGGTGAGTATCATTGATCTGGATCACTGCATAATCAGCAAGATCATGAAGGTCGCATCCCTTTGCTGTACATTCATCAAGAATCAGCTGTGCTCCTGCACTTACCATGAAATACTGCTGATAGATTCGAAGCAGTCTTCCGTTCTCATCACTGTCATCTGGATATAAGAAAAGTGTCAGGTTCTTCTCGATGTCTTCTTTATTAAAAGCAATTCCATCCTCTACGATTGTCTCATCTACAGAGTCAATATCAAAGAGATGTAATTTATTTGTCTTATTGTTATATCCTGTTACTTCAATATCATACATTCTCGCATTTACATTAAGTCCTTTGAAAGATACCGGATAAACAACATCTGTCTTTTTCAGCCAGGATTTTTCTTCAATCCATGGATTCGGAGTTTCTCTCTGAAGGTTATTTTTAAACTCCTGTTTGAAAAGTCCAAGATGATAGTTCAGTCCGACACCGTCTCCTGCAAGTCCAAGTGTTGCGATTGAATCAAGGAAACATGCTGCCAGTCGTCCAAGTCCACCATTACCAAGTGACGGCTCTGGCTCTACTTCTTCGATCTCTGCAATATTCTTACCGTTCTGTGCAAGTACATCTTTTACTTCATTAAAAATACCAAGGTTGATCATGTTGTTAGAAAGCAGTTTTCCGATCAGGAATTCCGCGGAAATATAGTACAGTTTTTTCTTACTATCTGTACGTTCCTTTTCTCCTGCCATTTCCTGCACCATACTAAGAAGTGCTCCGTAGATTTCTTCATTGGAAGCCTGTGCAATCTCTTTACCAAGTTTCTGCTGTAATGTTTCCTGAATGTTCATTTGAATAATCTCCCTTCAAATCTGATTCTGTTTTTATGTTACATACTTTGTTTCTTTGTTTTCAACTTATGATTGTATTTTAATACGATTATCTTCAAATATCTTGCAATATACTTGCACTTTATTGTACAATACTATCATTCTTATAATTCAATCTAGTTTGACCAGCAGGTGTGTCAGATATCATTTTATTGAAAGGATCTCATTTTTATATGAACATTAACGAATATCAGAATTACCATGAAACAAAAGCGCATACATCCGCAGAATTTCCTTATAATACTTATCTCTGCTCGATCCCTCTCGATTTCCCTGGAGTACCACTGCACTGGCACGATGAGTTGGAACTTGTTGTCATCAAAAGAGGGCAGGGTTTTGTTTCTGTGGACTTTGATAAGCGTCTGGTTCACAGTGGAGATATTATTATTATTCCCCCTAGATGTCTCCATGCCATCGAACAGGATGATACTTTTAAAATGGAATATGAAAATATTATTTTCAAACCAGATTTACTTTCTTCCGGAGCAAACGATCTGTGCATGATTCAATACATCGTTCCGCTTCTTGACGGTTCTCTTCCTATTGAATATTTTCTCACTCCGGCTCTCGGATCTTTTGAAGCCTTAAGCAATTGTATCCGACAGATTGACCTTGTCTGTGCTGATCAGACACCTGGATGGCAACTTGCTGTGAAAAGTTCTCTGTTTAACTTTTTCTTTCTTCTGATCTCTGAACGTCAGAAAAAAACAGTCTCCACTTCCTCCAATTCCAAATCTTTGGAGAAAATGAAAACTGTTTTAAAATACGTAGAAAATCATTATACAGAAAAACTAACGATTGATGACATGGCTGAACTTACTTATTATAGTAAATCCCATTTCATGAAGTTCTTCAAAGCCCACATGGGAATCGGATTCACTGAATATTTAAATGATTACCGACTTACAATGGCTGCCAGACTTCTCAAATCATCCGATGACTCTATTCTGATGATTGCTGATGCCAGTGGTTTTGACAACCTGTCCTACTTCAACCGCATTTTCAAAAGAAAATATGGTATTTCACCTGGGGCTTACAGGAAAGCATAGTAACTATCCAGAAACAATTATGAGTGATAATACAGTTCGATCGGATCAATCGGATCAAATGGATGTTCTTCTTCCATTTTCTTATTCCGCCCACGACGTTTCATCAGCTCGCCGCTCTTGTTGTATACCCAGAAGGAATATACAAGGAGCTTATTTACCTTCCCGATCTTCTCTTTTGTCGTCTTATTATAATAGACACCACCTGTCTTGAATGCAGTCTTCTTATGGATCAAAGAGATTAGCTCTGTCTCCGTTTTGACCGGTTCAGGTAAGATTGTATATGCCCGTCCGACACAGTCTGTCTTGTGGGAATCACTTCCACCGGTCATCACCTTACCGTATTTCTCTGCCAGTTTTAAGGCACCAGCATTAGAATCCTTCGGTTCACAACAATTGAATGTCTCAATAAAATCGAATCGTTTAACAATCTCAGGTGAGAGGTAGTATCTCCTCGCATGAGTGAAGCTCATGTACTTTTCTCCGCATGGATGTGCCGGTCCCAAAACTCCACCATTGCGGTGAACCAAATCGATCAGAAGTGCAAGCGGCATTCCACGCATCTCAAGTAGACGCATCTTTACACCCTCTGGCATAATTACAAGAATATGCCCTGCATCTCTCGTATCATATTCAATTCCTTTGAGTACCACAAAATCGGTATGTTTCTTTCCTTTTAAATTCTTTTTCCAGTAGCGGTAGCCATTATATGTGTCGTGATCCGTGATCACCATTCCCTGAAATCCGTGTTCCTTGAGTATCGTGATATATTCCTCAATCCCTACCCTGCTGTCTATGGACCCCTCTTTCACGTGACAGTGCATGTCTATCTTCATATTTGAGTCCTCCTTTTCCGCAGTCCTGATTTTATCAAAAAGTACTATGTGAACTAACTTTATTTTCGTTCTTTAAAAAGACTGCTAATTGATAAATTCATTATACCTCGTTTATATAGGAGTGACAAGCCATCTTAATTATAGTATTTATTTTTCAAAAATGAAATTTCAAATTACTTTTCATCTATACTTTTATAGCCAAATCAGGAGTTTGACAGTTAAAATCTAGATATCATCTATGTTGTTAATTGTATCTATTATTATTACTGCGGAACTTTATTCTACATTCAAATACCATATGAAAATCGGGGAGACTACTAGGTGTTGTTCATTTTTTCTAAGAACACATGTAAAAATTTCCTCTAAGATTTCGATAATTGAGTTTAATATTCAAATTAAATGATGTATAATAGTGACTCCTTCGCGCGAAGCTGAGAAAGACTATCAAGGACATTTCAATTCACCTCCCCACAAGAAGAACCATATTGCTACAACGATGATTAACACCGTACTCTTCAAGATTTCAACTCACATCCTCACGAAGAGGATGACGGAAGTCCTCGGCAAGGCTTGAATCCGAATCTCACATTTCAACTCACATCCTCGCGAAGAGGATGACTTTACTTTTGTCGATGCTGCTTCTTTCGCATTCTTATTTCAACTCACATCCTCACGAAGAGGATGACTCCAAGCGATTTTGCATCAAAACACATGTGACCATTTCAACTCACATCCTCACGAAGAGGATGACCCGCCCCTTTGAGTGGTGGCAGAAATTTTCGATATTTCAACTCACATCCTCACGAAGAGGATGACGATTCGGTCAGCAAGCATTGTTCCGGCAACGATATTTCAACTCACACCCTCACGAAGAGGATGACTCTGCAGTCAATGTTCTTTCATGAATGGTTGACAGCATTTCAACTCACATCCTCACGAAGAGGATGGCCAGTCTTTCAATGACTTCCCTTTTCTTCTGACTGTATTTCAACTCACATCCTCACGAAGAGGATGACATTGATCGTGGACAGGCAAGCATGAATGCAATTGCATTTCAACTCACATCCTCACGAAGAGGATGACAGAATGTCAGTATATGGATGAATGTGCAAATAAATTTCAACTCACATCCTCACGAAGAGGATGACAAAAAGAAGTGTTTGAGCATAATTGTGAGATATGTATTTCAACTCACATCCTCACGAAGAGGATGACTGTACTATTCATACCATTTCCACCCCAATTTCCATTTCAACTCACATCCTCACGAAAAGGATGACCTCTCTGTGCAGGAATCCCGCTTTTACGATATTGACATTTCAACTCACATCCTCACGAAGAGGATGACATAATTCGTTGCCGGTGTCCATTGAACCAGTCCATTTCAACTCACATCCTCACGAAGAGGATGACGGTACAGATCCTAATATCTGAAATTGACGGAGATATTTCAACTCACATCCTCACGAAGAGGATGACCATCTCTGAAAATATCTCTAAACATTCGTTAAAAAATTTCAACTCACATCCTCACGAAGAGGATGACCCTGAATCTTTTTTCTCTTTATTAATCACACGGAATTTCAACTCACATCCTCACGAAGAGGATGACGGCGACGGAAACGGAAAGCCGAAAGGAATTATTATTTCAACTCACATCCTCACGAAGAGGATGACAACGGAAAGAAAATATGGGAAGGGGATATAATTATTTCAACTCACATCCTCACGAAGAGGATGACGAAAAGCCACGAGATATGAATTGATAACTTTTTATTTCAACTCACATCCTCACGAAGAGGATGACCCATACTTCGTCCCTGTTAATGAACTGAAAGGCATTTCAACTCACATCCTCACGAAGAGGATGACACAATTCGCTTCCCACTTCTTTATATTTAATTTCATTTCAACTCACATCCTCACGAAGAGGATGACCATTTCTGACATTGTTTTAAGTCCAAGCATATCATTTCAACTCACATCCTCACGAAGAGGATGACAATCATCTTTGAATATTTCCTTGAACTTATCTAACATTTCAACTCACATCCTCACGAAGAGGATGACCACGCTTTGAACCACATATATCAATATCAATATCCATTTCAACTCACATCCTCACGAAGAGGATGACGGTTTCTATGTAGATCTTCACCGTCTTCATTCTTCATTTCAACTCACATCCTCACGAAGAGGATGACTAAAAGAGACCTGCCAGCATCCCTACTCCTGTAATATTTCAACTCACATCCTCACGAAGAGGATGACAAGAAGATTACACACAATATGTTATAATGATTGTATTTCAACTCACATCCTCACGAAGAGGATGACATTTTCCAGTAATACCAGTAATATAAGGAGGGCATTTCAACTCACATCCTCACGAAGAGGATGACTTTAATACTTCCAACAATGTAATCTCTTCTGCTATTTCAACTCACATCCTCACGAAGAGGATGACACTCTTCTTGACATGGAACATTCACACCTAAAGCATTTCAACTCACATCCTCACGAAGAGGATGACGTTTTCTTCCACTCGCATGATACTTTTGTTTTTTATTTCAACTCACATCCTCACGAAGAGGATGACTTGCAACCAATGTTCCAATTACTGCAACAACTCCTATTTCAACTCACATCCTCACGAAGAGGATGACAAACTGGCCAAGATCAGCAAGGTCAAGAGAGAAGCATTTCAACTCACATCCTCACGAAGAGGATGACCATCCAACAGCGAAGAAAACATCGAAGCAAAGAATTTCAACTCACATCCTCACGAAGAGGATGACAGGTAATGACAAGAGATCAGTATGTTTTAAAAATTATTTCAACTCACATCCTCACGAAGAGGATGACAGCAATTTTAAACAAAAATAATCTGTTTAAAATCGCATATTATATCAACAATAAACATTTTATATCTATTGTTGATATCTTTTTTCATTTTCACATATATTTTTAAGCCTAGTTTTCTCCTTTTTTGGTGCGAATGTCCTAGGAAATTTATGTGCACTTATCATTCGCACTAGAATATCAACGTATCCTTAACATCAAAACCAGGCTTAGCACCAATATGCTCTACTTTATTTTTATATTTTTCACCTAGATAATAAAATCTAAGGCTATCTACCTCTTTATCTATAATGTTCTCTAAAATATTTTTTACTTGTCTACATTTGGTTGCATCCATTTGACATTCAAATACCGAATTCTGTACTCTCTGTCCATAATTAGTACATTCTTTTGCAACTTTTCTCAATCGTTTTCTTCCCGCTGCTGTTTGAGTATTTACATCATATGTAATCAAAACTAACATCTTTCCACCTACTTCCAGAAAAACGGAGGGTATTCATCTAAATCTCCTCTTAAATACCTGGCTAATAACATACTCTGCACATAAGGAGCCATTCCCCACTCTATTTTTTCATCTAAAAATGGATGTTTAATAGTTTCCTGCTTCTTAGATTGCCACGCTGATAAGAAAGCCTTTCTTCCTTCATCTGTCATAATAACCGCACCATTTTCTTTTTTTATGAAATATTTTTCTTTCATAATCTTTTTGTTAATCAGTGTCAGTACAAATCTATCCACCATAACACTTCGGAATTCTTCCATAAGATCTAGTGCCAATGACATTCGACCAGGACGGTCTGTATGGAAAAAGCCCACATATGAGTCCAATCCTACCGCTTCTAATGCACCTCCGCACATTCCAGCCAATAGAGAATATCCGAATGATAGCATCGCATTTACATTATCCAATGGCGGTCTTTTATTTCTCCCATGGAAATAAAAATTGTCTTTTTGCTGCAAAATCAAATCGTCAAATACCGAAAAATATACTGAAGCTGCTTCTCCTTCTAGTCCAAGTAGTTCCTCTGCATTTTCACATTCTCTTATTTTTCCCATGCTCTGAGCTAAAAAAACTGACTTTTTCTTTATCGTTTCCACATCTAAACGCAGCGCATAATCTCTTGCAGCTCTCTCCAGAATCCACCTTGAATTATATACTTTTCCAAGAATAAAATTTCTTGCTATATGTACACTTTCATCCCGATTATCACTGATTCTATATTGTTGTTTTCTTAATGTAACATTCCCTTTTACTTCACCTGTAACTCGGGCTAGAAATCTTCCATTTCCAGACATAAAAGACAAATCAATATTTCTCTGTGCACATACTCCCATAAGCGCCGGACTCGCTCCTGTATAGCCAAATGTAATTATCGCTTGTAAATTATGTAATGGAATTCTTCCGATTTCTTTTTGATCTTCCAATACCACAACATTTTCTCCATCTAAGGACAAATATTTATTTCCAGATGTCACATACAACGTATTTAAAAGTCTTTTCATTCTTTTTCCTCTTCTGAAATAATTTTATCAATATATCCGGAAACTGACTTTTTCTTATTTAGAACAGGTAGACAAATGTCTTTTAATGAGCATGCATTGCATTTTTTACTTATTTTCACTTTTGGAGTATAACATTGCGCGTAATACTTGTGCATTTCCGCAAATATTTTTCTGACTTTATCGCGTATTTCATCCGTAAATTCTACTTTTGCACGATGCTTTGTCTCTCCATAATAAATATAGCCATATGGTATTGTGCAACACAACATTTCTTCTAAACATAATGCCTGTGCCGTTACTTGAAGGATATCGGAATCATCTGTTTTTGGTTTTCCTCTTTTATATTCTATCGGAACTACTTTATAAAACCCTTCTTTTCCAGACAAACTGATTCCATCCTGCACTTTATGAAATTCTACCACATCACATTCACCGCTCACTCCCATTTCCTGGGAGTGAATCGGCATTGCTCTCACAACTATCAAATCTCCTCTTTTTTCTTTAACACTTACATCGTGAGCATTTTCATGAAGAATCTTACCTTCCACTGTTCTGACATTTTCCTGCCACTGTAGTTCTATATACGCTAGTGCCCATTGTCTCCTGCAAAATTCAAAATGCTGAATTCCAGATAATTGAAGAAAATCTTCTTCCTTATACAAATTAAAATTCCTCCGGTTGTTTGCATCCTTCTACATTCCATGAAATCTCGTAATCCTCGAATTCTCTCGGATGTTCTTTTTTAGCTTTAATGGTGAATCCTTTTTGAATTTTACCACTGGAAACTGCTGGTGTTTTTTCATCATGCTGCCACCAGTACATTTTGCAAACTTCCATACTTCCTTCTGGTCTTGCAGAAGACGCATCATTCTCAAATAATGTCTTCAATGCTTCTTTTAATACTTCCGCATCTTCCTGACTAAAACCTGTTTTTTCAGCAAGCTGCACATTTACGCTTCCCATCACCTTATATACAGCAAATCCAACTCTGTGTTTTGTTCCCATCGTATCAGAAGCTTTACTTTCTTTTCCGGATTCACTATTCACACTTTTTGTAATCTGCATACTGATAATATCGATTGGTGATAAACTTACTGCCTGATGAATAGAAACAGGCCCCCGTACCCCGAAAGACACTGGAATTCCTTTAAATGCAAAAACTTGTCCAAAAGCTCTTACATCTAACCATTCTTTGCATGCAATTGCTGCACAAGCATCACGATTTGCATTTTTCTTATTTCCCATCTCTGCTTTTAATTCCGCACAGCTATCCGCTCTGTCTTTTAAACTGGTATAAGCATCATCTGTTCTATCATCTGACTGAACAAAAATCTTTTGTCCTAAATCCTGAAAACGATTTCTAATTTTTCTCTTAATACATACATCTGAAATTTCTCCAAAACCATCCATATTAATTCGCGGACGGTTTCCGTTTAATGGATCTCCGTTTGGGTTAGCATTGTTTGCACTGATAAATAATGTGAAATCAATTTTTCCTTTTAATTCGCTCATGGTCTACTCCTCCTCTTTTTACTCTTCTGAACTTTTTTCTTCAGACTTCTCTTTCTTTAATTTCAAATCATATGCCTGATTATGGAAACCAAGTAGATATAAACCTTCTAATCTGCTGTTGTCAGTGAATGTACTTTTGTCAAATAATTCATCAATTTCATGCAATAAATTTTCATAAAACTTCCTTTTTACAATATCTAACTTGTTCAAATACGGTTGAATATTTTCCTCTATCATTTTCCACGTCTCATATGGTCTTTGCGAGAAAGTATTCATATATCTTTTTGCATTGGTAATTCTTCCATTATCTTTCTCGTCATATGTCAAATATTCAATTCGATCTGCAACTGCCAGCAGTCTTCCATACAGATAATTTCTATCTGTTTCCTTTTTATCTAATGCCACGTTCCATTCCTCCTTATATCTATCCTTTTTATCCTTTTTTACAAACGAACATGCTAATGTCAAAACTCTTTCCCAATTTCTTCGTTCCTTATATGCTAATGGATTGGATGCCTTTGATACTGCAAGCATCACATAATCATACGGAACCACCCTAGTGCCATTCCATATACATGGAAGCAATCTTTGAGCTACTTGTGCATAGAGTTTTTTACCATTGGCATCCACTATAGACACCGTTCCCTTATTCTCAATACCGTATAAAATATCTGCAATATCTTTAACACCAACCATTCCCGCAAATTGTATTCTTTCTCCATCTTTCCATTTTGTATGAATCCAGTTACAATCGTTATGCCATTTTTCTATATTTTTCAGATATCTGACAGAATTCAGCTCTTGATTTTCAATCAACGCTAATCTTCCCGGTGTTGCTGCATCAAAAGCAAGCAAAATCATATTCGAGGTATTATCTATCTTTTTTCCATAGCCTCTTAGTGCCTTATAGAACTTATCGGCGGTGACTGGATTTCCATCGGATACAATCTCCCCTGTAGACCAGTCATCTTCCCAATCATCCTCAGCATTTCCAACATATTCCCTTTCATACTCAGATACAATTGCCTCTGTATCTCTCTCCCATTTTGGCATACTTAATTGATTTGACTCCCATGTCACAATTGTCATAGTATCGAAAAAAGTGCCTTGTTTTCGAATAATCCACTTCAAAGCATTGTGTGCTTTTTGCGAGGTCTCATTTCCTACTGCAAATGCCTCTTCCTTACTTGTAAAACGTCCTCGATAGGTGAAATTTTGACTGTCATTTGCAGAAATCAGCTTTGCTCCATCACCTTCATTTCTGATTTTCTTTGAATGAAGATAAGAAATAGATTCCATATTTCCAGTCAGATAACATAGACCTTTTTCTTTTTCCTGTGACCTGACATATTCTATATAATATTCCTGCAAAGTTCTGTCTTTCCAACATTCATCCGGAATTTCTTGGTATAATTTTTCATCAAAAGACCGTATAATAAATCGTACAAAAGCTTTTGGTTGTGGAATTCCTTGAATATTTTCTTTCTCATCTATTTGATTTTCTTCATTAAGTTTTATAATTTTATGTGCAACTAAATCTTGAATTAATGTCGATTTTTTCAAATACTCATAAACTGCTTTGACCTTTTCATGACAATAATCGGATTCTACCCATTTTTCAAGCTGTGAAATATATAGCTCGCTACATACTCCATTGTCTTTATAATATTTTTTATAGTCACCGGCAAGATATCTCAAATTATCACATAATGGATGTGGCTCTTTTCCTGTTCCTGTACGACTTCCAGATTTTTCTGTAACCGGTATAATCGTCGTTTTGTCTTTCTGTTCCACTTGCTCTGCACGAATAAAATCACCTGCTTGATCAATCGTTACCGTTATCTGCGCCGTTACAGTTGTATGAAATAGCGGAAGAAGTACATAAGGGATGTCTCTTCGATATTCGATGATACCAATTTTATCTGTATTTTTCTCATACAAATCAATCAGTTCGTTTATCCAACTCAATCTTCCACCTCCTCATCTGTAAACTCTTCTAATCCTATAAAATTATTCACTTCTTTTCCAAATACTTTTCTTTCCATTGGACGGATATGTCTTTTCTCCGTACAATCCTCCGGTCTGGTAAATTCTATAATTCCGCCCTTTTTCATCACCGGCCTCCAGAAACGCACTGTCATCTGATCTTTATCCTCTTCCAGAATCGCCTCTTCCGCATAAGTAATCCCATGATACATAAATCCATAACCCACTTCCCCAGGCATCGTATCATAATAACTCTTGTCTTCGCCAAATACACACGGTTCCACAAATGCCTGACATTCTCTTGTTCCTAAGAAAATATCTCTGCGACCACCTCGTTTTACCATCCTTTTCGCAATATTATGATGCTTGTTTTCATTTCTATCCTGCTCCAGCTCCGGATGATTGAGATTCATCTCAAAATGTGCCCGCACCTGATATCTCACATCTTTTAAATAAGTATAATATGCCAGTTCATTTCCACCATTGTATGCAATCGGTCGAATTCCTTTAGTCTCAGTCTGAATTGGATTCATTACTCTTACCGCGTCAATGATCCAAATAATCGTAGGCTTCCAGTAAATACTTTCCGTAATTCCTTTTAATGCTTCATAAGTCGGAATATGATAGCTTGTCTTTTCTCCTCCCACTCTCATAACCGGATCTGAAAAAAGCGCATATGTTCCATACACTTCAAACTCTATTGTATTTCTGTATCTTTCCAAAAATCTCACCTCCGCTATAACATTTGCAATTCCATATTAGGTTCATCCACAACACCTACTTCCTTGTCATAATATCCATCACACAATACCAATATCTCTCCATTGCAAATTTCATATATAGCATTTCCGAGTTTTTCTTTTCTTTTTTCAGAAATTCCAACTGTATATCTCTGCAATTTTTTTAAAATCTTTTTCTGCTCTTCTATCTCGAGATAATCCTGCGATAATTTATCCAATAGTTCTCTCGCTTCATCATTGTATGGAACCACAACACTAACTTTATAATCATTAGAAATAACTTCAAACGCCTGTCCTGCGGTCAAAAAAGCCTGCGGTAATTTTGTCTTTACTTTTTCTCCATTTCTTCTGATATATTGTAATTGTCCTACTTTATTTTCTCCCAATAACTCTATAATCGTGGTTGTTTGTTTATCTATCAGAAATTTCGTTTCATTTGTTCTAAGTTGGGAATAGTAATTTAAATAATATGCTTTTATTGCCTCTTCTGAATCCAATGTATCTCTGAATTTTAAAGAATTATTTTTATAATCTTCCAATACTTTTTGTAATGCTGCCTGCGCATTTCTAATTTCCTGCAAATGACTTAATTTCTCTGCTTTTTCGGACATCTGTACAATGAAAACAGTTCCCATTCTTCCTAATTCCTTATGTCTATTGCATCGTCCTGCTG
>PPYE01187028.1_pt1 | contig 15287 bp, 12 predicted proteins | sample 1559881 | NCBI WGS metagenome assembly PPYE01 (sample SAMN08240022, study PRJNA423297) | Human gut metagenome, whole genome shotgun sequencing project. | reverse complement strand
GAGACAGGGGCTCAATATGGCCGGAACATACCTGCTTGAAATGATAATATTATTTCTCAATAAATTTAAAACAGCTTCTTAAATTAATCTCATTTTTTATCTCCTAAAAACAAAAACCGCCGAGCTCATTCAGAACTCGGCGGCATTATGTATGTAATCAAATCCTTCAATTACAATTTACCGGCACTGCCCAATACATTTTCAATTTTGTGTTTGTACAATTTTTCCATGTTGTCACGAGCCGGGCCCAAATATTTACGAGGATCGAATTCTGCGGGTTTCGTCGCAAACACCTCGCGGATAGCGGCTGTCATAGCCAAACGGCTGTCCGAGTCGATGTTGATTTTACAAACGGCCGATTTAGCTGCTTTACGCAATTCCTCTTCGGGAATACCGATAGCGGCATCCAATTTCCCTCCGTATTTGTTGATCGTATCAACCTCTTCTTGGGGTACAGAAGACGAACCGTGCAATACGATGGGGAAGCCCGGAAGTTTTTCCATAACGGCATCCAATACGTCGAATGCCAAAGGAGGAGGAACCAAACGACCCGTCTTAGGATCTACATGACATTGTTCGGGTTTGAATTTATAAGCTCCGTGAGAAGTACCGATAGAGATAGCCAAAGAATCGCAGCCTGTGCGAGTAGCGAAATCGATTACTTCTTCGGGGTCGGTATAAGTGTGATGTTCTGCACTTACCTCGTCTTCTACACCGGCAAGCACACCCAGCTCACCTTCTACCGTTACATCGAATTGGTGAGCATAGTCCACTACTTTCTTAGTCAGAGCCACATTCTCTTCGTAAGGCAAGTGAGAACCGTCGATCATTACCGAAGAGAATCCCATATCGATACAAGATTTGCACAATTCGAACGAATCGCCGTGATCGAGGTGCAGAACGATTTGAGGATGTTCGCAACCCAACTCTTTGGCATATTCCACTGCACCCTGTGCCATATAACGAAGCAATGTTTGGTTGGCATAGTTACGAGCGCCTTTCGAAACTTGGAGAATTACCGGCGATTTGGTTTCAACAGAAGCCTTGATAATAGCCTGTAACTGTTCCATATTGTTAAAGTTGAAAGCGGGAATTGCATAACCGCCTTTGATAGCCTTAGCAAACATCTCTTTGGTGTTTACCAATCCTAATTCTTTGTAGCTTACCATCTTATAATAAATTAATGTTAGTAATTCCTCATGTGAAAAGATTGCGAACAAAATCAATAGGACTTTTTCTTATCAGCTAGTCCGACTTGTTTTCAGCAACCGTTGCAAAGATAAACATTTTTGCCGACTCCCTTTATTAACAAGTATAAAAAACATGCATACCGCATACTTTTTTACTAATTTTACATAACGGAAAATGTGGCATTCCACTCTCTTTATATCGATATAACCTGCAAAATGTTCAATAAATATACTCAGAAAAAGGTTAAATCTTTGTGCAATCGCACATTATTGCATTTTGAAACCGTTTCTGCTTTCTCTATTCAATTATTATCCGTACTTTTGCCCTCCGTATATTTTTTATAACCCCTTAAATTCAATTCGTTTATAAAAAATGAGAAAATGGCGTATTGAGGACTCCGCCGAACTATATAACATCAACGGGTGGGGCCTGAAATATTTTTCGATCAACGACAAAGGGCACGTCGCTGTAACGCCCCGGGAGGGAAGCGCATCGGTCGATTTGAAAGAATTAATGGACGAGTTACAAGTCCGCGACGTCACGTCGCCCGTATTGTTGCGTTTTCCGGATATTCTCGATAATCGTATCGAGAAAATATCCAAATGTTTTCAACAAGCAGCCGACGAATATGGTTACACGGCCAAAAACTTCATCATCTACCCCATCAAGGTCAACCAAATGCGACAGGTGGTGGAAGAGATCGTCAGTCACGGTAAAAAATTCAACATCGGCTTGGAAGCGGGTTCCAAACCCGAATTGCATGCTGTATTGGCAATCAACACCGATGAAAACTCGCTCATCATCTGTAACGGATACAAAGATGAAAACTACGTCGAATTAGCGCTTTTAGCTCAAAAGATGGGACGACGCATCTTCCTTGTCGTGGAAAAATTGAACGAACTACGTCTCATAGCCGACATTTCCAAACGCTTGAAAATACGTCCGAACATCGGGATTCGCATCAAACTGGCAAGTTCAGGCAGCGGTAAATGGGAAGAAAGCGGAGGTGACGGAAGCAAATTCGGGCTCAATTCCAGCGAATTGTTAGAAGCTCTCGATTTCTTGGAAAAAGCCAAGATGACCGATTGCCTCAAACTGATACACTTTCACATCGGTAGCCAAATCACAAAAATACGACGCATCAAAAATGCGCTCAAAGAAGCCTCGCAATTTTATGTCCAGCTCCAAAACATGGGATTCCATGTAGAGTTTGTCGATATCGGCGGAGGCTTGGGTGTCGATTACGACGGAACCCGTTCCTCATCGAGCGAAAGCAGCATGAACTATTCTATACAGGAGTATGTCAACGACTCCGTCTCGGCGTTGGTCGATGCTTGCGCTAAAAACAATTTGCCGCAACCGAACATCATCACCGAGTCGGGACGGTCGCTTACCGCCCATCATTCCGTATTGGTATTCGAAGTATTGGAAACTACCTCGCTCCCGATATGGGACGAGAAAGAAGAACTCGGTGAAAATCCTCACGAACTGGTAGACGAGCTCTATAAAATATGGGACAACATGAATCAACCCCGGTTGCTCGAATCGTGGCATGATGCCCTGCAAATCCGGGAAGAAGCGCTCGACCTATTCGGATTGGGTTTGCTCGACTTACGTACCCGTGCCCAGATAGAGCAACTATTCTGGTCTGTGGCTCGCGAAGTGAACGAAATCGCCTCCGACATGAAGCATGCTCCCGAAGAACTTCGGAAAATCTCCAAACTTCTGCCCGACAAGTATTTCTGCAACTTCTCTCTGTTCCAGTCGTTACCAGATTCATGGTCGATCGACCAACTTTTCCCCATCATGCCCATCAGTCGGCTTGACGAGCGTCCCGACCGCACGGCAACCATACAAGACATTACCTGCGACTCCGACGGAAAAATCAATAATTTCATCTCGTCGCACGGAGCGAATTCGCACCTTGCCGTACATGCGCTCAACAACAAGGAGCCCTATTACATAGGCGTATTCCTCGTGGGAGCTTATCAAGAGATATTGGGAGATATGCACAACCTTTTCGGTGACACGAATGCCGTGCACGTCAGCGTGTACAAAGACCGCTACGAAATAGACCAAGTCATCGACGGCGAAACGGTAGCCGAAGTCCTCGACTACGTGCAGTTCTCACCCAAGAAACTGGTTCGCAGTGTGGAAACATGGGTAACCTCATCTATGAAAGCCGGCATCATCACTCCCGAAGAAGGTAGAGAATTTCTCTCCAACTACCGATCGGGTTTGTACGGATATACCTATTTAGAAAACGACTAACTTTTCACATGGATTATCGGGACACGAGTTTCCCGGTAATCCATTCCTATTTAAAAATGCAACGCTATTTCATCTACCTCTCTTTCAACGGTGCGCAGTATCATGGTTGGCAAATACAGCCCAATGGAATCACCGTGCAAGAAGTCCTCGAAAAAGCGTTAGCCACATTGCTCCGCTGTGAAACGCCGGTGACAGGAGCGGGACGAACCGACGCCGGCGTCAACGCCCGGCTCATGGTTGCCCACTTCGACACGCCAATACCCCTCGACAATCCGACCGAAACGGCCGACAAACTCAATCGTATTCTGCCGCCCGACATAGCTGTCTACGAAATACGTCCCGTCATCGCCGAGGCACACAGTCGATTCGATGCTCTCAGTCGCACCTACAAATACTATATAATAGATCACAAATCACCATTTATCGAATCCTTCGCCTGCCGTTATCGGGGAGATCTCGACTTCGACAAAATGAATACGGCGGCCGAACAGCTCTACCGATATACCGATTTCACCAGTTTTAGCAAACTGCATACCAATGTTAAAACCAATAATTGCCGAGTGACATTCGCCCGCTGGGAACCCGAAGGCGAACGACAGGTATTTACCATCACTGCCGACCGCTTCCTCCGTAACATGGTGCGGGCCATCGTAGGAACGCTGCTCGATGTAGGACGGGGAAAACTTTCGGTGGAGGACTTCTGCCGTATCATCGAGCAAAAAAACCGTTGCGCCGCTGGAACTTCGGTCCCCGGCAAAGCGCTCTTTCTTCACGACATCGTTTACCCCGACCACATTTTCCTACCCCGTTAACCACCCTCTCACATCTTGTGGAAATCAAACACATCACACAAAACAAAGCCGACTTTCTTGACCTGCTTTTATTGGCCGACGAAAGCGAAACTATGATAACCCGCTATCTTGACCGCGGCGAAATGTTCGCCTTGTATGATGACGATTTGAAAAGTATCTGTATTGTCACACAAGAAGGGAAAAATCTTTACGAGATTAAAAATCTGGCCACCTATCCGCCATTCCAACGACAAGGATATGCCCGTCGGCTAATCGAATACATAGAAAATCGCTATAACGCACCCGGCACGATACTACAAGTCGGCACAGGTGACTCGCCTCTCACGATACCCTTTTACGAGCATTGTGGGTTCCGCTACTCCCATCGTATTCCTCGTTTCTTTACCGACAATTATCCGCACCCTATCTTCGAAGGAGGGAAACAGCTCGTCGATATGATCTATTTGAAAAAAGAACTCTGAGAATTTCTTTCGAAATTTCCCGGACAACGACTCTTGCGCGACCACCTATCGAACCGCTTTCTTCCGTTTCGTGATTACGAAATATAGCCCCAACAAGACAAACGGGATACTCAATATCTGCCCCATATCGATAGGCAACACGTTCTCGAAATCCACCTGCCGCTCTTTCAAAAATTCGATAAAGAAGCGGAACAAAAATATCAAAGTAATACACAATCCGAAGTAAAAACCTCGTCCGTAATTATCCTTTTTATATCGAGCGACCCCGACCATAATCAAGAAAAACAGAAAATAAGCGATAGCCTCGTACAACTGAGCCGGGTGACGAGGGAGCATATCCACACGCTCGAATACAAAAGCCCACGGCACATTGGTAGGCAAACCTATAATTTCGGAATTCATCAAGTTGGCAAGCCGTATGAAACCCGCCGCCAACGGTGCGGCGATACCCATCATATCGAGAATATCGAGATAATGAATCTTGGTCTTGCGACAAAATATAGCAAGGGCTATAATCAACCCCAACGTTCCACCATGACTTGCCAATCCCGCATATCCCGTAAACTTCCAATCGCCATCGGGATAAAAGTGTACCGGCAAAACGATTTCCAACGGGTGACTCAGGTAATAGTCAGGCTCATAAAACAAACAATGTCCCAACCGTGCCCCGATAAAAATACCTAAGAAACTGTATAAAAACAAATTCTGAAACGTATCGACAGGTAAACCCTTCGATTGATACAATTTATAAACCACCTGACTACCCGCCAAAATGGCGATACACCAAAAGATACTGTACCAACGTATCGCAATGCCGGCAATCGAAAACAACATGGGATCGGGATTCCAATGGATATATAGCAACTCCATAATTTACAATGATATATATTAAAAGATAGTACAAGCCGAGAGTGGAAACAAATTCACTTGGTTACACCGGGGCACAGCCTATTCTCGTAAAATACAAAGATAACGCAAGGCACGAAAAGGGCAAAACGGACTTGTCCATTTTTTATTTCGAATCACTACCTATCTGCAACAGACTTTTCAAAAAACAACACAAACAAAGTCCTAATCTACCATCTTCTCCCTCTATATCAAGCGATACAAGTCCTCAGAACGAGAGAGCTAAAAATAAACCGGACTGTTCTTCCTTTCTATAATATAATAAAAGTTGCAGGTGAGAGTAGAAAAATCAACTTTTTATTAGTTTTGTAAAAAAACAAATATATGCCCGTAACGATCCCTACACACAAGGCTACCCAACAATCGGACTGCGGAATATTGCTAAAAACAATTTCTCCCGGTTCTTTCCAAGAACCCGTCCAATATGCCCACCGAGACGATTACTACATATTCGGCATAGTAGAAAATGGGCATTGCTGTATCAGTATCGACTTTAAAAATTACACAGTATCGGACCATGAAATATTATGTGTTCAACCGGGTCAAGTTCACCGGGTTGTCGACACAGGAAATGCGCAGGCAACGATACTTTTCATAGATAGTGTATTTATCGACGCACCGGATAAACAAATCTTATCCGAATACGCATTATCTGTCGCACCGTTCCGAATAAATGACCTGCAATTCAACGAATTGGAACAAATTTTCTCCATTATCTCCCGAAATATAAATATACCGGAAAGCAGCCGTACCAAACGAATCGTACAAGACTTATCCCATGCTGCCACGGGTATAATAATCGATAACATACAAAACATCATCTGCCATCAATTGAAAAGCAGAAGACAAATCGAAATCACCTTAGCTCTCAAAAAACTACTCTCCGAAGATTCTCATATCAACAGAAGACCTTCTTATTACGCACAACTGCTACATATCTCCCCGGTCTATCTGAATGAAGTCGTCAAAAACATAACCGGGACCACCGCAAGCAAATACATTCAAGACGAAATCATATTGAGAGCCAAACGTATGCTAATCTATACCACCCTGAGCATAAAAGAGATAGCTTTCAATCTAGGGTTCGACGACCATACCTATTTCACCCGTCTATTCACTCAAACAGCCGGTTTACCCCCCACTACATACAGAAAAAAATACCTCGAATAATCCAATCATTACCCCATATAGTCTATTTCCTCGTTTCCCTATAAGCCGTTACTTTGTACTGTCTCCAAAAGAACCTATCGAACAAGAAAAAACGATGAACAAAAGACGGCTTATTTACTTGACAGACGCAATATTAATTCCACTTTTCGTCTTATCATTATACTCAGGTATACAACTGCACATCACAGGCCACGGAACCGAACACGACATTTGGCACAACTGGGCGGTATTCCATACCATCGACAGTCTGCTCTTTACTACATTCGGGATCATACACATCAAGAGTCATTGGTTTTGGTACAAAGGCTTGAAAAACAAAAAACGGGAACGCAAAACACGAAGGAAACAAAATATCGTCCTACTGCTCACATTCATCTTTATATGGGTCGTTATTACCGGTATATGGTTGTTGTGTTTTGTCGAAGGAGCAAATTCGCCGTTTGGGAAATTACACTACAAGGCCGGTCTACTAATGGGTATCTTAGGGCTCCTGCACATAGTGAAACGATTGCGTCTCCTAAAAAACGGCTTATGTCTGAACACCTCTCACCCTACGAGTACTCCCCCTATCTCACCGAAATAAGCAAGGGTGAATTAAAATACCAAATGAATTCGTTACACAAAGGCAAAGCTCAGGTTAAATACATTTTATTCCTTTTTCCAATTCCCCCTCCTACTATTTTAGGAAGAACGAAATGAAACACATCAACGAGAGAAAGAACTTGAAAACACTGTCGGCTTCACATACAATAAAGCAAATACCACATGACGATGGATAGTTCGAAACCCGCCTGTTACCGCATAATATAAGGTGAAGAGACCCATTCAGTCAGACACCCGTTCCACTTACACCAAACATCTATTTGTAAAAATTAAAACAGTTTCTAACTTTGCAGACGATTTACAGATATAACTAAAAGATACAAAAGATGTGGTTATCACTCGCTTTTCTCTCGGCTTTCCTATTAGGCTGTTACGAAGTCTGTAAAAAGAAATCGCTCGACAACAACGCTGTCATTCCTGTACTCTTTCTCAATACCTGTTTTTGCAGTCTGTTGTTCCTCCCGTGTATTGTCCTTTCCTACGGGTTTCCCGAACTTATGCGAAATTCACTCTTCTATGTGCCCCCTTCCACCGGTCACGAGCATATTTATATCATAGGCAAAGCGGCGCTCGTCCTCACATCATGGACTTGTGCCTATTTCGCCACCAAACATTTGCCCATCACCATAGCCGGGCCAATCAAGGCTTCCCAACCCATTCTCACACTCGTAGGAGCATTACTCATCTTCGGCGAGCAACTGAATCTCTATCAATGGATCGGAGTCATTCTGGCGATCGTCTCGTTCATTATGCTATCCTTCTCCGGGAAAAAAGAAGGCATCAATTTCAAACACAATATCTGGATTCTCTTTATAGTCCTCGCCACAATCACCGGTGCGGCCAGCGGGTTGTACGACAAATATCTCATGTCGCACGGCTTCGACCGAATGACCGTACAAGTATGGTACTCCTACTATCAAATGGCGATGATGACCGTTATTCTTTTTGTGTTATGGTATCCCAAACGCAAGCATACCACACCTTTTGTTTGGAAACCCTCTATCTTTTTCATCTCCTTGTTTCTCGTTTGTGCCGACTTCGTATATTTCTACGCCCTCAGCTACCCCGACTCCATGATTTCTATCGTCTCTATGGTACGTCGCAGCAGTGTCGTCGTCAGCTTCATAGCCGGCGCATTCCTGTTCCGAGAAAAAAATATCCGTAGCAAATCATTCGATTTGATACTCGTCCTATTGGGTATGTTCTTCCTTTATCTCGGCACAAAATAAAAGACGGTAACAATATTTACGGCTGTTTTTTTGGCTCACAGAAGCAAATATGATTACTTTTGTGTCAAACGATCGTTATGAAACTAAGGAATCTGTTATTCTGTTTATGCTCGATAGTCACCTTGACATCATCGGCAATAGAACCGGTGGCGCAATTATTCATTGCCATGCCCGACTCGCTCGTCCCTTCTATCGAAGTGAACCGAAGGAAGGACTTGATCGATTTGATACACGCCGGACAGAAAGCCGAGATTGTCACGAAACTCGGCGGTAAAGCCGAGATGACACTGCTACAAGACAGCCTGCTCTCGATCGACCTGTCGAAACGCAGTAAAATGGGAATACGGTGGTACGATACAACCGATAACGATACGATTATCGCTCTTGTCAATACGGTATATGCCCCGGCGGGAGACAGTCGCATACGGTTTTTCGACACTGCATGGAAGGAACTCCCCGCTTCGGAACGCATTCGCCAGATACGACGGGAAGAGTTTTTCCAATTCCCCGATAGCTTGACAAAGGCCGAAAAAGAAGACCTTTTACGTCCGGTAGACATTTTCCTTGTGGAGTACAACTTCGCTACCGACGGTTCTCTATGTGCCCGGCAGTCATGGGCAAACTATCTAGACAAAGAATCATTCGATCGCATAGAACCCTATCTGCAAGATTCGATCGTGTTGCATTGGAACGGAAAAAGATTCAAATAAAACAACCTCACTTTCCTGAACAGAATCAGATTCAATCGCAGCGATAATCATCTTATATCATCAGAGACCAAACGGGCTCAGTCGATAATTAGAGGGGATTGTCCTTGTATATTCCAACCCCTCTCCTCAGAAACCATTGTTTCTTCGGTGTCTCCCCTATACGGCTAACGCCACACAGGGGAGAAGAATAAATACAACGCTCCAAAATAATGCGGCAGAGGGGAAACTCTTCCCTTACCGTTTCTCGCAACCCCATGGAGTATATGTCGCCAAACAAAATATAGTGAGAGGGGACACGTAGTGACGGAAGAATCGGAAAACAGAAAGGTATTAACCTCCTGCCCTGCGCACGCACGTGCGATAGGGGAGGTGGCACGTAGTGACAGAGGGGTTCAAAAATACCCGCAGCAAGAGGGAACGGATTAGGGCATACCCCTCTCCCCCTGCCGTGTCCCGTAGCTTTACGGGGTGTTTCCGCAAGGGAATATAGGGGGAGTACCCACTGGGCGAAGGGGATTAAACTTTCAAAAAGCAATATATTATCTTTCTCAATTCTTCTCCGAAGAGATCCGGAATGAGACTGTCGACAGAGATACATCTCTAAAATCCAAGTCTATCCCCACGAATTTTCTACTGAATCACAAAACGGGGTTACCTTTACAGGTAACCCCGTTTAATTATACAAAAAAGCCTTTTTAAAACTCTGCGTTTTTCGGCGTACGAGGGAACGGTATCACGTCGCGGATATTGGTCATACCCGTAACGAACAACAGCAACCGTTCGAATCCGAGCCCAAAACCCGAGTGGGGAGCCGTACCGAAACGGCGGGTATCGAGATACCACCACATATCCTTCATCGGGATATGCAACTCTTCGATACGAGCAAGCAACTTATCATAATTTTCCTCACGCTGCGAACCTCCGATAATCTCGCCGATACGAGGGAACAGCACGTCCATCGCCCGAACCGTCTTGCCATCGTCGTTCATTTTCATATAAAAAGCCTTTATCTCTTTCGGATAATCGGTGAGGATAACCGGTTTCTTGAAATGTTCCTCTACCAAGAAACGCTCATGTTCGCTCTGCAAATCGGCGCCCCAATAGACCGGATATTCGAATTTATAGCCCGACTCTTCCAAAATTTTTACACCTTCGGTGTACGGCAACCGCACAAAATCGTTATCCACGACGAACTTCAACCGGTCGATCAATTCCTTGTCGTACATCTGGCACAAAAATTCAAGGTCGTCCTGACAGTGATCGAGCGCATAGCGAATCAGGTATTTGAGGAAATCCTCCGCCAAATCCATGTTCTCTCCGATTTCGTTAAAAGCGACTTCCGGCTCTACCATCCAAAACTCGGCCAAATGTCGCGGCGTATTCGAATTCTCGGCGCGGAACGTAGGGCCGAACGTATAAATCGCGCCCAAAGACATCGCACCCAATTCACCTTCGAGCTGTCCCGATACAGTGAGGCTGGTAGGTTTGCCGAAGAAATCCTCGCTATAATCCACCGCTCCGTCCTCGGTCTTAGGTACTTGGTTCAAGTCAAGAGTCGTTACTTGAAACATAGCTCCTGCGCCTTCGCAGTCGCTACCCGTAATTAACGGAGTATTCAAATAGAAAAATCCCCGATCGTTGAAATATTTGTGAATGGCATAAGCCATATTGTGACGGATACGCAACACTGCTCCAAATGTGTTCGTGCGAGGACGCAAATGTGCGATTTCCCGTAAAAATTCCAGCGTATGCCCTTTCTTCTGCAACGGATATACATCGGGGTCGGCGCCGCCGTAAAGCTCTATGCTATCGGCCTGTATCTCGGCCTGCTGACCTTTACCTTGCGACTCCACCAATGTACCGATGACACTAATACAAGCACCGGTCGTTATCGGTTTCATCTCCGCTTCCGAAAATTTGGAGAGGTCCACCACGACCTGTATATTTTTAATGGTAGAACCGTCGTTCACGGCAATAAAATTCACATTCTTATTGCCACGGCGCGTACGCACCCAACCCTTTACATTTACTTTTGTCCCGTAAAGAGATGCATCAAATGCATCGACGACTTTGGTTCTTTTCATTGTTTCCATACTTTCTTATATAATTGTACACTTTTTTAAGCATCGCCCCGTACGGAGAACCGTTCGGGACGTGATAAACATTTCTTATTCGAATGAACCCATCTGCAACATGTTCACCTCTTGCTGAGTGAGGTAACGCCAACGTCCCCGTTGCAAGTTCTTTTTGGTAAGCCCGGCGAAATAAACCCGGTCGAGTTTAACCACACGATACCCTAAGGCTTCGAAAATACGACGCACGATACGATTCCGACCCGAATGAATCTCGATCCCCACTTGGTTCATATCCGTCTCGTTAGCATAACTTACGGCATCGGGCTGTATAGGGCCGTCTTCCAATTCTATACCATCGGCGATTCGTTGCATATCCTCCTCGCTCACATCTCGGTCGAGCCACACATGGTATATCTTTTTCTTGATAAACTTCGGGTGCGTCAGTTTCGATGCAAGGTCGCCATCGTTCGTCAGCAGCAGCACACCGGTCGTGTTGCGGTCAAGACGTCCCACCGGATAAATACGTTCGGTACAAGCGTTACGCACGATATCCATCACCGTGAGTCGTCCTTGTGGATCGTCCGATGTAGTCACACAATCCTTAGGTTTATTCAACAATACGTAAATCTTACGTTCCAAAGTCACCACCTTGCCACGGAATGTCACCGTATCATTACGGGTAATCTTCGTTCCCAGTTCGGTCACGGCAACCCCGTTGACCAACACTTCTCCGGCTTGAATAAATTCGTCGGCCTCACGACGGGAACAGATCCCTGCATTAGCCATAAATTTATTCAGACGAATCGGTTCATTCGGATCCACCTCCGGCAACTCATATTCGATGCGCTGCGGGCGGCTGAACACCTTATTATTCCGACGCGGTTGCTGGCGATTCTGATTATATCCTCCGCGATTATTATACCCCCGGTTATTATATCCGCCCGGGCGATTGTTTTGCTTCGGATAACGAGGTCTCTCACTTTCCCCGTAAGGCTGCTGGAAGCCCTCTCCCACTTCGTTATTACGATTATAATCCTGATTATACCTCGGAGTATTGTTGTAATTATTGTTCCGACGGTTGTTTCCGTAATTGCCCTGACGGTTATTGCTATACCCTCCCTGACGATTACCATAGTTGTTTGGACGTTCGTTGCCGTAAGAACGATTTCCTCCATCTCCATAGTTATTGCGGGGATAGTATGGTCTTTCCGCATTTGCACTGTACGAGGAGTGTCCCTCTTCTCCTCCATTTCTTCTGTACTCTACTTTTTCATATCGCTCGGTCGCACCTTCGCGGTTCGACATTCCGATGCGCGGACGCTTAGCTCTTTTTTCGCTTTCCATAGAAATTGTTTGTAATTAAAAATACAAGCCTCTCGGCCTATTAAAAAACATCTGTTATAAATGATAGTTATTTTTTCTCATAAACAAAAATTAGTGCAAACCGAAAGTAAAAACAAATTTACTATCGAGCCGCAGCCTATGTTTGTAAACACGTTGCAAAGATACGAAGGATTTTTCATTTTGCTTCTATTACAATCGAATAAGTTGTTATTTTCTGCTTAAAAAAACAAAAGCTCGGGCCTTTTGTTCGTCCGGCTTGCAAAGAATCTGCCTTACAACCGTTCAAAGCAACAAATACATACTCAATACGGGAATCAGTGGGGTTATCCTTGCATATTTACCCCCCCTCCTCAGAAACGACTGTTTCTTCGGCCTCTCCCCTATCGCTATACGACACAGAGGAGAAGGGTAAAATCTATCCCTGTGCCGAAATGAGAATTACCATTTTAATCTTTTCTTCCTATTGTATCTATGTGGCATTGCCGGACATTTCAGCCCTTTTTTTTAGAACAGTGAGGGATTGGAGTGAGATTATTAAAACCTCTTCCCTGCCGTGTCCCGTAGTATTATGGGGTGTTTTGCGACAGCAAAATATAGAGGCGGTGTCCGAAGGACAGAGGGGTTAAATAAAATTATCCGCAACAGAGGAAACATATCAAAGTATCAACACCCTACCTCTGTTCATCGCAGATGAGATAGGGGGAGTGCCCGAAAGGCTAGGGGATTAAGCCTTCAAAAACATAATACATTATCTTTCTCAATCCTTCATCGAAGAGATCGAACTGTTGCTATTGTCAAGAATTTCATCGCTAAAATTCATGTCTATTCCTTCTGATTTTCTACTGAACCCAATACAGAACCGGCATGCGATAAACGTCGAAGGAGAATAAGAGGTTCTCTTATTCTCCTTCGGTTACAAGTCTCATTTCTATTTTTCATCTAATCTTGCGAGGCTTCCCCACCTCATCAAAACCCGGTATATGAGTGAGGAGTTATCTTTCGTAATTCCTCTTTTACCGATTCCGAAACATCGAGCGTATCGATAAATTCCCGTATGGAGTCGGCATTAATTACCGTATTCGTCCGTGTCAAAGCCTTCAAAGTCTCGTACGGGTGAGGATAACCCTCCCTCCGCAAAATCGTCTGGATACCTTCGGCTACCACATTCCACATCTGATCGAGATCGCGATATATAGCCGGTTCGTTCAGTAACAGTTTATTCAAGCCCTTGATTGTACTATGGAAGGCAATCAGCGTGTGAGCCAAAGGAACACCCACATTCCGCAACACGGTCGAATCGGTCAAGTCGCGTTGCAAGCGCGAAACCGGCAACTTCGAAGACAAGTGGTCCAGTATGGCATTGGCTATTCCGAGATTCCCCTCCGAATTTTCATAATCGATGGGGTTCACCTTGTGAGGCATTGCCGACGAACCCACTTCTCCCGCTTTGATTTTCTGCTTGAAATACTCCATAGAAATGTATTGCCAGAAGTCCCGGTCGAGATCTATCACAATCGTGTTGATACGACGCAAAGCATCGAACAGAGCGGCGAGATTGTCATAATTCGAAATTTGAGTGGTCCACTCCTCCCGGTCTATCCCCAACCGCTCCTTCAAAAATCTATTCCCGAATGCCGGCCAATCGATATCGGGATAAGCAAAACGATGAGCATTGAAATTACCGGTAGCTCCTCCGAACTTACCGCTCACCGGAACCGATTCGAGCAAAGCCATCTGCCGTTCCAACCGATAGCCAAATACCCGTATCTCTTTCCCCAGACGGGTGGGCGATGCCGGCTGCCCGTGAGTTTTGGCAAGCATGGGAATATCTTTCCATTCCTCGGCATACCGGTTGATAATAGCCAGCATATCTTTCAACACTGGGAAATAACAATCGTGCAAAGCCTCTTTCAACAAAAGAGGAACCGACGTATTATTAATATCCTGTGAAGTCAACCCGAAATGGATAAACTCTTTATAAGCCTCCAAATGCAATTCGTCGAATTTCTCTTTAATAAAATACTCGACAGCCTTCACATCATGATTAGTAACAGACTCTATCGACTTCACTTTTTCGGCATCGGCCTCCGTAAAATCGGTATATATCTTGCGCAACGCCGGAAACAAATCAGGATTTACCCCCGAGAGCTGAGGAAGCGGCAATTCGCACAATGCAATGAAATACTCGATTTCGACCCGTACCCTATACCGGATAAGTGCCCATTCCGAAAAATAAAGCGACAAATTTTTCACCTTATTGCGATAGCGGCCATCGACAGGAGATATAGCCGTGAGTGATGATAATTCCATAGTCTTTTATTTGAAATAGAGTACAAAAATACGATTTCCCCGGCAATTTTTACACAATAATTTCATTTTTTGTTTTGCAGATAAAAAAATAGTATTACCTTTGCAACGCTTTTCGGCAAACTATCCGGGCGTTTAGCTCAGCTGGTTTAGAGCATCTGCCTTACAAGCAGAGGGTCGGCGGTTCGAATCCGTCAACGCCCACAAA
>PPYE01777464.1_pt1 | contig 15296 bp, 14 predicted proteins | sample 1559881 | NCBI WGS metagenome assembly PPYE01 (sample SAMN08240022, study PRJNA423297) | Human gut metagenome, whole genome shotgun sequencing project. | reverse complement strand
TACACAGGAGAAGTACGGGTTTACCATGTTTCTTGTATATGACAAACGAATGGGTTAGAATCCGTCTATCCGCCGGCAGTCGTTATGTCCGTGTAACCTTAGCATGGAGAAGGTTAACCGACTGCATTCCTTTTGGGTTAGAGCCCAGTATCATTAGCGGCTCATTCGAAGTTACGACGTTTATCAACGGTTCACATTACGTTATTCATACCATTCAGCCTAGCTCCCCTGTCGTTCGATACTAACGGCAGTTGTCATCCCCTCACGGTTCAGACTTCTCCTTTCGGAAGGGCTTCATTGTTGGTTCTGTTACCGCACGGGTTCATTGCTTAATACCGCACGTTCCCATAGGCTACTGTTGACGGAACAACAGGTTCAATCGTTCGATTTCCAACTCGTGGAATGAAAGTTGAACAATCATATACAAGACTTACATGTCACAGCCAGGCCTCCTCGACGATGAGCTGTTTGCGTACCCCCTTGAGCCGTCTCATCTTGTTTATGAAAGCCTCCATGATGATAATGGTGACCACGGGAAAAAGCTCCTTGTTTTGTAGGCTAAGCACCCAACGCCTTTCCATATTACTATGGTAGGTTTTCAAATGCTCGCCCCCGAACCGGACTTACACCTTTCAGCGTATCCGGCTCTCCATTAATTCCGTCAGTCCATCCAACCGCCATCCACTTTCTTATGGCAACTCCGACAAAGTGCGATAGTCTTGCGTTTCCGTGCAATCATGTGTTTTTCCCAATCCTCTTTCCCTTGCAGATTTTTGAGTTTTCTAACATGGTGCATATCCAGCTTGACATTTTCTTTGCCACATAGTTCACATCTACATGCCTTTAGACGAGCTACAAGGCTTGTCGGTGTAAAATAGTAGCGTTCGGGCATTTTGTCGTAACATTGCGCATAATCCTGTTTCTTGCGTTTGAAACCGTCATGATAAAATTGGCGTGTCAAGGTTTTTCCCTTGTTATTTTTGTAGTACACTGTAAATACTTTGTCTTTCTTGTACTTTTTGCAGATTTTCACGACTGTGCTTTTGTATTTAGCCGCAAAAGTCTTATACATGCTATACTCCATGATGTACTTAAAAGAGTGAAGTGTATGACAGTTGTTTGCAAGTGAATAATAGTTGTAAAAACCTCTTATTTCCGAATTGTACCTTTCCAAGATTTCCAAATCATCGTTATTGATGAGATAGGTACGGTGTTTGGATTTATACTGTTCTTTCCCATTATGCACATTGATTTGCAGTGCGTCATAGTCCAACAGTTTCTTCCGTACCGTTTCAAGGGGCATCTTCAGGTAAATCTTATTGTTGTAAGGTCTCGTCAGTTTGCCAGCCTTGTTCCTCTTGGTCTGTGTAGATTTTCGGACATAGATTTCATACCCGAGAAACTTTGCCGATTTTCTTCCGTGTGTGATAAGAGTTTTCTCTTCCGAAAGTTCAAGGGCGAGCTTTTCTTGCAAGAATACTTTGATGTCTTGCTTGATAGCTTCCGCCTCTGCTTTCGTCCCTATCACAGCGCAGAGAAAATCTTCAGCATAACGTACATATTTCAGTCGTCTGAAATTCTCGTCCATGTCCACGCCACAAGGAATAGCCGCTCTTCCTTTGTCATAGGCTTTTATTTCCTTGACTATGGATTTGCGTTGTTCCTTGTCCTTTATCTTTTCAAGTTTCAGTACTGCCAGCCTTTTCCCATACTCAAATTTGATACGCTCGGAGTTGTCTGCCCGTTCTTTACCCTTATCAAAGCGTTGGATATATTCATGCACGTAGCGGTCTAATTGGTCAAGGTATATGTTTGCCAGCATAGGGCTGATAATTCCACCTTGCGGAGTACCGCTGTATGTTTTATGATACGTCCAATCTTCGAGATACCCTGCATTCAGGAACTTGCGGATTAATCTCAGGAAACGTTCATCGGAGATGCGTTTTTCCAAAATGGAAATCATTACACCATGGTCAATGTTGTCAAAGAAACCTTTGATGTCTCCCTCAATAAACCAGCGTGCTCCGTTAAATGTCCGTTGGATTTGTCGCAAAGCCGTATGGCAGCTCCGTTTAGGTCTGAACCCATGTGAGTTCATGTCGAAACTACCCTCGTAAATTGCTTCCAAAATCATTCTGACCACCTCTTGCAGAAGTTTATCATTGAATGCAGGTATTCCCAAAGGGCGTTTCTTCCCATTTTTCTTGGGAATATATACCCTCCTTGACGGTATTGGCTGATATGACTCGTCTTTTAACGAACTTATCAGTTTTTCAATGCGTGATATACTCATGCGGTCAATGGTCTTATTGTCCGCACCTTTGGTCATGTTGCCTTCCTTTGCGTATATACGCTGGTAGGCAACGTAGTACATCTGTTCATTGAACAGCAGGCGGTAAAGCCTCTCAAATTTGTAGTCTGGTTGTTTGCTGTGCTTTGCCAGACTGTTTAATACTCTTTCTGAATTTCTCATAATGTCTCGCACATTTTTCATTAATTGTATTAAAAGAATTAACTGCCTCCCTTTGCCATGTACAGGGCGTTACCCTACTCGGACTACTACGGAGGCTCCGTTGCCATATCGGATATTCAAAGGTCTGCACCTTATAGCCATTTTATTGGCATTCCGATTTAGGCAATCCCCGTTTGCTTGCGTAGTAACTGCCGCTTGACAGATTGTCGGATATGACTTTCGTCCTTTTCTGCTTATTGCAGATGCGTCGTGACAAGTACATGCTACATCCTCCTCAAAGACTGGAAGACGAGTGTCACGATACAACGAGTATGAATTTCCCTCTTCAGGATAATTCAAATAGCTACCTTACGTTGCAGGTACAACCAGATACCGCTTGGACTATCATTCAATCAGTATAGACTTTATCCTTTATCTGTCTTTTCATCCTACCATTCAGTCGCAGTTTGGTAACTAACTGACTTATGGCTTTTCCTGCATGCTACACTCCCCATCGTCTTTCGTTGAATGGATAAGCAGGCGGATGATAGGTCATTTCAATGTACACTTACCTAATCCCTTGCTAATGGGATTGTTACTTACGCAGCCTTGACGGGCGCACCCTTGATGGAATCCACCTCGAAGACCACGAAGCGCTTCGAGAGCAGGTCGATGTTGGCCCGGGAGTTCAGAAGGAAGTCGTAGCGTCCGCCCTTATAATACTGCCGCAGGGTGATGAGCATGTTGTCGATGTTGAAATCCTCGCGGCTGACCCGGATCTCCCGCTCCTCCAGCTCGCGGCGGTAGTCGTCCCGCAGGTACTCGTAGAAACTGTCAAAACACGGCACGATATTCCGGTCGGCGCGGATACGCTCGATATAGGCGTTCACGGCACTGCCCAGCTCGCCGCTCTCGGTCTTCGTGATCTTGTCGTCCTCGGTTTTCCAGAGTGTCAGCAGCAGCGTCTTGATGCTGTCCTTCTTCTCCACGTCGAAATAGTAGTCGTCGGTGTAGAACGGGTTGAAACTGATGGGATGTTCCTCGGTATAGGTAAAATACACGCCGTCCTCACCTTTGGTCTTACGCCGGATCAGCTCGCAAAGACCCTGGTAGCTGTTACCGGTATCCACCAGCACGACATGCGTGCCCTGCTCCCAGTATTGGCGGACTAAATGATTCATAAAGAATGACTTGCCTGACCCCGAGCCGCCTAACACGAATTTATTCCTGTTCGTAATGATCCCTTTTTTCATCGGTTCGTCCGAGATGTCCAGGTGCAGGGGCCTGCCGCTTACGCGGTCGCACAGCTTGATGCCGAAAGGGCTGGACGAGGATTTATAGTTGGTTTCCTCCGTGAAGAAACAGACTGCGGGCTCGATGAACGTGTAGAACGATTCCTCGGCGGGGAAATCCCCCGCATTGCCCGGCATACCCGCCCAGTAGAGCGTGGCGGCGTCCACGGTGTTGTGGCGCGGGCGGCACTCCATCAGAGCGAGCTGGCTGCCCACATCATTGCGGATATGCCGGAGCTCCTGCACGTCGTCCGACCAGGCCAGCACGTTGAAATGGGCCCGGACGGATTGAAGACCGAACGAGTGCGCCTCGTTGAGATACTGGTCGATCCACTCCTTGTTTATCTGGTTCCCGCGGGAGTAGCGGGAAAGGGACTGCATGTTACGCGCACGTTTCTCGAACATACGCAGGTTTTCGTCGCTGTCTTCCAGGAACACGTACTGGTTGTAAAGGTGGTCGCAGGAAAGCAGAAGCCCCACGGGGGCCGCGAACGACAGCAGGCAGTCCGAACGGTCGGTGGAAAGACGCTCGTAACGGGTGTCCGTACCCACGCGCCCCGGCAGGTCTTCCGTGTCCGAGAGCGTGTGCAGGCACACCCGTTTGTTACCCACGCGCAGAACCTCGGCCCCCAGCTCGATGTCCTGAAGAGAAGTCGTCTCCGAGAGCGAGAGGGAAAAGTACCGCTCCAGCAGGCCCGGACAATCCTCCGTACCCGTGATCTCGTCCCCCGTGAGGCGGACAAGGGTCAGGAAACCCGAATCGTTCAGAATACGCTCGAACTGTTCCGCCGCCTCCAGGAATTTTGTCGCCGACTCCCGGTTTACCTCTTTGGGAATGATGTTGCCCCGGCAGAGCCAGTCCTGCTTGTGTACCACGCTGTATTCGGGCAAGACCTTCAGGGCCTTGCACCAGGCGGCGTGGATCGCCTCGTACTCGGTGGACGTGACGGTGAACAGCTCCGGGAGTTCGACCCGATAGACGACCGTTATGTCCGCGTCCTTGCTGATGATACAACCGCCTTCCACGGCCAGGAGCGGGAACTTGCTTTCCAGCGTGGTGGCTTTCAAGAGGTTTCTCATACGCGGCCCCCCTTTCTTTTCAGCAACCGGCGCAGGGACTTGCGGTTGAGCAGGTAGCGGGGATGCCGACGCGCGGCGAGCAGCTTCATCAGCCCGTGTTCCCCGTAACGGGCGTTCAGGCGGAAGGTAAGCCAGACCAGCACCGAAGCCGCCGCAACGCCGAAAGCGATACATACCCACTGATTGACCCCTGCCATGTAGAGGATGACGAACACCACGAAGACGGCCAGCAGGCCGCCCGCAAAGATGAAGAGGTACTGCGCCTTCAGACCCCGGAACTCCACGCTCTTGCCGATTCCCTTGTTGATTCCATATTCCATAATTATTTGCATGACAGGTTGGACTACAAGAAGAAAGAGCGTAGGATCGTCGCGGCGACAATCAGGAAAATACACGCGCCGAACCAGCTCGCGGCGGTCTTCGACGTGTCGGGGTCGCCGCTCGAAAACTTGTTATAGACCTTGATGCCCCCGATAAGGCCGACCACAGCCCCCACAGCGTACACGAGTTTCGTGCCGGGGTCGAAGTAGCTGGTTACCATGTTGGTAGCCTCCGTAATGCCGGCGATGCCGTTGCCCTGCGCGAAAGCGGAGGAGATGGCGGCAAAGAGAAATGCCGCCGGAAGAAGAATCTTGTTCTTTCTCATAACTCGATAATGTTTGAATTGTGGCGCGGGGATGGATAGGCCCCGCACCGGGTTAAACTTCTTGATTCGGATTTTTTCAGTGGTTCGAGGATAGCCTCACGCGCTACCCGTAGTCTTTTTCTTTCATCGTGATGTCATTATGGGGTTAAACAAACTCACGGACGTCGAAACCCGTGGGAACCGAACCCTGCGGAGATGGGCTTTCCGCAGACCTCTCGGACATACGCCGGTGAAAAGCCGAGAGGTAGGTGTCGATCAGGGATTTTACCCTGTCGTTCCCGTCGGGGCGGCCCGAAACGATGACCTCGAACATGTCGGTCTGTTTCAGGCCCAGGAGGACACGTCCCGTTTCCTCCCTTTGCTCGTCTGTTGAAGGTGGATCGTGTACCACGTGGCGGTAGGCTTCGCCCATCTGTTCAAAACTAACCCCCTGGGCAAGCGAGCGGCCCAAAAGGGGCAGCTCTTCGGTGTCGTCTTCATCCTCGTCATAATCCGGCTCCTCCGCGTCCGCATCCGGGAAAGATTCATCGTACAGCGGAAAGTCGATCAGGCGGAAAAACGCCCACAAGGCATACCCCACGGCAAAGAGGGGCAGCAGCCACAACGCCCCGTTCATCGCTCCTCCGCTTTGGGTTGCCGGGAGGCCACGGCCTCGCGTTCCTCGAAAAGCCGCTCGATGGTTTCCCGGTTATCGTCCAGGTGCGCCTTGAGAACCTTGTCCACGTAGGCCGTGATCGTCACGTCGCCACGACCGATGACACGGGTGATCTCGCGGATACGCTCGTGATACGACGGACGTATCTTCACGTGCTTGTTACCGGCGAAAGGCAGCCGCAGCAGGCAGATGTAACGGGCCAGGTACTCGGCCTCGGGGGTGGGGACAGTCCCCACGGCGACCTCCCCCGAAGGGCCGTCGGGGACGATAAGAGTTTTCATCCTGCGCCGGTAGCGGCACACGCGTAAGATGAAGGGTACGGCGACGCAAAGGACGGCCGCCAGGATAACAGATAAAATAATTGCTTTGTCTGACATGATGGATTGTTTTTAATGGATTGTAAAAAATATTGGGTTCATAACTAAAAAATATCGGAGTTCCGTTTCTTGTAGAGTTCCGAAATTTCCTCCTGATAGGTCGCGAAATGCTGCTCCAGCACATTGTCCAGGTAGCTATACAGCGAGAGTTCGTTCTTACCGATAACCTGCACTATCCGGGTTATACGCTCGTGAAACTCCTTGCGGATATACACCGTTTTGCCGCTTCGGGTATTGGAGGAGGCGTTCCGGATAAAAAGACGCTCGTAATCCTGGCCTTTCCCTCTTCGGCGGCGTCCCTCCTCTTTCGTAGCCGGCGAGGAGGCGGCCTCGCCGGACGGTTCCGATAGAGCCGATGCCTCCTCCTCTTTTTCCGGCGTGTAAGGATGCAATGGCCGGTTTCGGCTTTTGGCCTGGCTGATGATGAAGGAAGCGTCCAAACCGTCGTCATGTTCTTTTCCGCTCATAAGATCCTACTTTAACAGTTCGATCAATTCATCCACGAGTTTATCCAGGTTGCTGCCCCGGATCAAAGAACGGTCTGCCGGGAAGAGCGTGGAGCGGAAGACAGAGCGACGGCTGGCGTTCTGCTCACGACGAAAACGCTTGGTGTCAGGCAGGAAGGTCTTCAGGACAGGAAGAGCCAACTCTTTCATTACCGCCTCGTAAACCTGATATAACTCTGTCTTTTCACGTCCGTCCACCATGTTCCATAGCATATACAGCCCTTTCATCCGGGACTTCTCGCGGCCCATGATATGCTCCTTTACCACAACCGCGTAATTCAGGGTGCTTTCCATGACAACCCGGTCGGCACTGATCGGGGCGACGAGATAATCCATTCCGGCCAGGGAATGAATCAGATCCTCGTTATTGATCGTACCGGGAAGGTCGAAGAACACATAATCGAAATCACCTTGCGGCAGGAGGTAGTCGGCATCGGCCAACGCCTCTTTCGTGTTGCTTTCCACGACAGGATAGGCTTTCTTTTGAAGCCGGGTGAATTGTTCGTAAGCTAACCTCTTGTAATGTTCGTCTTCGAGGGCAAGCTTCAGGTCACGTTCCCGCATCTCCACGATGGAGTGTTGGGGATAATCGCAGTCGATGACCGCGACATTGAAACCCTTTACATAGTGCAGGTAAGAGGCTGCCAGCACCGTGAGGGTGGTTTTGCCCGCTCCGCCTTTCTGGGTGGAGAAGGCCACGAATTTCGTTTTCTCTTTCATTGTTCCATGCGTTTTTAGTTATACAATCGGGTAATCGTTCATCTCTTCACGTATCTGGGCAAGTGACGGCATGAGATTTTATGCTGGTATGCCGGCACGCATATATGCTGGTGCGCTGGCAGGCTGTTACGCCGGTATGCCGGTGCATGGGCGCGTGTCCGATTTTATACTCATGCGCAACCGCATTTGCTTATCCGGACAAAGACCCGCTTTTTCCTCTGCACACGATGTTTTCTGCATCCGTCCGCACGTGTGCGGACAGGGGGATGTGTCATTGCCCGTATCCGTTCTCACGTGCAAAATAAACCCTTAAAAACACGGGTTGTATGCTCTTTTTCCGCTATGGCCGCGTGTGGCGTCAAAGTGGACGCAAGTGGCGTAATCGCTTATGGCACAAGTGATTGAATAGGTCGGTATCTTTGCCTCGTGAACGATCCCGACGCTAATGAAGCCGTCCTTGCCCCGTTTTACGGCGGCTCTTTCAATGTTCTGTCTGCGAGCGGGCAGAAGGTATTTGCAAAGGGCAAATAGCAAGCTGTGTTTTCTGCTGCACGATTCTCGTTTTGCAGCAGAAAACAGCTTGCCCGCAAGGGGGAGAAAGCACCTCCGGAGTCGGTGCTTTTCAGAAGGGCGGCAAGCCGCGAAGGGATCGGAATTTTCAGGAACCGGTGGGGCCCTGGCCTCTCCTTAAAATTTCGATGCGATGGAAAAGAACAGAAAGCCCCGAGGGGGCAAAGGGGGACGACCCGCGAAAAACGACCCGGCCGTTTACCGCTTTTCGGTAAACTTTTCAGCCGTGGAACATGCCCGTTTCCTCGACCTTTACGAGCAGTCCGGGCTATTGTCCAAAGCCGCTTTTATCAAAGCGAGAGTGTTCAACGAGGTGTTCCGGGTGGTAAAGACCGACCGGGGAACGCTCGAATACGTGGCGAAGCTGACCGCTTTCCACGCCCAATTCCGTGCCGTGGGAACGAATTACAACCAGGTGGTGAAGGAGCTGCACGCGCATTTTTCCGAGAAGAAAACACTCGCGCTGCTCTATAAACTGGAGAGAGCGACACGTGAACTGGCGGCCGTCGGGCAGCAGGTCGTGTCGCTCTCCGAAGAGTTCAAACAGCGATGGTAGCCAATATCACCACCGGAAAAGACGTGTACGGCGCGCTGGCGTACAACCAGGAGAAAGTCGATCGGGGCGACGGGAAGGTACTGCTGACCCACATCGTGAGGGAGCCGGCGGATGGGCGCTTCAACGTGGCCGCGACGGCAGAAGACCTCCTGCGCTGGATGCCCTCGCACTACCGGACGGAAAAACCCGTCGTGCACGTATCGCTCAACCCGGCTCCCGAAGACCGCCTCGACGACGGGCAGCTCGCGGAGATAGCCGGGGCCTACATGGAGCGCATGGGTTGGGGAGGACAACCTTATATCGTATTCAAGCATACCGACATCGGACGGGAGCATATCCATATCGTGTCGGTGCAGGTGGCCCAGGACGGGCGCAAGATAAACGACAGCAGGCGCAACGAACGCAGCGTGGCCGTTACCGAGGAACTGGAACGGGAGTACGGACTGCATCCCGCCAAAGGGAGAAGGCGGGAGAAAGGGCAAGGGATCGTCCCCGCCGATTACACGCGGGGCGACCTGAAACGCCAGGTGGCAGCGGTAATAAAACCGACCGTGGCGACATACCGCTTCCAAACCCTCGGCGAGTTCCGGGCATTGCTGTCCTTATATAATATAGGTATAGAGGAAGTCCGGGGAGAGCGGAACGGAACCCCCTACCGGGGATTGCTCTACACGCTGCTGGACGAGAACGGGGACAAGGCAGTGGCCGCGCCGCTCAAATCCTCACTGTTCGGTAAAGAGGTCGGGTATGACGGGCTGGAACGGCACATGGAGCGCAGCGCCGAACGGTTCGGGAAGGACGACACGAGGAGGCAAATCCGTGGCCGGGTCGATAAAGCGCTTCGGGGAGAACCCACGGAGGAAGAACTGCGCGAATGCCTGCGGGGAGCCCGGGTGGATCTCTACATACGACGCAACGAAAACGGCCGCATCGTGGGTGTGACGTTCATTGACCACGAAACACGGACGGTCGTGAACGGATCACGGTTGGGAAAGGCATACTCGGCCAACGCCTTCGAGCTGCGCTTCGGCGGAAAACGGAATCCCGGGGAAAACACGAGGGGCTTGTCCCCGAAACAAGCGCCTGCCGGACGGGACGGACAACGGAAGCGGAATACCTCACGACGGAGAAAAGTATAACATCTCAATTATCATTCATTTATTAAATTTTACGGTTATGCAACAGGAAGACGACCTTCGGGGTCTTGCAAAAACAATGGATTTCATGCGGGCATTGAGTATCTTGTTCGTGGTTATCAACATCTACTGGTTCTGCTACGGGCAGATACGGGAATGGGGAATCAATATCGGCGTGGTCGATAGGATTCTGCTGAACTTCGACCGCACCGCGGGGCTGTTCCGGAATATACTATGGACGAAACTTTTCGCCGTCGTGTTCCTCGCCCTTTCATGCCTCGGGACAAAAGGAGTAAAAGAGGAGAAAATTACCTGGCGGAAAATCACGGCATCGCTGGCCACGGGAGGCGTGCTGTTCTTCTTCAACTGGTGGCTGCTGGACTTGCCGCTGACGGCGGTGGCGAACGCGGCTTTCTACATACTGACCCTATCGGCCGGGTATATCTGCCTCTTGATGGGCGGCGTGTGGATGTCCCGCCTGCTGAAGAACAATCTCATGGATGACCCTTTCAACAACGAGAACGAATCATTCCAGCAGGAAACACGCCTGATCGAGAACGAGTACTCCATAAATCTGCCGACGAAATTTTACTATAACAAACAGTGGAACAACGGGTTCGCCAACGTCGTAAACCCGCAAAGGGCTTGCATCTGCATGGGAAGCCCGGGCAGCGGGAAGAGTTATTGTGTTGTAAACCAGTTTATTAAACAGCAAATCGAAAAGGGCTATACCCAATACATCTATGACTACAAGTTTCCCGATCTTTCGGAAATCGCTTACAACCACCTGCTGAATCACCAGAAAGGTTACAAGAAAATCCCGACTTTCTACGTCATAAATTTCGACGACCCGCGCCGCTCGCACCGCTGTAACCCCATTCACCCGGACTTCATGACCGATATTTCGGACGCCTACGAGAGCGCCTATACCATCATGCTCAACCTGAACCGAAGTTGGGTGCAGAAGCAGGGCGATTTTTTTGTGGAAAGCCCCATTATCCTTTTTGCGGCCGTGATCTGGTTCCTGCGCATCTACGACAACGGGCGGTATTGTACCTTCCCGCACGCCATCGAGTTCCTGAACAAGCGGTACGAGGATATTTTCCCGATTCTGACATCCTACCCGGAACTCGAAAACTACCTCAGCCCCTTTATGGATGCCTGGCTCGGAGGCGCTCAAGACCAGCTCCAGGGCCAGATAGCATCGGCCAAAATTCCGCTTTCCCGCATGATTTCGCCCCAGCTATATTGGGTCATGTCGGGCGATGACTTCACGCTCGACATCAACAACCCGGACGATCCCAAGATACTCTGCGTGGGGAACAATCCCGACAGGCAAAACATTTACGGAGCGGCTTTGGGATTGTATAATTCCCGGATTGTCAAGCTCATAAATAAGAAAGGCCAGCTCAAATCGGGCATCATCATCGACGAGCTGCCGACAATCTACTTCAAGGGACTCGACAACCTGATCGCCACGGCCAGAAGCAACAAGGTCGCCGTGCTGCTGTGCTTCCAGGATTTTTCACAGTTGAAGAGGGACTACGGGGACAAGGAGGCCGCCGTCGTGATGAACACGGTGGGCAACATCTTCTCCGGGCAGGTCGTAGGTGAAACGGCCAAGACACTCTCGGAGCGGTTCGGTAAGGTATTGCAGAAGCGGCAGAGCATGACGTTGAGCCGCAGCGACAAATCGACATCCATATCCACGCAGCTGGACAGCCTGATCCCGGCCTCGAAGATCTCGACGCTCACGCAGGGAATGTTCGTTGGGGCCGTGGCGGACAATTTCGACGAACGTATCGAGCAGAAGATTTTCCACTGCGAGATTGTCGTGGACAACGAAAAAGTGAAAGCGGAAACGGCCCGGTACAAGAAGATACCACAAATTACCGACTTCACGGACGAGAACGGGACGGATCACATGAAACAGGTCGTGCAGGAAAACTACGAACGTATCAAGGCAGAGGCCGGCCGCATCGTCGCCGAGGAACTGGAACGTATCAAGAACGACCCGGTGCTTTGCAAGCTCCTGCCGGAACAGAACTAAATGAACACAAACACCCCACAAACAACCTCCGTGACCTTAACGGGGGCTGTTTCTTGGTTTTATAACCGCACAGCTGGTGTTTTGGAGCATAAAGTAGTGATTATGTGAACGGAAAACATTATTTTTGTGTTCGGAATCCTTTTAATTATAAGTATGACAGTTACCGATATATACGAAGCAATGAACAGCAAGGCGGAAGCGTTTTTCGAGTGGTTGCAGGCTCACCCGAAATACGGGTTGCTGTTTGGTGTCGGGCTGCTTGCCCTATGGCTTGCAGGGTTGCTGTTCCGTTGGAAATGGGCGTGTCATTGGCAGTTTAACAGCAAACTGTGGTTATTTGATGATTGCAAGCCTGAAACACGCCGCAGGGTTCAGATTGTGTTGGTCAGCTTTCTGATTATACTTATATTGGTTGGTTTCTTTGTATGGAGATAACGGTATGGAAAAGGACAATCGCAAATACCGGATCTGCTTCATCGACTATATGTGGTATGTTGCCGAAAAATGGCACGAAAGGGAGCGTACCAATCTCAACGGACGTATGCTACTGTTTTGGTGCTGGCTCTTCGTCCTACTCATACCGCTTGGGTTTCCGCCGATATTGCGCCTTTTCGGCTGGATGATTGGTTTGGCCATAGTGATTCCTCTCTGCTTTCTTCCCGATTTATTCTGCAAGCTACGCTATACAGCCGGACGGCGTGAAGCACTCCGTGAACATTACGGGAAGATGAAACATCCCGGCAGGAAGCTCGCCAAAATAGTTCTTATCGCTATCGCCCTGATCGTGGCAAATGTAGCGCTGATGTTCCACCTCGGATTTATACATAAGCCATGATGAAACCACAGGAACATAAACGGCGCTTTTATCTCTGGGACTACCTTTGGTGGATGGGGGAGAAATGGAAGCAGGCAAGACGAACAGGCAGGGTCGATGGCGAAATGATGCTCTCGATTTATATCTTCGCTCTTTTGATATTCCCTATGATGACTGTTACTATCCGGCTTTTTCCAGGTGTGTCGGCATTGTTGCCATGTGTCGTTTTTAGCATTGTCACATTTGCCGTTATGTCGCTCGTCAGCAGGATTTACAAATGGCGGGGCAAAGCAGTGATGTCTCACTATGCCAAGTGCAGGTTTAACGAACTCCTTGCGGTTCTGTTATTTTTCCTTGCGATAGCCATTATCTGCTTTATGATGTATCTTCTTGACAAAAAGTGATACATACTTTGATACGAACTCCGGGCCGTTATATCGAATGGTCTAACTCGATGTACCAGTTTCCCTTGATGGGCTTGTAAAGCGTGGTGTCGTTGTACGTCCTGCGGTAGATCTCGTTCAGGTCGCCATGTTCGGTGATACGGATATTCCGACGGCTTCTCAATCCGGGATCGTAAACGAAACTCTTGGACGTTCCGGCATCCACGATGCCGTGGGAGTAGTACGGCATAACGAGGCTCACATATACCGAATCTGCCGTTCCCCATTCCCTGCGATCAACAAGGATAAAACCGCATCCAATCTCTGATAACAGGGAGTCGAGTAGGATTCGCTCCGGCTTCAACAGTCCATATACCGGAATGTCTTGTTCGTCATTCGTTTCATGGGATGTATCGCTTTGTTCTGTTGAATCAAGTATAATGACCTCTTCCGGAGAAAGCGGCGGGTAGTGAAAACTACCTTCTGAACTCTCTGCCATGATTTCGTACACCTTACGGAACGCCACCTCGTGCGTGGTGAAATGGCGTATCATTTCCTCGTCCGACGGCGGCATGGGAGGCTCTCCGCAGCTTGCGGCAAGCAGGATTACAAATAACAGGATTATGATTGGTGTTCTCATTTTCTAATGTTTAATGTCCGGCGGATAATCACTGTTTAAGTGATTGATGTGCGTGTTATCAATATTTTAATTACAAACTTTAAAACAATCATTCATTTTATAATAATAGTTTCGAATCTATCAAAATGTATTCCTTGAAGATGATGTTTCAATACAAGGTTCTTAAATTCATCCCCATAAAAAGTATAGCGACAATTTACATTCGGAAGTCTGAAAATAGTTTGCTCTTGGATTTTATTTTTATCCAACACAAATTTATTTATACAACTCACCCATCCTCTTTCTTTATCTAACCACACTATATCCGATTCTTTTTCAATCAAAGCATCTATTATATTGGTACAATGAAAAAAATGAAAACCTTTTGGCGACTTTATATCAAGAATTTCTCCATTTTTGATAAGAATATTTTCTAAAATACTTAATGCTTTGTCGCTAATAGTTAATAGAGGATTACAAAATTGTGATATATCAAAATGTTTATGTCTATTACTTTTTTTCCATATATATTCCATCTCTGGAGGATTCCACTGCTTTAGTAAACCTTCAGCATGTCCCATACAATTTTGCCAATCTTCCACATTAGGGAAACGTAAATCGTTAAATCCTTCTAAACTACCTATTAAGTAAAAGTTCATATTGTTACTTTGTAATTGATAATGGCTTGGAAAGGAACGCCGTTTAGGAGTTATCTTTCCTTGTTAGATGTTTCTTTGTTTTTCCATTCTTGCATAAGTGATAATAAGTCATTAGAATATTCAACCGATGTAATTCTTGGTCTTTTTTCTAATATCCTGTTTTCTTCTGTATGCTTACATAAGTGTAGGAAATAGTCTTTTAATGAATTTGCAATCTTAATCTGTGATTGTTCATTATCAGAAAAATCATGTGAAATGAAATACACAGATTGTTCACTAATATTTAATGCAATGTAATCACCCGGAGTAGCTTCCGCAAACGGCAAGAAATCGTGTCCGAAAATATCCGAATTATTCTCTAATACATCAAGTAGATATAAGGATGCTTCTTGACATAAAGAGAGGAATTGACCAAACTCTAAGAATGTGGAATTTCCCAGTATGGGAATGTTTGTCGTTACATTAAAACCAACTTCATCATTAAAGGTATGTCCCTGATATTTTTTTAGGATATTCCACAAGAGTTTGGGAATATCTCTTTTAAGATACTCTTCGATTAATTTAATCTCGTCATTAAATATCCGAGTATCTAATAAGTTCTCTTGGCTTACATTGTATAGTCCGCCAAGACTATTGAAATGGTTGAATATTGCTTTCATATCACTTGCATATTACATCTAATGGTTGGTGGCTAACCGACCTTTTTCTGGGGAGGTTTAGCCGCATGTTAATCGTCTTTATTGGATTGAATGTATTATTAAAGATACTTCGTCTTTTTGGT
>PPYE01107453.1_pt1 | contig 15296 bp, 15 predicted proteins | sample 1559881 | NCBI WGS metagenome assembly PPYE01 (sample SAMN08240022, study PRJNA423297) | Human gut metagenome, whole genome shotgun sequencing project. | reverse complement strand
GCTCCCTGGGCTAAGGTCTCCCTTCAAAAGGAAACCTTTATCGTGGTCTTCTATTTAATTTCTGATGCGTCCGACCTGATCAAACGGAATCAAAGAGATTTCCGGCACACTTCTGAGGACAACATAGTGTGCCTGCGCAGCTGCAGACAATCGAGTCAAACGGGTCATGGGATTCGGGTCTTTTGGTTTTCTAACCTATCTTACCGAGCCGGAAGCGCTTTAACTCAATAAGCCGTTAAAAAAACAGCTGCGCTTCCACGGCTTCTCCGGCTTCAATCCTTCGGCCCTGGGGATTCGGAATCACCGCCGCTGCATCTCGAAAAGCCGACGAACGGCCGCTTCCCTTCTGTACGGGAAGTGCAATGACTCTGCCCTCGAACGGCGCCAACTGCACGCAAATGTCGCCGGCTTTGCCTTCGTAATCAAATCCCATGAATACTTTTTGACGTCTCACAAAGAAAGGATCCGTTCTGAAAGACTGCCAAATGACGGGGAGCACGACCCGCTGAACAATGTTGACGAACCCGAGCGGATTACCAGGAAGGCCGAACAAAACCGCACCTTTGAGATTTGCGCATACAAAAGGCAGTGAACTCGAGAGTTTTGTCTGATCTTCGGACTGCTTCGCTCCGGCGCGCTTAAGCGCAAGCCGCAGCATATCGCTCTTACCTTGTCCGGTTCCTCCGACCGTGATAATAAAGTCGAAGCTTTGAGCAAGCACTTCCAGACGGTCGGCAATCGAATCGGCTTCGTCCTTCGCGTAAAAGATCGCCGTATCCGTCAGTCCCAGCCCGGAAAGAAGATTCATGAGATAGACCGCATTGCTGGAGTGGCGTCCCGCTGAACTCAAAGCGCCGGCTTCAGCAATCTCGTGCCCCGTCGCCAGGATCGCGGCCGAGGGGCGCTTCCAGACGCGAATGTTTTCGATGCTGGCCTCAAACAGCAGCGCCTGCGCTCCGGCGCCAAGGACCGTACCTTTTTTCAGAATAAGAGACCCTTTGGTCCATTCTGTCCCGCGCGGCAGGACGTTCTCGTAGGGATACACATCAGCAGCAAAATCCGGGGCTTGTGGATCAGAACCTGAAACGACGGCATCGGCAGCAAGCGGGAGAAAACCGCCGGTATTGATCCATCGGGAACCGTTTTTTTGTAACAAAGCGGGCTGCTCTCCGTTTTTGACCGGCTCACCCACTAAGGTGTGATTACCCTCAGTTGTGCTAATCGCCCATCCGTCTCTCAGCGACACGTCATAAGGCGGAATATCTTCCATGCAAACAACATCTTCGGCGAGTTCGCAGCCGAAACTATTGTCAGTGCTTACACCTACATTTATTCTTTTTGTTAGGGTTTTCCCTAACTCAAAGGGGTAAAGTACAAAACAACCATTCATATTTTGTTGATTCTAAACACTTTTTGTTCTTCTTTTAGATGGGTATTTATTTTGTGTATCCACTAAAAAAAATTGTAACTTCACAAAAATTCTTTTCAAGAATGTTACAAATTGTTAGAATTTGTTCGTGTCGAAGACGGAACTGTAACAAACCGTCTCGGCATAACACCCCAAGTGCAGCGACTAGCTGCGGAGAACAAAATGACAACCAGATTCAAAGAAGTAGTTTACGCAAAGGCTCTCTCACGTGAGCTTCCCTCGGTTGTTTTCTCCGCCACAGAACCGATCCTTCTCACTCGCTGGACAATCAAACCCGTCGGCAGTGACGGCTGGTCTGTTGCTCGAATCTAATCTCTGCACCACAACGGACTCGCAGGGGCTCTCCTAGCTTCGTCCCTGCGTTCTCTCTCTGCGACAGTCTCTGTCGTTCCTCCATCAGGAGAAATTGAAATCATGTTTGATCTGAAAGACCTAATGTCTCGGGTAAATCTGCCCCAAGACATTACTCGACGCGGCTTCCTGCAGGTAGCTACCGTAACCGCAGCATTTGCTGCTATGAATCAAGCCCGCGCGCAGACCGGCGCTCAGCCCTACATTATTTTGGAAACTCCAAAGGGCTTAATCGTCGGCGATCCCTCTCTCTGCGTCGACTGCCAGCGCTGCGAAATGGCTTGTACCGAATTTAACGACGGTAAGAACGACCCGGTTCTGGCTCGTATTCGTATCGGCCGCAATATTTGGTACGGTCCGGGCAACCCCGGTGCACGTCCTCTGCAGGGCGTTTGGGGCGACAGCACTGTCTATCAGGACACCTGCCGTCAGTGCGCCCACCCTGTCCCTTGTGCTAATGCCTGCCCGCAGGGTGCCATCCGCGTCGACCCCAAGACCGGCGCCCGCTATGTGGATGAAGACAAGTGCATCGGCTGCGGACTCTGCCAGAAAGCCTGTCCGTGGGACATGATGAGCTTCGACCGCGAAAAACAGAAAGCCAGCAAGTGCTTCCTCTGCGACGGCGAACCGAAATGCGTGAAAGCCTGCCCGGCTGCCGCTCTGACCTATATGCCTTGGAAGGATCGTTCCGGCGAACCCGCAAGACGTCCGACCCACGGCTATCTGCCTGAAGAAAATGTTAACCAGTGCTCGGTCTGCCATGGTTAATTAAATCTCTAAGGAACTGCTATGGACAATATTCAAAAAAGATATGGCTACACCGGTCAGAGCCTGCGTGTAAATCTAACAACCGGCAAAATCACCAAAGAACCGACGTTCCCGAGATTTAAAGACGAAATCGGCGGAACCGCTTTGGGCTACCGTGTTTTCTGGGACGAAGTTCCTCCGAAGACTCAGCCGCTTGATGAAGCCAACAAGCTCGTGATCGCTCCGGGACCCTTCTCCGGATCCGGCGCCCTCTGCTCGAGCCGTACTTCCATTACGACCATTTATCCGACAATCTATCCGATGCCGATGATTGCCTCCGCTCATATCGGCGGCGACATGGCTGCACGCCTCAAACAGGCCGGCTATGACTTCATCATCATCGAAGGTAAATCCGATAAACCGGTTTACCTCTACATCAACAACGACGAAGTCGAACTGCGCGACGCCAAAGGCATTTGGGGCCAGGGCACCCGTCGTGCACAGCAGATGCTTGCCGACCGGACCTCTCCGATGGCTTCTATCGCCGTGATCGGACCGGCCGGTGAAAACCTCGTTCCGATGTCCGTGCTCATCAGCGCCCGTCAGCATTCCGGCGGCGGTATCGGCTCCGTCTTCGGATCCAAGAAACTCAAAGGGGTCGTTATCATCGGCGACCAGCCGATCCACATTCATGCCGACAAAAAAGAATGGCAGAAGATCACCGAACGCAACATCGATCTGTTCGGTTCTCTGAACCAGCACGTCGTTCCGTCCGCCCCGAACCCCCTGTTTGAATTCTGGGCCCCGGGCAGCCGCTGGAACGGTATGGCAACGTTTGGCAGAAAGCCAATCCGCCGATCACGCTCGGTGAAGATATGCGCAGCCCCAACAAGATTTCTTACCGTTGATGCGCCAGCCAGTTCTTCCTCGGCAAACCTCAGGGTTTGAAGATTCAGGTCCGCAACAACGGCTGCTACTCCTGCCCGCTGCGCTGCTACTCGATCGTTGAAGACGAAGAAGCTGCTGCCCGCTATCACATCAATAAGATGACCGAACAGACCTGTATGTCTCTGTACTTCGGCCGAGTGATCTTCCCGAAGATTGCCACGAAACGCGACCTGCCGGCAGCCCGTCAGGCTTCCATGGTCGGCATCCAGACAATGGACGACCTCGGCGTATGGTGCAACTACGGTCAGCTTCACCGCGACTTCCAGAAGATGTACGTCAAGGACCTCTGGAAGAAGGTTCTTCCTGAAAAGGAATACAACTCCATTCCTTGGCAGAAGATTGAAGACTGCGACGCTTCCTTCCTGCAGGATTTGTTCCAGCGCATCGCCTATCGTCAGGGTGAAATGGGCAAGTGGCTTGGCGAAAGCACGCCTTACATGCTTGGCCACTTCGGCATCCCCGAATCCGACTGGTCCACAGACAAATCTACAAACTACTGGGGTCTCGGCCATCCGAAACATCACGCCAACGAAGACGACGGTCAGGTCGGCGTGGTTCTGAACTGCCTCTACAACCGTGACCCGATGTGCCACGGCACCGTGAACTTCACACGCAGCGGTCTGCCGATCAATGTGAAGAAACAGATTGCCGAACACTTCTGGGGAAGCGGCGATGCCGTCGACGAAGTCGGCGACTACACGCCTACCAATGAAGCCAAGATGCGCCGTCTGCGCTGGATCATCTGCCGCAAAGAACTGCACGACATGCTCGGTCTTTGCTCTTGGATGGCTCCGTGGGTTGTGTCTCCCAACAAGTCCGAAAACTACATCGGTGACGATGACATGGAAGGCAAGGTTTTTCGCGCCTTAACCGGCAGAAATACAACTGCTAAGCAGCTTGATGACGCCGGCTTCCGCGCCTTCACGCTGCATCGCGCCTACACCATGCGCGAAATGAATGAAGTCAATATGCGCAAGAACCATGACTTCTATCCGGCCTGGATCTTTACAGATGCCAAGGACAAACCGGCATTCACGAAAGGCACGATCCGTATGGATCAGGGTGACATTGAAAAGAGCTTCGATATCTTCTTCAAGCTGATCAACTGGGACCCCGCCACCGGCGCCCCGACCGAACAGGCTTACAAGGATATCAATCTCGAATTCGTTATCCCTGTCATGCAGAAAGAAGGCTTAATCCCCGGAAAATAGAGCAGTAAATTATGAATCACCCTGAAGCCAACTCCGCAATGGATGCCGCCCAGCTCAAAGCTGACATCGTCCTGCTGATCGATCTGATTACCGAACACAGCCGCAAGGTTGAACTGGTAACGCACGAAGACCTTCAAGACGAATTCCTCAGCAAGGCTCCCCTGCAGCAGCCCATTCCCGTTTCTCAGATCAAGGCCGAATACGAAGCCATCCCGGAAATGGAAAGAAAGCTGCGCAATAAGGCCGACGACAGCCCCGAAGAGAAAGAGCGCAGACGTCTGATCTCCCGCAGACAGATGTTCGGTTCTCTCTTCAGCGGCGAATTAAGTCTTGCCGACCTTAAAGAAGAGCCGGCAGAGGCTGAGTCCGCACCCAGAGAGATCACGCCAGAGTACTTCGAAACCGTTTTAGCCGAAGTACTCAAAGGTCAGTACGGCATTGAAGATCTCACGAGCTGGGATAGCAAGCACTATTACCATTTCTCTCCGCTGCTTTCTGCCTCGTACGCCAGACTGCTTTCTACGCAGAACAATCCTTACGAGCAGATTTTGGACACGGTTCGCGAAAGTTCCCGCGTCTATCCGCGTCCCGTCGGACTGTTCACCTTTGAATTTGCGCCCTTCCGAATCGATCCGACCGTGATCCAGGATGTACTCGATCGAATCGCTGAAGATCCCAACGCCAAAGACATTCGGGTGACCGTGACATCCGCCGGAACCGTGTATCTCTACTCTTCAACTTACCTTGAAGATGCTATGGCGGACTTCCTCGCGGAGGAAATGGATCAGGGCGAAGCTCAGATGCTCTAGTAAAGACTCCCGGCGGAACGCCTCGAACGGGCCGCCGACATAAAGGTGCAAAATACTATGCTTACCAAAATTACAACGTTAACTCTCTCCTGCCTGGCAGCGATCGGCTTTTCTGCCGCCTGTGCCGCAGAAGGTTCTTACAACGTTAATCAAATCAACATCCCCGAAAAATCTGAGTTCATGGCTTCTCTCGGTATCGCTAAGGATGTCAAGCCCGATCTGACCAAAGACCAAAGGACCCAGCTCGCCGGCAAGGCATACCATGAAAAAGCCGATCAGCACTTCATGAGCGTCCATGCTCAGAAGGGCGTGAGCTGCAACACCTGTCACGATCCGAGAAGTCTTGACGGCGTCGCCTGGATGGCCGTTGTGAACAAACCCGTCATCCGTCAGACCTGCCAGGACTGCCATACGGTTCAGGCCGATGTGTTTGCGCACACCGATACACATGACAAGCTCGACTGCATTGCCTGCCATATGCCGAACGTTGCTTCTGCCGCCGACTATTCGACCGATCAGAACGCTGCCGGCCCCAAGGCTCTGCGCCGCGTCCATACTTACAAGATCCTTGTCGACCCGAAGGCCTCCTCTGTGGTTGAAGGTGAAGTCAAGGTCGGTAAGGACGGCACGGCCAAAGGCTATGTCATGGCCAAGGACGAAGACGGAAACGGATACGTTGACCTGATGTGGAGCTGCGCACGCAACACGCCTGCCGACTACACAGTCTTCGAAGGCAAAGGCTGCCATAACCCGGCAACGTCCAAACTCGACGAAGGCCTGATCTATCAGGATCAGAAAGAGGTCTACGGCGAAACTCTGAAGTGGCAGACTCCGATCAAGGAAAGCTACAAAGAAATCGCCGGAGCCATTCCCCGCATGAGAAAGCTTCTTGAGGTTACTCGTCTGAGCCCGGCCGACCAGACCGACGCCAGACTTCTTCTCGACAAAACCGACCAGATTGCAACCATGATTAAGAAAGACGGTTCCTGGGGGATGCACGCCCAGAACTATCTGCTTGACCAAGTTAAGACCGCACAGGCTTATCTTGCCAAAGCCCAGCAGATCATGGACAAGGGCGGTTACAACAAGATAGCAACAAAATAAAGGAGTCCGGGGGAGCGTCTTTGGACCGCTCTTCCGAGCTCCTATAGCGCGGATTTATTCCGCCGAGGAGATACATTGTGAGTACCATCAACAGGCGAACTTTCATTAAGGGCACGACTGCCGGTTCTCTGTTCGTTCTCACGCTGGCCGGCTGCTCTGAGAAAAAGAGCGCTCCCATTAAGAGTGCTCAGGCTCAGGGAGTAACGCAAGGTTCTACCAAACCCCACTATGTCATGGTCTTTGACCAGAACAAATGCGTCGGCTGCAAATACTGCATCGCCGCTTGCCCGTACAACGTCCGCTTTATCAACCCACAGACCCGCGTTGCTGAAAACTGCGACTTCTGTCTGCATACCAAATTGGCAAAGGGCAAGGATCCTGCCTGCGTTTCTAAGTGCCGTTACGGTGCTTTGGCGTTCGGCGATCTGAACGATCCGAACTCTTACGTCGCCAAGCTGTTAGACGTGAAGGATGCCGTCCGGGTTCGCACCTATCTTGGTACCGAACCGAGTCTGCGTTACATCCCGGTGATGAAGGAGAAAATTTAAATGGACGGAGCCATCAACTTTACAATAGGTTTATCCGAGGGCATCGCATGGCCCTGGCCGATTGCCGTCTATCTGTTCTTAGCCGGTATCTCGGGCGGTGCGGTTGCCGTTGCCCTTATGCTTAATTTCTTTAGGCATAAGACGGAAACAACGCCCATCATCAAATCTGCAAGCATTATCGGTCTGGCAACCATCCTGCTCGGTATGCTCTGCTTAGTACTTGACCTGACCAATCCTCTGTACTTCTGGAGAATTCTGGTCTACTACAACCCGACGAGCGTGATGAGTATCGGCGTCATGCTGCTGCTCTTCTATATCCCGCTGGTTACAGTACTGATGGTGATGTCCTTTGCAGATACCTTCAGCAAGTGGCCGCTGTTAGGCTGGGTTAAACCGGTCTGCGACCGGCTGGAAAAATTCCGCGTCTGGATCAATGCCGTCGTCATGGTGCTGGCGATTGCCATCTGCGCCTACACCGGCTTCCTGATCTCTGCGCTGATCCGTTTCCCGCTGATCAACACGGCTGTTCTTCCCGCTCTCTTCGTTGCGTCCGGTATTTCCGCCGGTATGGCTGCCACTAAGATTTTGGCCGCCTGCTGCTTCGGAGCTCGCGAAGAAGATCCCGACATGCATGCAATGCACCAGGCCGAATGGCCGGTCATGGCAACCGAGGCTTTCTGCCTGTTCATGATCGCCATTGCCCTGCTCTCCGGCAACGAATCTGCCAAACTTGCCTTCGGCGCTTTCACAGACGGCATCTGGGCAGTCGTCTTCTGGGTCGGTGCCGTCGGTATCGGTTTCGGTATCCCGCTGATCGCGTCTCTCATTGCAGGCAAAAATACCGAGTCCAAGGTTTCCTTCTACTTTGCAGGAACCTGTGCAATCGGCGGCATGATGTGCTTGCGTCTGTTCATCCTCTATGCAGGACAGATGAACACCATCGTTTAAGCGCGATCAACTCGTAAAATTTCAGCCTGTTCTCCTCTCGAGAATCGGCTGATTTTTTTTACGCTTTTAAATCAGATTTCGAAAGCCGGATTCAGCACCCGATTAAATTCTAAGACCGCATATCGATCGGTCATGCCGGCGATGTAATCAGCCACCGTCCGCTCCACACCGTAACGCTTAGACCGTTCTTGGTAGAGCGGCGGCAGCAGTGCCGGTGTACGGGCAAAAGTTTGATAGAGCTGAGTAATCATGTTGGCGGACTTTTCTACCGCCCTCAAAACGCGGTAATGGCGGTAGAGCTTGTCCATTAAAGTGCTCTTCAAAATCCTCATTTGAGCCTGGGCCTCTTTCGAGAAGGAAATCAGCGGCGTCTTCAAAGCCCTGACATCATCCGGAGACTTCGGCTGTGCGGCTTCAATATTGGCCCGACTCGTGGAGACCAAGTCATCGACCATGTAACCGATCAGCCGCCTCACCACTTCCTTTTGCTTGCGGCGCTCCTGAATATCCGGATATTCCGCATCGACTTGCGCATGGTATTCGGCGTACAGCGGAACGTTTTCGACGAGGTCTTTTTCATCGAGGTAGCCAACGCGCAGGCCGTCATCGATATCGTGCGTGCTGTAGGCAATCGCATCGGCAATATTGACGAGCTGCGCTTCAAGAGAAGGCTGCTCGCCTTTCAAGAAACGTTCGCCTAAAGCGCCGAGGCGCAGGGCGTTTTCCCGGCTGCAGTGCTTCAGGATCCCTTCTCGGGTCTCCCACGTCAGATTCAGTCCGTCAAAGTTCGGATACTGATCCTCCAGCAGGTCGACGATTCGCAGCGACTGAAGGTTGTGTTCAAATCCGCCGTGATCAGCCATGCAGCGATCCAGCGCCGTTTGGCCGGAGTGGCCGAAGGGCGTGTGGCCGAGATCATGCGCCAGTGCAATGGCTTCCGTTAAATCGGGATTGATCTTCAAAAGCGTCGCGGTTGTGCGGGCAATCTGAGCCACTTCCAGCGTATGCGTCAGGCGCGTGCGGAAGAGATCTCCTTCGTGATTTACAAAGACCTGCGTCTTGTATTCCAGTCTGCGGAAAGCGGAACTATGGATGATGCGGTCGCGGTCACGCTGAAACTCGGTACGCGACGTACTGCTCTTTTCCTCAATCGCTCGCCCTCGAGAGTTTGCAGAACTACAGGCGTAATCCGCCAGTTCAAAACCTTCCGTAATCATGGCTCATATCCTTCTTCCAGAAGGGCTTCCCTGATCAGGCCTTCGGGAACCTCTTCGATCACCGTTGTTCCGATCGCGACCGGCAGAATAAAGTGGGGAACGCCTTTGGTGCTCTTTTTATCACCCTTCATCGCCTCAATCGCTTTTGAGGCACTGATGCCGGCAATGCGGACTGGCAGTCCTGCTCGATGGATCAAATCTTGAATCCGCTTAACATCCCCACAGTTGATTTTGCCCTGCTTTTCAGCGGTCACTGCCGCCAAAACGGTGCCCACAGCCACCGCTTCACCGTGCAGCCACGTGCCGTAACCGGTGAGCTTTTCAATGGCGTGACCGAATGTGTGACCGAGATTCAGTTTGGCGCGTTCGCCCTTTTCTTTTTCATCTCGGGAGACGACGCCGGCCTTAATCTCGCAGGATCGTCCGACCACTTCGGCCACCGTCTCGGGGTCGAGCGCCCTTAACTTCTCCATGTCACGCTCGAGCTCTTCGAAATAAGTTTTATCTGCTAAGACACCGTGCTTAATAATTTCCGCAATGCCGGCGTCGATTTCTCTTTCCGGCAGAGTACGCAAAAAGTCGGTGTCGGCAATCACGGCTTCGGGCTGGTGAAAAGTGCCGACTAAGTTTTTTCCTGCCGTCATATTCATACCGGTTTTTCCACCGACGGAGGAGTCCACCATCGCCAGTAGTGTTGTCGGAACCTGAATAAAGCGGATACCGCGCATATAAATTGCGGCCGCAAAGCCGGCGAGGTCTCCGACCACGCCGCCTCCGAGTGCAATTACCACTGACTTGCGATCTGCCCCCATCGAGGCAAGTTTTTCAAGAATTGCCGAGACACTGCTCCAGTCTTTATAAGCCTCGCCGTCAGGCAGGACGACCGATTCCGTGCGGCACATCCCATTGCAAAGATCGGTAGCCTTTTTTAGATAGAGCGAACCAACCGTAATATTGGTGGCGATGAGACAGCTGGAAGGGTTGAGTCGTTTCAATTCCGCCGGGAGCTCTTTGATCACGCCGGACCCTAACTTAATGGTGTAGGAGTGGCCGGGAACTTTGACTTGTACTTCTTTCATTCTTGTTCTTTAACGAGTTGGTGTTGATGGATGCTATTGAGGAGTTCTTGGGCCGCGCGTGCTGCCTTCATTCCATCCGTCTCATAGGAGATATCGGCAACTTCCTCGTACAAAGGTCCTCTTTCCTGCAGCAGACGGCAAATCTTCTCCATCGGATCCGCGCATTGGAGCAAAGGCCTATCAGTGCCCTGAGTGCGCCGGAAACATTCTTCAGGACTGACTTTAAGGTGAACTGCGACAGCCGGAGACGCTTTCAGTATTTCTCGGTTTTCTTCACGGGTCACAACTCCGCCGCCGGTGGCAACGACCATATCGGATGCTTTCGCATATTCCTGCAGAAGGCGGGTTTCCCGGCACCTGAAGCCGGCTTCACCTTCCGTCTCGAAAATGTGAGGAATCGAGACTCCGCAGCGCTCTTCCAGCTCTCGGTCGAGATCGACGAATTTCGTCCCCATTAATGCAGCCAGCGCTTTGCCGATCGTCGACTTCCCGGCGCCCATCATTCCGACGAGAAATATCGTTCGGTTCGGAGGTTGTACTGCCATATAGCTCCTTTGCTTTACCCAGCTGCGAATGTTCTAAATTTTAGCAACGCGCTTTCAATCCTGAGGATCAATCGCTGATCATTTGATCAGGAAAAACAAACCGATACAGCAAATGACGACGCCGAGTAATTTCCGTCCGGTAATCGGTTCGCCGTAAAACAAGAATCCTATGAACAGCAAAAGGATGGCAAGAGCGATATTAGTCACCAAAGAAGCCGTGTTGATTTTCCATCCGGCACGATACGTAAGGATGTAGCCGACTTCTAAGGCTACCATTGCCAAACCGAGCGTCGGCGCCGTCCAATTGAGTTTCGAGAGTTCCAGAGAAACGGCCTCTCTCGACTGAGAAAAGATAAAGACCGAAATGCAAACCGCCGCGGCTGTTAAGTAAGTCACGCACAGCGAGAGGAAAGGATTCGCCTGCTCAGGCGTGGACTTAGTACAGATGTTGTAGAAACAGTTTGCCAGCGTGATCAGCGCAATCGGCCAGAATAAATTCCAAAACATAGTGTTCTCAGGCTTTCTTCGGTTCCTCTTATTAATCTAAGGTGCGAGGGCCTCATTCTGCGAACTTACGCCTAGGATCGTGCGTTTTTTCCAGCGTTTCGTTCAATCAAAGTTTTTGCTCACTAAAATGGATTTCTACAAGAAGAATTAGTACGTTAAATCCTAAAAATAGAAATGCAGCTTCAAAGTTTCCTAGTGAAAAACGCCTTTACTGCCTCTATCCCGGTGTGTATGGGTTACATTCCGCTTGGCATCGTGTTCGGCTTCCTTTGCGTTCAAGCCGGAGCTTCGTGGTGGATTCCGCCGATCAGCTCGGTCCTGATTTACGGAGGAGCGGTCCAATACATGATGATTCCGATGCTGGCGGCAGACATGTCGGTTGCTTCCATCGCCTTTGCGACCGCTGTCGTCAACCTTCGACATGTTTTCTACGGTCTCTCTTTATTAGATCGTCTTCATTCCGCCGGTTGGAAAAAATGGCTGATTGCCTTTTTGCTGACCGATGAGACTTACTCGCTTATTACAACAGAGAAGAAAGACGCGCCCATCGACCGCCTGGTTCTGATCGCGCTCTTCGATTATTCATGGTGGATTCTCGGAAGTCTGATCGGCGGCTTGCTCGGCGCGGCCGCTACGATTGAACTGGCCGGTTTCGACTTTGTTCTCACGAGTCTTTTTGCGATGCTTCTCTGCGAACAGTGGCGCGGACGTGTCAACTCTAAACCGCTCTGGGTTGCCTTGATCGGCTATGCCGTCGCTCGCTTTATTAGTGCCGACAATGCACTGGCGATCGCCATTGCCATCTGTGCATTAGGCGCCATCCTTTTTGCCTTCCAAAAGAACCCGCTTCCTAAAGTCGCCCGCTCCGCCGGAGGTTCGAGCCATGAATGATTACGTGTATCTCTTTACAGTGTTCATCGCCATGGGCGCAGTAACCGCAGCCGAGCGCCTTCTCCCGTTTGCCTGCTCCTCCTGGCTGCGCAAACAGCGGTGGGTCGGTGTCGTTGGCGACTTCCTGCCGCTTGCCATTATGGTTCTTTTGGTTTTGCACGCTTCGACCGGTTCGGCACTCGCCAGAGGCGGCCTTCCTGTCCCCGAAGCTGCAGGCGTCTTCCTTACTTTGATTGTCCAATGGTTTGTTAAAAAACCGCTTCTCTCGATCTTTGCCGGAACAGCTGTTTACGTGATTTTGGTCAATAGTCTCTTCGCCTAAGGGCGGTCAGCCGCTACAGTTTGTAACAGTCAGGATTGCGCCCTCATCCGATAAGAGATTGATGAGCGGCGCACTCCTTCGTCCCTAAAAGGTAAAATTAGGCGCTCATACAAACAATTAACGTGAGAATATTGTGGCTGATACCAAGAAAACAACGCCGGCTCGTTCCGCCGACAAATCTCCGAAGAAAGCCCTTGCGCCTCGTAAAGGAGGAAGCAGGCTGTGGGGCTTCTTCAAGGGCTTCGTCGCAACCTGCATTGCCCTCGCTTTGGCCGGCGTCGGTTTAGCGCTTTTTGTCTTCGCCCTCGTTTACTCTCAGCTCCCTCCGATTGACACTGTCGTCGACTACAAGCCGAAGGTTCCGATGCGTGTGTGGACCGCGGACGGCAAACTCATTGCCGAGTTCGGCGAAGAACGCCGCGACTTCGTCACGATTAATGAAATCCCGCCGCTCGTCAAAGAAGCTTTGATTTCTGCAGAAGACGACGGCTTCTACCAGCACGCCGGTATCGAGCCCAAAGGCTTCATTCGTGCTGCGCTGAATAACTTAGCCACGGGCAGAAAGAGCCAGGGCGCCTCCACTATTACGATGCAGGTCGCCCGCAACTTCTTCCTCTCCAGCGAACGAAGCTACATTCGTAAACTTTACGAAGTCGCCATGGCTTTCAAGATCGAAGCGAACCTCAGTAAAGATGAGATTCTTCAGATCTACATGAACCAGATCTTCCTCGGCAACCGTGCTTATGGTTTTGCTGCAGCTGCCCGCACTTACTACGGCAAAAGCCTTCAGCAGCTGACGGCCGGAGAAGCTGCCACTCTGGCCGGTCTTCCAGCCGCGCCCTCGGTTTACAACCCGTTCGCAAGTCCCAAACGCGCCAAGATGCGTCGAGACTATGTGCTCGGCCGCATGAGAGATTTGGGCTACATCTCCGAAGCCGAGTACCAAAAGGAAGTCAACGCACCGATTCAGACACGCCTGACTCGCGTTGCCGAACAAGTCGGTACCCCGACTCGCATGAACGAGTCACTTCATGCTGAGTACGTTGCCGAACTCGTCCGCACGTTGATGTTCGACATCTTCCAGCAGGAAACCTACACCCGCGGTCTGAACGTCTACACAACTATTAACTCAGAAGATCAGGGCTACGCTTACAAGGCCCTCAGAAGTCATCTGCAGTCTTATGACCACAGTCAGGGCTATCGCGGCCCCGAAGCCAAAGTCGATATCAGCGATCCGAAGACCCGCGGACAAAATATTTCCAACGCGCTTCAGGAAGCTTTGATTGCCACCGATATGCCGGCGGTTGTCGCCCTAGAAGTCTCGCCATCGGAAGTTAAAGTTCAGATGTCTCACGGCAAAGTCATTTCCATCACAGGCAAAGGCCTGGACTTCGTAAAGAGAGCCCTCCAGCCTAAAGCTAAAGCCGACATCAAGATCGTCCCGGGATCCGTGCTGAGACTTCAGAGCAACAAGGAAGGCTACTGGGAAATCACACAGATTCCTCAGGCTGAAGCCGCCTTTATTGCGACCGAATACAAGACCGGCGCCATCAAAGCAATGGTCGGCGGCTATGACTTCGCCCTGAATAAATTCAATCACGTCACTCAGGCGTGGCGTCAGCCGGGCTCTTCTTTCAAGCCCTTCATTTATTCCGCTGCGATTGAAAAAGGTTTCTCTCCACAAACCGTCATCAACGACGCTCCGATTGTTTTAGACCCGTCTGAAACCGGTTTCAAAAAGTGGAACCCGAAGAACTTCTCCGGTAAGTTCAGCGGTCCCATCATGATGAAGGACGCCTTGAAAAAATCACTGAACCTCGTTTCGATTCGAATTCTGCAGGCCATCACACCGCGTTATGCAGTGGACTTCATCCAGCGTTTCGGCTTTGACTCGGATAAACATCCGCCTCATCTGTCCATGGCGCTCGGCGCCGGATCCGTCACTCCGTGGCAGATGGTGGAAGGCTTCTCCGTTTTTGCCAATATCGGCAGAAGAACGGAGCCGTATCTGATTTCTAAAGTCACGGATGCCTCTGGCAAGGTCCTGATGCAGTCGACCGCAGAAGCAGAAAAAGTTGCCGGTGTTGAAGCACTGGACCCGCGCAACGCCTACATCATGCATCAGATGCTGCACGGCGTCGCCACTTCCGGTACGGCAGCCCGCGCAACAGCTACGCTTAAACGCACGGACATTGCCGGCAAGACCGGTACCAGTAACGACGCCTTCGACGTGTGGTTTGTCGGGTACGCCGGAGATCAATGCGCAGCCGTCTGGATGGGCTTTGACCAGCCTCGCAGCTTGGGCCGCAGAGCGCAAGGTGCCGGTTTAGCTCTTCCGGTCTGGATTGATTATATGAGAGACGCCATCAAGAACGAACCCAACGTTGTTCGCAAAGCGCCTCCGGGTGTTACTGAGGAAGGCGGCAACCTTTACTACACCAATCGCCAAGACGCTATTCCGAACCTCGGACTCGATCAGCCGGCTACCGATGATCCTATCGGCGCTCTGATCAATGACAGCTCCGTCAGAGGCCAGATCTTCTAATCTCTTCTGCGGACAAAATCGAGTAGGGGGACGGGTTTCCCCGCCCCTCTCTCACAGCACCCATCGTGCGGTACCGCAATGGGCGCTTCATTAAC
>PPYE01585607.1_pt1 | contig 15297 bp, 9 predicted proteins | sample 1559881 | NCBI WGS metagenome assembly PPYE01 (sample SAMN08240022, study PRJNA423297) | Human gut metagenome, whole genome shotgun sequencing project. | reverse complement strand
AAACGAAAGGGCAGTTATTGGAAAAGCCGAGACTGCTTTTTCGTTTGCACCACCTTCGATTCTTTCCTTAACGATTTATTTACTTTCTCATAATATCATACTTTGTAAGCATTTACATCATTCGTTATAAAAATAACGCAGACAGTATCTCTACCATCTGCGTCATTCCTCTAATGTCTTCTTGAAATATTTACTCCATTTTCTTTCAACTTTTACTCCAAATTTACTCCAAATTTACTCCATTTTAAAAATCTATTACGATATTTTACGGTATTCTACGATACTTTTTCTTTGAAGAAAATTGTCCGTAAACCTTGACTTTCAGCGAACTTTTCAATATTTCCAAGCACTTTATTCTGTTGTGAGATTTTCTCTCAAATTATTTCTGCACAATGTTGATTATTTTTTTCGGAACATAGATCTCTTTTACAATAGTTCCCGTCAGCTTATCGGCAACTGCCTTTTTTCCGGCAGCGATGGCCTCCTCCTTAGATGCCTCCGCGCTGATGCTGATGACAGCTCTTGTTTTGCCGTTAATCTGTACCGGCACTTCGTTCTCGTCGTCCTTCATAGCCTCCTCGTCTGCCTTAGGCCACTCTGCGTGGAATACGGAATCTTCATGTCCGTATGCCTCCCAGATCTCCTCTGTCAAATGAGGTGCGAAAGGAGCCAGAAGCTTTACAAAGGTCTCAATGGTCTCTTTGTCAATGCCGCCTGTCTTCTTGGCAAGCTCAATGAGTTTATTGTTGTATTCCATAAAGCCGGAGATCACTGTGTTCAGGCTGAAGCTCTCCAGACGCTGTGTGATCTCAAAGACAAGTTTATGGCGCAGCTTCACCATCTCTTTTGTCTCGGATACGCCTGCTTCCACACTGTCCATAGCCAGCTTCCAGAAACGGTTCAGGAAACGGTACACACCGTCGATTCCTCTGTCATCCCACTCTGCATCCAGTTCCGGCGGACCTACGAACAGCTCGTAGAGACGCAGGGAATCACAGCCATAGTCTCTTACCAGGTCATCCGGTGAAACCACATTGCCTTTTGATTTGCTCATCTTAATGCCGTTCTTACCGGTAATCATACCCTGGTTGAACAGCTTCTGGAACGGCTCGTCAAAGTCAATGGCTCCGATATCATACAGGAACTTGGTATAGAAACGGGAATACAGAAGGTGGAGAACCGCATGCTCCACTCCGCCGATATACATATCTACCGGCAGGTATTTGTCTGCTTTTTCTTTTGAAACCAGTGCATCGTCATTATTGTTGTCCACATAGCGCAGGAAGTACCAGGAGGAACCTGCCCACTGGGGCATGGTATTGGTCTCGCGTTTTGCGGCAGCTCCGCAGACAGGACAGGTGGTGTTCACCCACTCTTCAATGGCTGCAAGCGGTGACTCGCCGGTGCCTGTAGGCTCATAGGATTCCACCTCAGGCAGGGTCAGCGGAAGCTGGTCTTCCGGTACCGGAACATTTCCGCAGTGCGGGCAGTGAATGATCGGAATCGGCTCACCCCAGTAGCGCTGGCGGGAGAATACCCAGTCACGCAGCTTATAGTTTACTGTTTTCTTGCCAATGCCCATTTTTTCTATCATGACAGGCGCTTCTTTTTTAAGGACAGAAGACTCCATGCCGTTCCACTCACCGGAATTGATCATGGTGCCGCTGGCCTCTGTGTAGGCCTCTGTCATATTTTCAATCTCTTTTCCGTCCTTGGCGATAACCTGGATAATCGGAATATTGAATTTTGTGGCAAACTCAAGGTCACGGTCATCATGGGCGGGTACACACATGATGGCACCTGTTCCGTAGTCAGCCAGTACATAGTCAGACAGCCAGATGGGAACCTTTGCACCGTTTAACGGATTGACTGCATAAGTTCCTGTAAACACACCTGTCTTCTCCTTGTCCTGGAGACGGTCCACGTTGGATTTCATGGAAGCATCGTAGATATATTTCTCCACAGCCTCTTTTGTCTCCGGTGTTGCCAGGGAAGCAGCCAGCTTGTGCTCCGGTGCCAGAACCATGAAGGTTGCGCCGTGAAGGGTATCCGGTCTTGTGGTGTAGACAGTGATCTTCTCGTCTCTTCCGTCCACCGGGAAATCCACCTCGGCTCCGTAGGATTTTCCGATCCAGTCAGACTGCATCTTTTTCACCTTTTCCGGCCAGTCCAGTTTGTCCAGATCGCTTAACAGACGGTTCGCGTATTTTGTGATGCGGAGCATCCACTGGCGCAGGTTCTTCTTGGTCACAGTGGAACCACAGCGTTCGCAGCAGCCGTTCACAACCTCCTCATTAGCAAGGCCTGTCTTACAGGACGGACACCAGTTGATGGGGAACTCCTTCTCGTATGCCAGACCCTCTTTGAACATTTTCACAAAGATCCACTGAGTCCATTTGTAGAAGCCCGGATCTGTGGTGTTGACTTCTCTGTTCCAGTCATAGATGGCTGCAATATCGTTGATCTGTTTTTTAATGTTTGCCACATTCTGTGCTGTGGATTTTGCCGGGTGAACCCCCATCTTGATGGCATAGTTCTCAGCCGGAAGGCCGAAAGCGTCCCATCCCATGGGATGGATAAGATAATAGCCCTGCATCATTTTATAACGGCTCCACACATCAGAGATCACATATCCTCTCCAATGTCCTACGTGAAGCCCGTTTCCCGACGGATACGGGAACATGTCCAGACAGTAGTATTTTGGCTTCTGGCCGTCATCTACGTTCACTGGTTTTTCTTCCCAGTTTTTTCTCCATTTCTGTTCAATCGCCTTATGATTATAAGGTACTGCCATAATTTCATTCCTCCTGGTTTTCATTTTAATGCCCGCCCGGGCATCTTAAAGCTTTATGCCAAAGCATAGAAAAAGCCCTTTAGTCACTATACTTTAGAGACGAAAGGGCTTATTTTTCCGTGGTACCACTCTAATTCATCCGCAATGCCGAATGCACTTATTTGACAAGTCTCTTCCATATTGGCTATTTGTCATAGACTATCTGTTATTCTACCGATATCGCCAGATTTTGTCAAGACTCTATGCTGTTTCTTCCCCAAAAAATCCTATTCTTCCAATGAGAGCACCGTACAGGCCGGCTCCCCTTCCGTGTATTCGATGGTAAGGGTATCTCCCACGTCATATTTTATGATCTCAGGATATTCTGTAACCGGAAAATCAAACACCAGATCCTTGTTCTCCAGCACCACATAGAAGTGGGAATTTCCATCCATGACGGCCTGGGCCACCCGCTTGATCTTACCGGATACGGTCTGGGAAGTGAGCGTCTCGCTGCCGGAGGAAATCCCGCTGGCAGCCAGCAGCTTCACATAGGCTTTCTCACATTCTGCCACGGTATCTCCGATGGCAACATTCTGGTATTTCTGGATATTGACCATTGCGTACTTCTTAACCAGACCTCCGCCGTCTTTCAGAGCCATAAAATATGTGGGCTCCCCGGAAATATTCAGAAGCAGCGGGAAGGCTGCCGTGTATTTTAAGTTCTGTACCTGTCCTTCCGCGGACTCCATAGCGGAATACTCCTCCGCGCCGGCACAGGAATAATACCTGGTCTCCATGGTACGCTGGTTCATCAGCACAAATCCCACATTGGAACGGTCGCCGCTGACAGAGGTAATGCCTGTGTATACCCACACGTCGTCCTCCAGCGCCAGATAATTATAGCCGTCTGTTGTTTTGAGACAGCCTTTCTGTCCCAGAACGCTGTTGAAAAATCCGTTTTTCAGCATTCCGTGATAGTTGTAGAGCTGGATCAGAAGGTCTGCCGGATAGGCACGGTCCACCCACTGGGGGCAGTCTTCTATGTTGTATTCTGTTGTCTCTCCGGTGATGGCATTGCAGAGGACTACCTTGCCGATGGTCTGTCCGCCGAAAAGGCCTATGTTGAATTTCTTTACCGGACAGATCCAATAAGGAACTCCCTCATCGTTGATCTCAAAGCTGAGCTGGTCAAACATGTAAGTGGGATAATTGAACCGCAGATGCCTGTAAATATTTCTGTTGAAATATTCGGACTCGGAATATTTGATACCCTCATCCAGTTTCACAAGCTCTGTATTCTGGGTTGCCATATCGATCCGAATATAGGCCGGAATGCCCTCTTTCTGGTTTGTCAGCCATTTGATGGGGCTGGCATAGACAAGAGGCGTCACCCGGTAAGGCTGTCCCTGGTAATTGATCTGTGAGTAGATATCACTGACCTCAAACTGGGAGACCATATCCACCATGCTTCCCATCTTTCTGTTTCCCAGAAGCCCTGCGGAATCTTTATCGAGAAGAGGAATCTGGTTGTAGCTGATTTCCTCAATATCTTTTGTAAAATCTCTTTCTTCGGGGATAACAATCTTCTGATACTTGTTGGCATTGATGATAGGGGATGACAGCAGGCTTCCGATGGCGTACACAACAATGATCGCTCCGATTACCAGCAGTCCGCCCTTCATCACCTTGTTCTTTTTCAAGTCCCCCACACTGTGGAAGCGTTTCCTGATTCCGTATACTGCCAGTATCACCACCACAATGGCGACCAGGAAGAACCAGAATCCACTCTCATGAATGTTGATGGCCGGCAGAGTAAAATAGTAATAGAGGAATGCCAGAACTACCACAGCAAGACCCGCCGCAATTTTTTTCTTCATACTTTTATCAAATCCTTTCTTTAACTTAGGGAACAGTTTACCATGAGAAAAGGCGGGTTACAAGTTTTTTTCGTGAAAAAGCCCCGGAAAACCGAATCTTTCACTTTCCGGGGCAAAAATATCAGATTATTCGTTCTCTTCCGCACTTGCGCGGGCTGCGATCTCTTTCTCCTGGATATCAGAAGGAGCCTGCTCATAGCGTGAGAATTCAAAAGCGAAATTACCGCTTCCGCCTGTCATGGAGCGCAGGTCTGTGGAATATCCATAGATGGACAGCATAGGCACATCTGCCTCCACCACGGTGCATCCCTTATGATCCGGGTCAGGATTCATGCCCAGCACACGGCCGCGGCGTTTGTTCAGATTTCCCATAACATCACCGGTGTATTTGTCCGGAACAGTTACCTTCATAGATACGATCGGCTCCAGCAGAACCGGTGAAGCTTCCATAAAGCCCTTTTTAAATGCCTGGACAGCGGCTGTCTTGAATGCCATCTCAGAGGAGTCTACCGGATGGTAGGAACCATCATAGAGCACTGCCTTTACACCGACTACCGGATAGGCAGCCAGCGGTCCTTTTACCACAGAATCCTGAATACCCTTCTCCACTGCCGGGAAATAGTTCTTGGGAACCGCGCCGCCCACTACGATCTGCTCAAATACATAAGGCTTCTCCAGATCTCCGGAGGGCTCAAATGTCATCTTAACATGACCATACTGGCCGTGTCCGCCGGACTGTTTCTTATATTTTGCTTCCACATCGGCTTTTTTGCGGATCGTCTCGCGGAACGGAACTCTCGGTTTGGAAAGTTCAATATCCACTTTATAACGCTCTTTCAGCTTGCTCAACACAATGTCAAGATGCTGCTCGCCGATACCGTAGATCAGTGTCTGGCGGTTGGCGGAATCGTTCTCCACACGCAGGGTCAGATCTTCCTGCATCATCTTGGACAGTGCCTGGGAAACCTTGTCATCATCGCCCTTGTTCACGGTTTTGTATCGTTTGTATGTATACGGAACGGAAATCTCTGTCTTACCGAATACAATGGGCGTGCCCTTTGTGGAAAGTGTATCTCCTGTGGCCACGGTGTTCAGTTTGGCAATGGCACCGATATCGCCTGCATGGAGTTCCGGCACCTCAATAGGTTTGGAACCTTCCAGCACGTACAGTTTATTTAATTTCTCTTCGGAATCCTTGGTCGCGTTGTATAATGTGTCATCGCCTTTGATAACACCGGAGCAGACCTTGACCAGAGAATACTTGCCCAGGAACGGGTCCACAATGGTCTTGAACACATATGCCGATTTTGCTTTGGCGAAATCATAATTCGCCTGGTATATTTCATTTGTCTTGGCATTCATACCTGCGCATGTCTTCTGATCCGGGCTTGGGAAATAGCCGCAGATATCATCCAGCAGGTTGGCAACGCCCTGCACGTTCACAGTGGAACCCATGCACACAGGAATGATGCTGCCGTCAGAAATGTTCATCTTCAGAGCTGCGGAAACCTCTGCCACGGAGAACTCTTCTCCTGCAAAGTAGCGGTCCATAAACTCTTCGCTGATCTCCGCTACGGATTCCATCAATGTGTCATGATACTGCTCCAGATAGTCCTGCAGATAGTCAGGAACCGGGCATTCTTTTTTCTGTCCTCTGTCAATGTATCTTCTTCCCGCCTGTTTTACGATGTTTACATAGCCTACGAATTCTTCATTCTCACGAATCGGCATATGGATCGGCGCGATTTTCTTTCCGTACAGTTCCGTCAGGCTTTCCACTACTTTTCTGTAGCTTACATTGTCCACATCCATCTCTGTTACAAAGAACATGCGGGGAAGATTGTATTTTTCACACATCTCCCAGGCTTTCTGTGTCCCTACCTGTACGCCTGCTTTACCTGAAACCACAATGATCGCTGCATCGGCTGCTGCAACTGCTTCCTCCACTTCCCCAACAAAGTCGAAATAGCCCGGGGTGTCCAGTACATTGATCTTTACTTTCCCCCATTGAATCGGAACCACAGATGTCGAAATTGAGAATTTTCTTTTGATCTCCTCTTTATCATAATCACTTACCGTGTTACCATCTGTTACCTTTCCCAAGCGGTTCGTAATACCTGACAAGTAAGCCATTGCCTCCACCAGACTTGTCTTTCCGGCACCGCCATGACCGAGCAGGACCACATTTCTAATTCTGTCGCTTCTGAAAACGTCCATATGTAATACCTCCCAATTTTTGATATGTATATATTTTACTAAAAAGATAGCAACAATTCAAGTATTTTATTCAAATTAGACAAGAAATTTTTCTCTTTTATTGGTCAAAATTACAGTGCATCGCTTTAAAGCGCAAAATCGTTGACAATTGGCGCTCCTTGTCATAAAATAATACTGTTTGGCGGACACAAAAATCCGCTGTTTATTACGACAGAAGCTTCGCTGCAGGTTTTCTGTTGTCACAATAAGAAGAAGGAGCATATTTCAATGGAAACAACTACGATTGGCTTTATTGGTCTCGGTTTGATCGGCGGTTCCATAGCCAAAGCCATCCGGAAATTTCATCCGGAATACCAGATTCTGGCCTACAACCGAACCAGGGACACTTTGGAGGACTCCGTCTTTGACGGTATTGTGGATATTGCCTGTGATGAGCATGATTCCAAATTCGCCCTCTGTGATATCATTTTCCTATGCGCCACCGTGGACTATAATATAGAATGTCTCCCCTGGCTGAAGCAGATCATAAGGCCGGGCTGCATTCTGACTGATGTGGGAAGTGTGAAAGGTGAGATACATAAGGAGATCACCGCGCTCTCCATGGCCCCCAATTTTATCGGCGGACACCCCATGGCGGGAAGCGAGAAGACCGGCTATGAGCACTCCACAGACCATCTGATTGAAAATGCTTACTATATCCTTACTCCTTCCGAGGAGGTAGGGCTTGATAAAATAGGGGTCTACACAGAGCTTGTGACTTCCATCGGCGCCCTGCCCATGATACTGACCTGGGAGGAGCATGACTACATTACCGCCGCGGTCAGCCATCTCCCTCATGTGGTGGCAGCTGCCCTTGTGAATCTGGTGAATAAACTGGATTCCCCATCCGAACATATGAAGTCCATTGCCGCGGGGGGATTTAAGGACATTACCAGGATCGCCTCCTCCTCCCCCTATATGTGGCAGCAGATTTGCATGGAAAACCCGGATAACATTTCCCAGGTCCTGGATGAGTTCATCCGCCTGATCGTACAGGCAAAATATCTGGTGGACCAGGGGGACGGGGAAGGCCTGTATCAGATGTTTCAGGATTCCAGAGAATACAGGGATTCCATAAGCGACACCTCCAGCGGCCCGATCAAGAAAGAATATGCCCTCTACTGTGATATCATTGATGAGACAGGTGCCATTGCCACCATCGCTACCATCCTGTCCATGAATAATATCAGCATTAAAAATATCGGCATTATCCATAACCGTGAATTCGACGAGGGTGTATTAAAGATCGACTTCTATGACCAAGACGCCCAGAAAGAAGCTGCAGAACAGCTTGGAAAACGGAACTACATCATATATGAACGTTAGGAGCCATCCATGAAATTCAGAAAGACAGAAGCCTTAAAAGGCGAAGTTACCATACCCGGAGATAAATCCATCTCCCACCGCGCAGTTATGCTGGGAGCCATCTCCCGGGGAACCACAAGGATCACCAATTTTTTAAGAGGGGCGGACTGCCTCTCCACCATTGCCTGCTTCCGGAAAATGGGCATCTCCATTGAAGAATCCCCGGAAGAAATCCTGGTGCACGGAAACGGTCTCCACGGCCTCCATGCGCCGACAGATATCCTGGATGTGGGCAACAGCGGAACCACGGCAAGGCTCATCTCCGGCATACTGTCCGGACAGTCCTTTGAGAGCACACTGACCGGAGACGCCTCCATCTGCAGGCGCCCTATGAAACGGATCATCACTCCCCTCTCCATGATGGGCGCGGATGTTAAAAGCCTTCGGGAAAACGGCTGTGCTCCCCTTGCGATCCGTGGCAGCCGGCTGCAGGGCATCCATTACAAATCCCCTGTGGCCTCCGCCCAGGTAAAATCCTGTGTTCTTCTGGCAGGACTGTATGCGGATAAGGAGACAAGCGTCACGGAACCCTATGTCTCCAGAGACCATTCCGAGCGTATGCTGGCAAGCTTCGGCGCGGACCTAAAAACAGAGAACTGCACCGTGACCATACAGCCGGAGCCGAAGCTTACAGGACAGGACGTCGCCGTGCCGGGGGACATCTCCTCTGCCGCTTATTTCATCGCTGCCGCCCTTTTGGTACCGGATTCCGAGCTGCTGATCAAAAATGTGGGCATCAATCCCACAAGAGACGGCATCCTCGGCGTATGCCGCCGTATGGGCGCTGACATTGCCATCCTGAACAAGAGGGAACACGGCAGGGAGCCGGTGGCAGATCTGCTGGTCAGACACAGCGCGTTAAAGGGAACTGTCATTGAGGGTGCTGAGATTCCCACACTCATCGATGAACTTCCCGTCCTTGCCGTGCTGGCCGCCTTCGCGGAAGGCCGCACCGTCATCCGGGACGCGCAGGAACTTAAAGTCAAGGAATCCAACCGTCTGGATATTCTGGTACACCATCTAAGCGCAATGGGCGCTGACGTCACAGGAACAGAGGACGGAATGATCATCCGGGGAGGACGGCCGCTTCACGGAGCTGTGCTTGAAAGCCATCTGGACCACCGGATCGCCATGTCCTTTGCCGTGGCCGGCATAGCGGCAAAGGGCGAGACAGAGATTCTGCAGGCAGACTGTGTGGATATCTCCTACCCAGGATTTTACAGAGATCTTCTACGCCTTTGTGGGTCTGGTCTGTGAATGGATTGAGAACGGCATGAAGGAAAAGCCGGAGGCCATGACCGACCGCTTAAGCCTCTTAGTCCACGGCACCATCACCGGGACGTTGGAACGGTTCCGGACTGGCCTCCCTGGCAGCCGCCTGCTTCCTGGTGAGGGACGGACAGATGAAAGGGGAACACATCCACATTCTGGAGGAGCTGTCCCTGCCCCGCGGCGCCTGTGACGGCATTCATGATGCCCGGAAAGGTTTTATCATCCGGGGCGATCATAGCTAATCATTCCCATAGAAGATTTCCTTTTTTTTCAATACTTTTGGTCTGTAAAACCTATATTTTCTGTTCTCAGTATACCACATTTTGGTTCTGTCCGAGATATGAATGTACAAAAAAAGTTATATCTCTGATTCTATTGATTTTTACTTAAAAATGTTATATTCTTTTATAGGTTAGAAAATTCTAACATAAAAAAATACATATTTTATCTGCTGCCGTCAGACCTATGGCGGCGGGCTGTTTCTCTACGAAAGGAGCAATCACTTATGCACTGCACGCGAAAACTGAACGACACAATAAGCTGGGTTGGCGGCAATGACCGCAGGCTGGCACTTTTTGAAAATCTGTTTCCCATACCGCGGGGTGTTTCTTACAACTCCTACCTGATCACAGATGAAAAGACGGCTTTGATTGACACTGTGGATGCCTCCATCTCCCATCAGTTCCTGGAAAATATTTATTATGTTCTGGACGGACGTCCTCTGGATTATCTGGTGATCAACCACATGGAGCCGGACCACTGCGCCAACATTGAAGAGCTGCTGCTGCGTTTCCCTGACCTGAAAATTGTGGGAAATGCAAAAACTCTGGCATTTGCAAAGCAGTTTTACGATATGGATATGGAGGGAAAGACCATAACGGTGAAGGAAAACGACTCCATCTCTCTCGGCGCACACACACTTCGTTTTTATTTTGCGCCCATGGTTCACTGGCCTGAAGTCATGGTAACTTACGAGGAGAGCGAGAAGATCCTTTTCTCCGCAGACGCTTTCGGAAGCTTCGGTGCCCTGAACGGCCATCTGTTCAGCGATGAGGTGGACTTTGACAGAGACTGGCTGCCTGACGCGCGCAGGTATTACAGTAATATCGTGGGAAAATACGGGGTTCAGGTTACATCCGCGCTGAAGAAGCTGTCAGGTCTTGATATCCGCATGATCTGCCCGCTCCACGGTCCTGTCTGGAGAGAAAACCTGGAATATCTTCTGGATAAATACGCACACTGGAGCAGCTATCAGCCGGAGGAAAAGGCGGTTGCCGTTTTCTACGCTTCCATGTACGGAGACACGGAAAATGCAGCCGATATCCTGGCCGCCGGACTGGCAGAGGCAGGTGTCAGAAATCTTGCCGTTTATGACATCTCCAACACCCATGTCTCCACATTAATCGCGGAGGCCTTCCGCTGCAGCCATCTGGTGATCGCGTCACCTACTTACAACGGCGGCATCTATCCGGCAGCACTGAATCTGCTTCATGATATGAAGGCGCTGAATCTGCAGAACCGCACCATCGGACTGATAGAAAACGGTACCTGGGCGCCGGCCAGTACCAAACAGATGAGAGCACTGCTGGAAGAAATGAAACAGATGGAGCTGCTGGAACCTGCAGTTACCATCAAATCCGCTCTGAAAGGGGATTCCATGGAAAAACTGGAGGAACTGAAAGAGAGCATTCTTGCCTCCCTGCAGACAGTCTACGAATAAAGAAAAAGCAACCGGGCATTCTGCCGTAAAGCAGATGCCCGGAAACTATTGTCTCCAAACCATAGAGATCCTGTCCAATGCCTGAATCTGTCCCATATCCAAAGATTTTCTTCCCTTCACATCGGCTCGCCGTTCTCTCTGATCAGATATCCATATACCAAGTCTGTCCCCGTTTTCTGTCGTATACTTTAATGGAACCAATAGACTGCCATGTACCCGGTAATATTCCGCTGCCAGTGTATACCAGTAAGATCAGTCATTTCTTTTATAACAGCTCCAGACCATGCCAATCTTCTCTAAAGCAATCACCTCATCGGTATGGATCACATTGTCATGAAGTCCGTTATAGCGGGCACGCTGTCTTTCAATCCACCGTCCCAGATTCCTGCCTCCCCCTATTCCACCTTGTTCATCTGTTCCATGATTTTTTTCGTCTTCCAATCTTTTGATAAACGGCCGGCCAGGAGAATACAAAGCAGAACTGCCATGAAGGAAATACCAAAGAATGCCGGATAATCAAAGCGGTACCCGTGCCCGAAAGCCCTCATATCCGACTGTCCATAGAGGTATCTCAGTACCGGAACAGAGGCCAGATACGCCAGAGCCACACCGAAAACCCCAAGCATGATATTCTCGAATATCATCATACGGCGGATCATTTTCACACTCATGCCTATGGCGCGGAGCATACAGATTTCCTGGGTTCTGGTCTTCATTCGGTAGCTTAGGTTGTTGGTCACATTGATCAGCACCAGGATAAAAGAGATCACTGCAATGCCCACCACATATACCATCTGTTTTCTGAAAAGCATCTCGTTTTTACGGATGTCTGACATCATACTCCGGGTGGATATCCCCCGAAACCGGCTGCCAAGCCGAATCAGCCGTCTCTCCAGTTGTTCCCGGTCATCCTCCGTCAGATTCTCCTCCCCATCCATGTACATGCGCTGTATATGGCTGTCAGGACAGAGTTTCTCCACCTGGTCATCACTGGTGATCAGAAGCGGATACACCGTGATATTACAGTCATACATATACGCAAAAGAAACAATCGCTGCCACCTTATACGTCTTATAGCTATAACCGGCATCCGTATCTGTCAACTGCTCATAGGTCATATGATCCGTATCAAAATCCTGACGGTATTTTATCCGGATCTCATCCCCTGCCCGGTACTGCATAAGCGGAGTCCCCTCCTTATAATTGCCGGGGTACTTATTTTTCTTTTTTGTGTCATCCATATGCAGAATGGAAAGGATGACCTCATCGTCTTTTAGTCCGTTCTCGTCGAACTCTCCGTCTATGACATACTTCTTAAGCTCTGCCAGCGCGTTTTTATTATACCCATACAGGACAGACTTATAGATCTGGTCCGTACCGTCATTTCCGGCTAGGGGATAGTCCCGATTTTCAAGAACCGCCTCGTTCATCTCCTCATAATATGTGTCGTTCCGTTTCACCTCTTTATCATCAACCACCCGGACCGGGATTCCGGACTGTGTTTTTACATTTTGTATCCCTTTCAGGGACGCTATCTCCCCGGCAGTCTCCCTGGAAACCCCATCATATGCACTTCCTATGCTGAGTGTTCCCATCTCATACTGCCCGTTTAAATAATACATTTCCGCGGTATCTTCCCGGTAGTGCTGTGCTATATTCTTCTGGTAGGCCAGGCCCGTAAACAATGTCACACCGGCGCATATAGTCAGCACTACAAATACGGAAGTCTTCTTCTCTTTCAATATATATTTATTTCCCAGAGAATACAGCGTATAGGTCCTTCCGTGTCTGTCCCCGTCCTTTTTCCAATGAAAATGCCTCATGGAAAAGACACTGTCCTTCTCCTTGTTGCCATAGTTGGCGATCAGATCCGGCACCGGTTCCCGCACGATCTTCTTTCCTGTAAAATATCCCACAATACCGATGAGCAGCGCTATGGCAGTCAGACAGATTCCAATCTGCAGGAAAGGGATCACCGGTGCAAAGGATACCTTTTCATTATTCAGATAAATTTCCTGGCTGCTGTCTCCTGACAATTGGGAAATGAGCAGCGCTGTGACGGTTCCCAGGATTCCCCCCACCGGAATACTGAAGAGGAATATCTCATACAATTCTGATAAAATAAGCCTCCTTAGCTGCCCGGACTGCATCCCTATGGCCCTGAGAATGCCGTAGGGATTTCTCCTGGACATCATGGTGATCTGAAAGATACCGTAAAAAATGATCATGGTAATCACCAGCAGAACACTGATAAACTTCAGATCCACCAGCCATAATCCCGGCAGATCTTCCCGCCCCGGACATTTCTTTATCTGCTTTTTCTCGATACCCAGCTCCCGGCAGACAGCGTCCACCTTTTTCTCATAATTTATCCCATCCCTGAAGCGGACAAATACGGAATAATTATCTTCTCCATCAGACTTTATGGGCGCGTAGAGCATTTTGACCCCGTATTTTTTATTGCTCGGCACATCGGACAGTATCCCCACCAGGTCACATACCTCCATTCGGCCGGCCTTCTCATCATATATTTCTATTTTTTCCCCGCATACAGGCTCGATTCCCATATTTAACAGCGCCCACCGCTCTGCCACGATCTCATTTTCCGCCTCCGGCAGACGCCCTTTTTCCACAACTGCTGTCAGTGTGATGTACCTGTCATCACCTCTGTCCAGATGATTATCCGGGGAATCCTTCTGATATTCCTGATACTGCAGCTGTCTCAGCGCATACCACTCCAGATCCGGATCGGACGCCAGCATTTCCGCCTGGCTGCTGTCAATCTCAGATATGCTGCAGTCTGCATCTGTAAAAAGCATTTTACCCTGTATATTTTCCATCTTATGATTCGTGTGGACCAGGATCAAAAGGGATGTGATAAGTATTATGCTCAGTACAAAACAGGAGAATAATGCCAGCGTGTTCTTCTTATAACTCTTCATAAACCGGTGCCGCAGACACATTCTGCTGTCCGCCTCTTCTCTTATTTCCATTGGTATCCTCCCATCACATCACGATTTTTCCGTCCTCAATGCGGACAATACGGTCAGCCATCTGCGCGATCTCTGCATTGTGAGTGATCATAACAATGGTCTGGCGGTACTGTTCGCTTGTCACCTTCAGGATGCCAAGCACATCCTGGCTGGTTCTGGAGTCAAGGTTTCCGGTGGGTTCATCTGTAAACTGTACCCCTATTCCCTTATGCCTTGAAAACAGGGGCTTTAACAGTATATACATTTGTGTACTGTGTGTTATTTTCCATAAAAAAGGCTAGTAGTAAAGTCTCACCCCTTCACTACTAGCTTTCCTCTCTCTTTCTATTCTTCTGTCACTGTTTTCATGTAGAGTGCTTGCATGTTCTGTTCCCGAACACTCATTCCTGCATGTTTAAATTTATATCGCAGCAATGCTGCTTTTGCCTCCTCATGTGTAGACAATACAATTTGTCCTATTCCCTGCTGTGTCAACAGATCTGCAAGCGAAATTGCACTAATATCATCAATTGTTTGAAGTGGATCATCTATCAGTAAAATGTTTAACCCTTTCGTATCACCATACACATTTTTTATTGAAAGTAAAAGCGCAATTGAAAGACCATTCAATTGTCCTGTACTCAAAATATTATAAACATCACTTCCGCTCTTAGACGCTGCTTCAAATACTAACTGATTAGTTTTAATGATTGCTCTAATTCCCAAACCCAGCGGATAATTTTGTATAATCCTTCCGCTATACACCATTAGCGGAATTTTAATTGCATTGAGAAGTTGTGTTTGATATTCTTTATTCGCATCTTCATATTTACTAATCAATATTTTTACTGCATCTGTCATGTCTTCAGTTTTCTTTTTGTATTTTTCATAATCTCTTTTTAGTTCTTTTAATCTGGTCTCCTCCGTTGAAAGTTGCAAAGAAAGATTATCATTAAATAACTTCGCAACATATTGTTCCTTGCTTTGTAACTCTCCTACTGTGTGATAAGGTTTTTCATTATGATAATAGGTGTTATGAATAGATTTATACAATTCAAC
>PPYE01598334.1_pt1 | contig 15301 bp, 17 predicted proteins | sample 1559881 | NCBI WGS metagenome assembly PPYE01 (sample SAMN08240022, study PRJNA423297) | Human gut metagenome, whole genome shotgun sequencing project. | reverse complement strand
ATTGATTGCTATAAAGAAGATTTAGAGGTAGCAACCTATCTCAAACGCAAGGCTTCCAAGTTGTCCTTGGGTATGAAGCAACGTGTAGGTCTGTTTATTGCTTTAATTACATCAGATGAATTTATTCTTCTTGATGAGACTACCTAGCTTGGATCCTAATGGTATCAATAGTCTTTTAATCTTGATTGAAAGGATAGCTAAAAATCATGGTCTAACTTTTATTATTTCCAGTCACATCTTATCAAATCTTGAACAGGTTTGTACAAAAAACTATTTGTTGAAGAATCACAAATTGATTTGTTTGGATGATGATGCGAATGCCAAATATAAAATTTACACTGAGGATTTAAGCATGAAGTCTTTGATGACCCTACTAAAACTAAATGATCTTGCTTTTGAACGTCAAAAGAATGATATTCTGGTTAAAGGAATAGAAAAGATCAAACAGGTTTTGGGACAAGGTGGAATTCTTTTCACATATGAAAAAGTGGGATTTAGTAGGTACTTTTTTATGGCGACTAGATTGAAAACGGTATTTTTAAAGCAAGAATGTGTGACAAAGAGTGCCTTTATTTGTCTTGTATTGCTAGGGCTGATTGGTGCGATTGTTATCTTATGTGATGGTTACAAGGGATCTTATCTTGGACTATCTGCGATTCTAGCTAGCTATTCTATCATGGTGTGGTGGATATTGTCTTTGCTTACTTAGCTTTATCCAGTTTGGAAAGAGAATTTCAGAATTGAACGATTAATATGATTCGGGTGAGTGACTTATCTGGTCGGGAAGTGATTCTCCGAAAGCTTCTGAGCTTCCTTATTTTATCTATATTTGCAGCTACTATCTTGGTTTTAGAGTTGATTTTTTACAAGTACTATGTGCAGCATGTCGATTTTCCTTTGTGGGTTTATGTCAGACAAATCTATGTTTATTTTCTAGCTTATGGGACTTTTATTTATATGGTTTCAACTTTGATTATCTTACTTTTAAAGAATACCTTAACAGCTTTTGTAACAGTCTATTTTGGGGTAACAGGAATGACCTTCTTTACACTCTATTTGGCTAGTTTAGGAGATACTATGACTAATCTAATGACTTACGTTCCGTTGAGTTTTATGCGAGCGGTCTTTACTAGTGGTCAACAGTTCTTTAGTCTTCGTGATGCCTTTGTTTTGTTTGCTTGAACCCTATTTTTGCTCCTTTTGACGCCAGCCATTTACGAAAAGCGGTCCTATGTATAGTACTTATAAAGTCAGAGTTTCATCTGGCTTTTTATTAATGCCATCAAAAAAAACACGCCAAAGCATCAACTTCGTTCTTTAAAATCTGAAAATTTGATATAATTAACCTAAAATACAAAGGGGTCATTCAAATGCAACGTAGACTTGAGCGATTTGATGCTAAACTTGTCCAATCAGGCCTAGATGCCTTGTTGGTGACAGGACAAAATAATATTTACTATTTGACGGATTTCTGGGGGACAAATGCGACTGTTTTCATTACGAAAAATCGTCGTCTCTTTTTAACTGATTCACGTTATACGCTTATTGCCAAACAATCTGTACACGGCTTTGATATTATCGAAAGTAAGGATCCACTAAAAGATATCGTTAAATTTGTCGAGGTAGATAAACTTGAGACAATAGGCTTTGACAATCAGGTGTCATTCGCTTATTATCAAGCTCTTCAAGCGATTTTTGAAGGCTATACCTTGTCACCGCAAACCAACTTCATGGAAGAGTTGCGTATGATTAAGGATGAGAAAGAATTGGCAACTATCCGTAAGGCTTGTTCTATCTCAGATCGTGCCTTTACAGATGTTCTTGATTTTATCAAACCAGGTCAAACAACAGAACTACAAGTGGCTAACTTCCTAGATTTCCGTATGCGTGAATATGGAGCTTCAGGTATTTCCTTTGAGTCTATCATTGCTTCAGGTTACCGTTCAGCTATGCCTCACGGTGTTGCTTCAGACAAGGTCATCCAGTCAGGAGAAACTTTGACTATGGACTTTGGTTGTTACTACAATCATTATGTTAGTGATATGACTCGTACTATCCATATTGGTGAAACGACTGACGAGGAGCGTGAAATTTATGATATCGTCTTACGTTCAAATCGATCTTTGATTGATGCAACTAAAGCTGGCATGACGCGTCGTGATTATGATAAGGTTGCGCGTGATGTTATTGTTGAAGCGGGTTATGGTGATTACTTTACACATGGTATCGGACATGGTATCGGTCTTGACATTCACGAGATTCCTTACTTCGGTAATTCTGATGAGACTATCGAAGCTGGTATGGTCTTGACGGATGAACCAGGTATTTATTTGGCTGACAAATACGGTGTTCGTATTGAAGATGATATCATTATTACTGAGAATGGTTGCGAAGTGATTACGCTTGCACCTAAGGAATTGATTGTGCTCTAAGATTTGGAGGAATACTTTATGACAAACCGTCTATCTTGGCAAGACTATTTTATGGCTAATGCAGAGCTGATTTCTAAGCGTTCTACCTGTGATCGTGCTTTTGTTGGTGCTGTTTTGGTCAAGGACAAGCGTATTATTGCTACAGGTTATAACGGTGGAGTCTCTGAGGCAGATAACTGTAATGAGGTAGGTCACTACATGGAAGATGGTCATTGTATTCGTACGGTCCATGCGGAGATGAACGCTCTTATCCAGTGTGCCAAAGAGGGGATTTCTACTAAAAATACAGAAATCTATGTGACGCATTTCCCCTGTATTAACTGCACTAAAGCTCTCCTTCAGGCTGGCGTTGTTAAGATTACTTATAAGGCTAATTATCGCCCCCACGCCTTTGCGATTGAGTTGATGGAACAAAAGGGAGTCTCTTATGTGCAACATGATGTTCCAGAGGTACACTTGGGGATGGATGACTAGATTCTCCTTGGAAAATCCTAGGGTTTAGGTTTGATTCTATAAAATATTTGAGCCATGCTGTCATTTATGGTAAAATAAACTGATAATAATTTTTACAAAGAGGTATTTAATAATGATTGAAGCAAGTAAACTCCGTGCGGGTATGACTTTCGTAACAAATGATGGCAAATTGCTCAAAGTTCTTGAAGCTAGTCACCACAAACCTGGTAAAGGTAACACAATCATGCGTATGAAATTGCGTGATGTTCGCTCAGGTTCAACTTTTGACACCAGCTACCGTCCAGAAGAGAAATTTGAACAAGCGATCATCGAAACAGTACCAGCACAATACTTGTACCAAATGGATGATACTGCATACTTCATGAACACTGAAACATATGATCAATATGAAATTCCAGTAGTCAACGTTCAAGAAGAATTGAAATTTATCCTTGAAAACTCAGACGTAAAAATCCAATTCTACGGAACAGAAGTTATCGGTGTGCAAGTACCAACAACTGTTGAATTGACAGTTACTGAAACACAACCATCAATCAAAGGTGCAACAGTTACAGGTTCAGGTAAACCTGCAACACTTGAAACTGGTCTTGTGGTTAACGTTCCAGACTTTATCGAAGCTGGTCAAAAATTGGTTATCAACACAGTTGAAGGTACTTACGTATCACGTGCCTAAGCCTAACTAAGTCTTTCGAACCACTGGTTTGAAAGATTTATTTTCCAAACTAACGGAAAGGAAATATGCGATGACTACAGAAAATATCGGTGAAATCGTAATTGCCCCTCGTGTTCTTGAGGTGATTACTGGTATCGCTGCAACTAAAGTGGACGGTGTTTACGCCCTTCAAAACAAAAACGTTACGGATGGTCTCAGCAAAACAAGCTTGGGACGTGGTGTTTATCTTCAAACTGAGGAAGATGGTACAGTAAACGTTGATATCTACGTTTCCCTTCAGTATGGCGTTAATGTGCCTGCGGTTTCAATTGAAATTCAAAAAGCTATCAAAACAGCTGTCTACGATATGGCCGAAGTGTTAATTTCAGAAGTAAACGTTCACGTTGAATCTATTGTCACTGAAAAGTCACAAAAACCAGACTTGGCTGAATTGTTTAACGAGGATTTTTTGAATGACTAATATCTTTAAAGATTCACGTCGTGACCTTCGTGAGCGTGCTTTTCAAACGCTGTTTGCCCTGGAGTTTGGTGGCGAAGCTTTAGATCAAGCCTATTTTGCTTACACTTACGACAAGCCAATTGATGAAGAAACAGAAGTTGATCTACCATCTTTTTTACTTAGTCTAGTAACAGGTGTTCGTGAAGAGTTGCCTCAACTGGATAGTCAAATTGAAGAAAAATTGAAAGAAGGTTGGAGTCTCTCACGTTTGATTATGACAGACCGTACCCTCCTTCGTTTGGGGCTTTATGAAATCACGTCTTTTGAAGAGACACCAGGACGTGTGGCTATCAATGAAATTATTGAAATTGCTAAAAAATATTCTGATAAAACATCTGCTAAGTTCATTAATGGTGTTCTTAGTCAGTTCGTGACAGATGAAGCATAAGAAAAAGAAGTTGATTGCTGTTTCAACTTCTTTTTTTGATAACTAAGCTCAAGAAAAAGTCGCAAGTACAGATTTCTTGCGACTTTTATTTATATACTGGAACCAGAAATCAAATTTATTGGTAGCACATAATCACGACTGACTATTTCGCCTTTGATTTTCTTCAATAGAATTTCGACACAAAGTTTAGCAATTTCATCCAAAGGCTGTTGGATGGTTGTTAGCTCTGGATAGAAGTGTCGGATAAAGGCAGTACCGTCGTAACCGATGATTTTTAAGTCATTTGGGATGGAAAGTTCTAGTTGTCTAGCTACTTTTATAACTAAGATAGCTGTTAAATCATCTGAGACAAAGATACCATCCGGCTTTTCACGACAAATAATAGATTTGATTTCTAATTCTCGTCGCATGATAGATAAATCGTTTGGGACAGGACAGACAATACCCTGTTTATTCAATTCGTAATTAAATCCAAGTTGACGGAGTCCAGTTGGGGAATCTGAATTATCATTACCTGTAATCATGACAATACGCTGACAACCGGCCTTGACCAAGGTTTTTGCGGCTAATTTTCCTCCTTCAAAGTTATCAGATGAGATAATAGGAATCTTTGGGGCCAGATTACGGTCGAAGGCAATGATAGGAGCTTCAACCTTTTCATAATCTTCTATACCAAGATTGTGAGAAGACGAGATGATACCATCACATTGGTTGGCGGAAAGCATTTCCAAATAGTCCTTTTCCTTGTTGGGATCATGCTCACTGTTACAAATGATGGTTTTATAACCCTGCTTAAAGAGCTCGTCCTCAAGTCGTTCGATAAGCTCAGCGTAAAAAATGTTGGAAATATTTGGAAAAATCAAGCCAACGAGCTTGGCTGATTTTCCTTTGAGACCTCGAGCCAAATTATTAGGCTTGTAATTCAGCTCCTGCATGGCAGCGTGTACTTTGTCAATGGTTTTTTGTGAGAGGTAGCCCTTTTTGTTTATGACGCGGGAAACTGTGGTTGGGCTCACACCAGCCAGTTCGGCAACGTCAGTAAGCTTTGCGACCATAAATCACCCTAGTATTTTAAGTCGAAGTAGTGACCAGAAACGTTCCCTGATGCTACTTTGATACCAGTTTGTTCAGCACTTGGGAAGACGCGGCTAGTGAAGACTTTCTCACCTTTATTGAAGAAAATTTCAACAATTGAGTTATCCACAAAGATGTTTGCTGTTGCAGCTTGTCCGGCATCAAGAGTGCATTCACGACTTGTGCCAAAGTCTGTAGCGTACTGTTCGCCAGCTTTAGAACGGTCAAGGATAACTTTTCCTTTTGCAGTATCAACGGTAAGTGATAAGCCATTTCCTTCTTGGTCTGCGAAGAGGACAAGTTCTGTTTGAGTGTTAGCTTGGAAGTTAAGTTCAAGCTCGTAAGTGTTAGTTGTTGCCGTTTTTTCAGAGAAATCTTCTTGTCTAGTACGTAAGCTTGTAATAGCTTCTACTGGGTATTGGTAGAGTTTTCCATCTTTGATAGATAATTCTTTAACCAAGCTCATAGCACCTTGGTAGTCGTATTTGTCAGTTGGATAGTCCACGTCTGGGAGACCAATCCAGCTAACAATAAGCGCACGACCATCAGGAGTGTTAAATCCTTGAGTAGCATAAGCTTCGAACCCGTAGTCCAAGTTGATGATTGGTGTACCACCAACAAGGGCAGCTTTCTCAGGGTCGAAATCTTGGAAAATCTTATAAGTATTAGGATAAATATTGTTATAGTCGAGTTCAGCTTTATCAAGACCTTGTGGGCAATAAAGAAGAACAGGTTTGCCATCTACAAAGACAATATTTGGACACTCAATCATGTATTCTGAGCCAGTGCCACCAAAGTCGAGATCTCCAACCTCAACCCAGTTTTCGACATCATTATCAACTGCTTTGTAAAATTTGATGAAACCTTGTTTATCATGGTTTTGAGCACCTATGATAGCATAAAATTGTCCCTTGTAATCGAAGATTTGAGGGTCACGGAAGTGCTCAGTAACGTCAGTAGGTTTTTTGATAAGAACCTTGTCGATTTTTTTGATTTTGTAGTTTTTATCCATCCAGGCACCGATTTGACGTGGATCGCGAATCCAGTTTTCATCACGGACATTACCTGTATAGAAGATAAAAAGTTTATCACCGATTTGATAAGCAGAACCTGAGTAGGCACCGTGGCTGTCATTTTCATGATCTGGCAAGAGTTTGACACCAGTTTCTGTAAAGTGAACCAAATCTTCAGATTCAGTATGAACCCATTGTTTCAAACCATGAGCGGCTCCAAATGGCCAACTTTGATAGAAAAGTTGGAACTTACCATTAAAGTAAGAAAAACCGTTTGGGTCATTTAGAAGTCCTGTTTCTGGTTCAATATGGTAGCTTGCACGCCAAGGTGATTTGCCAACATTCTCTTTAATCTTTGTTTTTTCTCCGTCTGTCCAATCTGTGTATGGACGGTAACGAACTTCTGTCGTTGCTCAAGGTCTTCCAACAGCATCTAAAGACGAACAAAAAGCAGAAGCTGCTAAACAAGGGAACTGGTTCCAACGTGCCATCCGTTCATTCGGTGACGTTTTCGTTCCATTGCTTCCAGCTATCGTAGCGACTGGTCTTTTCATGGGTATCCGTGGAGCCATCAATAATGATACAGTTCTTGCTCTTTTTGGTACAACATCTAAAGCCTTCGCTGCTACTGATTTCTACACTTATACAGTTGTATTGACAGATACAGCCTTTGCCTTCTTCCCAGCCTTGATCTGTTGGTCAGCCTTTAACGTTTTCGGTGGTTCACCACTTCTTGGTTTGGTTCTTGGTTTGATGATGGTTAACAATGCTCTTCCAAATGCTTGGGATGTTGTATCAGGTGCTGCAAAACCAATTTACTTCTTTGACTTTATTCCAGTAGTTGGTTACCAAAACTCAGTCCTTCCAGCCTTCTTCGTAGGTTTGATTGGTGCTAAGTTTGAACAATGGGTTCGTAAATGGGTTCCAGATGTTCTTGACCTTCTCTTGCGTCCACTTGTTGTCTTTGCTGTGATGTCAGCTTTGGCCCTCTTTATCATTGGTCCTGTCTTCCACACAGTTGAGAGCTACGTACTTGCTGGTACAGAGTGGATTCTTGCCTTGCCATTTGGTCTTGCAGGTCTTGTTCTAGGTGGTATTCACCAAATTATCGTCGTTACAGGGGTTCACCACGTTTTCAACTTGCTTGAAGCTAACCTTATTTCTAATACAGGTAAAGACCCACTTAACGCTATCATCACAGCTGCGATGACTGCTCAAGCTGGTGCAACACTTGCTGTTGGTGTTAAAACTAAAGACTCTAAGTTGAAAGCTCTCGCTTTCCCTGCAAGTCTTTCAGCAGTACTTGGTATCACTGAACCAGCTATCTTCGGGGTTAACCTTCGTTTCGGTAAACCATTTATCATGGGTCTTATCGCTGGTGCTGCTGGTGGTTGGTTGGCATCAATCCTTAACCTTGCTGGTACAGGATTTGGTGTAACAATCGTTCCTGGTACTCTTCTCTACCTAAATGGTCAAGTACTTAAGTATGTAATCATGGTACTTGTAACACTTACTCTTGGTTTCGCTCTTACTTGGATCTTTGGATATAAAGAGGAAGAGGTTGAAGCTCAAACAGAAGTTGTTGCTGAAGATATTGCCTCAGCAGGTTCTGCTCCAGTTGCATTGCAAGCTGAAACAATTGCTGCACCACTTAAAGGTGAAGTTGTAGCTTTGGAAAATGTAAATGACCCAGTCTTCTCTTCAGGAGCTGAGGGTGATGACTTCATCGCAGTTAAATAATAAGCTAGAAAAGTCGAAGCTGTTTCGGCTTTTTTAGTTGAATGTTTTATAAAGAAGAGTGATATGAAGCCAAGTTGGTAGCAGCTTAAATATGCTTTTATTTAGATTGTCTTTTATCTTGCTTTTCTTTATAATAGTGACAAGATAGTTATTTATTAATCATAAAAGGAGTTAGCTTTACATATGGCTAAACTATACGGAAGCTTGGAAGCTGGTGGTACAAAGTTTGTTTGTGCTGTTGGTGATGAGAAATTCCAAGTCATTGAAAAAACTCAATTCCCAACAACTACACCTTACGAAACAATTGATCGTACGGTTGAATTTTTCAAACGTTATGAAGCAATGAATTTAACGGAACGTGTCCATTCCACCGCGGATGTTTGGAAGGTTTGGCTGCTGGTCCATCGCTTGAAGCCCGTACAGGTATTCGTGGTGAATTGATTGAGCAAAACTCTGAGGTTTGGGATGTTCAATCTTACTACATTGCTCAAGCTGCTGTCCAAGCAACTGTGCTCTACCGCCCAGAGGTTATCGTCTTTGGGGGTGGTGTTATGGGACAAGAACACATGCTTCGCCGTGTCCGTGAAAAATTCACAGCTCTGTTGAATGGTTACCTTCCAGTGCCAGACGTGACTGAGTATATTGTGACACCGGCTGTTTCAGGTAATGGGTCTGCGACACTTGGTAACTTTGCACTTGCCAAAGATGTAGCTGACAAATACTCACGCAAATAACCCAAATATGTAAAATCGCTTTAAGACATGATCTTAAGGCGTTTTGCTCTATACAGGAGGATGTAATGGAACCTTTATTTTTAGATTCGCCAATGCATGAAAAAATATGGGGAGGTAATCGACTTAAGACAGAGTTTGGTTATGATATTCCTAGTGAACACACTGGAGAATACTGGGCAATCTCTGCTCATCCTAATGGTGTATCTTACGTCAAGAACGGGAAGTATTCTGGTTTTCATCTAGCAGAACTTTACAAAGACAAACCAGAACTTTTTGGACATCCAAAGGCGAGTGTATTTCCTTTGTTGACAAAGATTTTGGATGCTAATGATTGGCTGTCAGTGCAGGTACACCCAGACGATGCCTATGGTATGGAGCATGAAGGTGAACTAGGAAAGACGGAGTGTTGGTATATTATTGACGCCGAAGAGGGCGCTGAAATTATCTATGGCCACAAGGCTCAAACCAAGGAAGAGCTGGCAACTTTGATTGAAGCGGGTGATTGGGATGGGCTTTTGTCGAAAACGCCTGTAAAAAAAGGTGACTTTTTCTTTGTACCAAGCGGTACCATGCATGCTATTGGTCCAGGTATCCTTATCCTAGAAACACAACAATCTAGCGATACCACTTATCGTGTATATGACTTTGATCGTAGAGATGATCAAGGCAATCAACGTGAGCTTCACATCCAACAGTCTCTTGAGGTTCTGAATCTTGGGGAGCCCCAAAATAGTGTTCCATCAACTGTTAAGACCATGCAGTTAGAGATGACTTGTTTGACATCAAACGCCTTTTTCATATGTGTGGTGAAAAGACAGCCTCTCCTAGTATCAAATTTTACTGGGAAAATGGTGTCCTGGAATACGAATTTTACGTGGATTTTGAGGCCAGCCCTATGATTATGAAGGATTATAGTAGTGATAGAGCTTTCTTTGAACAGGCCTTTGAAAATCTCTTACATGACTTTGAGGATTTCTTAGAGAATCAAGAAATCATTGAGGGATAGCCTTGAAGTGTTATTGTCGATATTTTCAGTGAATCTAATAAAGAAGTTTTAGTTTATTTGCTAATCTGTTGTGAAAGCCTTTAAACTAGGGCTTTTTTCTTTGTCAATACTTGAGTGATTTCTTGTTTAAAAGGGGCATTTGTGGTAAAATACGGAGATAAGGACTGTCGAAAGGAAAAAAGATGGCAAATATATTACGCAAAATCATTGAAAATGATAAGGGCGAAATTAAAAAACTAGAAAAAACTGCCAAGAAAGTTGAGAGCTATGCTGATGCAATGGCGGCTCTTTCAGATGAAGAACTTCAGGCAAAAACAGAAGAATTTAAACAACGATATCAAAACGGAGAAAGTCTAGATCAGCTCTTGCCGGAGGCATTTGCGGTTGTTCGTGAGGGAGCGAAACGTGTCCTTGGACTTTTCCCATATCGTGTGCAAATTATGGGTGGTATTGTGCTTCACTATGGTGACGTAGCGGAGATGCGTACAGGGGAAGGGAAAACCCTTACTGCGACAATGCCTGTCTACTTGAATGCTATTTCAGGTGAAGGTGTACACGTTATCACCGTTAACGAATACCTTTCAGAGCGTGATGCGACTGAAATGGGTGAGCTTTATAGTTGGCTCGGTTTGTCAGTAGGGATCAACCTTTCATCTAAATCACCAGCTGAAAAACGTGAAGCTTATAATTGTGACATCACTTACTCAACCAGCTCAGAGGTAGGTTTCGACTATCTTCGTGATAATATGGTTGTTCGTAAGGAAAACATGGTACAACGCCCATTGAACTTTGCCTTGGTCGATGAGGTTGACTCGGTTCTTATTGATGAAGCTCGTACACCATTGATCGTATCAGGGCCTGTAAGTTCAGAAACTAATCAGTTGTATCACCGTGCGGATGCTTTTGTTAAGACATTGACTGAAGATGATTATGCGATTGATATTCCAACAAAAACAATTGGTTTGAATGACTCAGGTATTGACAAGGCTGAAGAGTTCTTCAACTTGGAAAATTTGTACGATATTGACAATGTTGCCTTGACTCACTATATTGACAATGCCCTTCGTGCCAACTACATTATGTTGCGTGATATTGACTACGTGGTAAGTCCTGAGCAAGAAATCCTTATTGTTGACCAATTTACTGGTCGTACCATGGAAGGTCGTCGTTTTTCAGATGGGCTCCACCAAGCCATTGAGGCTAAAGAAGGTGTACCAGTCCAAGAGGAAACCAAGACTTCTGCCTCAATCACTTACCAAAATATGTTCCGTATGTACAAGAAATTGTCAGGTATGACTGGTACTGGTAAGACTGAAGAGGATGAATTCCGTGAAATCTATAACATGCGAGTCATCCCAATTCCAACAAACCGTCCAATTCAACGTATTGACCATGATGACCTTCTGTACTCAACTTTGGATGCTAAATTCCGTGCTGTGGTACAAGATGTTAAGCGTCGTTATGAGAAGGGGCAACCAGTTCTTATTGGTACGGTTGCCGTTGAAACATCTGACTTGATTTCTAAGATGTTGGTTGACGCAGGTATTCCTCACGAGGTGCTTAATGCCAAGAACCACGAAAAAGAAGCGCATATTATCATGAATGCAGGTCAACGTGGTGCTGTTACGATTGCGACCAATATGGCCGGTCGTGGTACTGACATCAAACTTGGTGAAGGTGTTCTGGAGCTTGGTGGACTTTGTGTCATTGGTACAGAGCGTCATGAAAGTCGTCGTATCGACAACCAGTTGCGTGGTCGTTCGGGACGTCAAGGGGATCCAGGGGAGTCTCAATTCTACCTATCTCTTGAAGACGAATTGATGCGTCGTTTCGGTTCTGACCGTATCAAGCATGTCTTGGAACGTTTGAACGCTGATGACGAAGATATTGTTATCAAATCACGTATGTTGACCCGTCAAGTGGAATCAGCTCAAAAACGTGTCGAAGGGAATAACTACGATACTCGTAAACAAGTTCTTCAGTACGATGACGTTATGCGTGAACAGCGTGAAATCATCTACGCTGAGCGTTATGATGTTATTACAGCAGAACGTGACCTTGAACCTGAAATCAAGGCTATGATCAAGCGTACTATTAACCGTACGGTTGATGGACACAGTCGTAACGATCAAGAAGAAGCTCTTAAAGGTATCTTGAACTTTGCACGTCAGGCCTTGGTTCCTGAGGATGCCATCTCGCTTGAAGATCTAAAAGAAGTGGGAGAGGTGACTAAACGTAGTGTTAATTATGATGCTATCAAGGTTTATCTGACTGAGTTAGCAGATAATGTTTATGATCGTCAAATTAAGAAATTGCGTTCAGAGGAGGCTATTCGCGAATTCCAAAAAGTCTTGATTTTGATGGTTGTTGATAATAAGTGGACAGACCACATTGATGCCCTTGATCAATTACGTAACGCCGTTGGTATGCGTGGTTATGCGCAAAACAACCCAATCGTTGAGTATCAATCTGAAAGTTTCAAGATGTTCCAAGATATGATTGGTGCTATTGAGTATGATGTAACTCGTACGATGATGAAAGCACAAATCCACGAACAATCTCGTGAACATGTTAATGAACGTGTTTCAACAACAGCAACAGGCAATATTCAAGCACATCAAGCAGATGCTAACGGTCAAGAGATTGACTTTAGCAAGGTTGGTCGTAATGACTTCTGTCCATGTGGCTCTGGTAAGAAATTCAAAAATTGTCACGGTCGTAAACAGTTTTAGATAAAAAGAAATAGGTAATTATAATGGTTTTTAAAGCAGTAAGTGAAAAAATTGATTTTGATGCAGTTAAAGAATCAACTACATTGACAGGAGAAGCCCTTGCCAAGAAGCAAGCTCGTGATAAAGAGCTTGAGGCAATCATCAAGGGTGAGGACAACCGTACACTTTTGGTGATTGGTCCATGTTCATCTGATAATGAGGATGCAGTTCTTGATTATGCACACCGTTTGGCTAAACTTCAAGAAGAAGTGAAAGATAAAGTATTTATGGTTATGCGTGTTTATACTGCTAAACCTCGTACAAACGGTGATGGGTATAAAGGGCTTGTGCACCAACCTGATGCTGAAGGAAAACCGAATCTAATTAATGGTATCAAAGCTGTACGTAATCTTCACTACCGTGTTATCACAGAAACTGGTATCACAACTGCTGACGAAATGCTTTACCCGGAAAACCTTCCTTTGGTAGATGACCTTGTGTCCTACATTGCCATTGGTGCTCGTTCTGTAGAAGATCAACAACACCGTTTCGTCGCGTCGGGTATTGACGTACCAACTGGAATGAAAAATCCAACATCAGGTAACCTTAACATTATGTTTAATGGTATCTATGCTGCACAAAACAAACAAGACTTCCTCTTTAACGGTGAAGAAGTTCAGACATCTGGAAATCCGTTAGCACACGCTATCCTTCGTGGATCAACAAATGAATACGGGAAGAATATTCCTAATTTCTACTATGATGATATCCTTGATACTATTAACACCTATGAAAAGATGGGACTTCAAAATCCATTTATCGTGATTGATACGAACCACGATAATTCTGGTAAACGTTACTTGGAGCAAGTACGTATTGTACGTCAGACCTTGATTAACCGTGATTGGAATGAAAAAATCAATAAGTTTGCACGTGGATTTATGATCGAGTCTTATCTTGAAGATGGTCGTCAGGACACACCAGAAGTTTATGGAAAATCAATTACTGACCCATGTCTTGGTTGGGATAATACTGAGCAATTGATTCGTGAAATTCACGCAACACTTTCAAAATAATAATTTGAAAACAGTCTGAATGTAAAGAATTGAGCCGTTTTGGGATCTTCCAAACGGCTCGACTCTTTATCCAAAATAGGAAGTAGAGAATAGGGAAATGGGAATTCATAAAATTAGTTCATTAATTGATACAGCAGAAGTAAGAAAAGCACATGCTCTTACAGGAGATGACTTGGCGAAAAAACAGGTTAATGATAGTGCCTTAGCTAAGATAATTAAAGGTGAGGATGATCGTCTTCTCTTAGTTATTGGACCATGTTCGTCAGATAATGAAAAAGCTGTACTTGACTATGCTCATCGCCTATCTAAGTTGCAAGAGGAAGTCAAGGATAAGATTTTCATTGTTATGCGTGTTTATACGGCTAAACCACGCACAAATGGTGATGGTTATAAAGGACTTGTTCACCAACCTGATTCAGAAGGAGCTACTGATCTTATAACAGGTATTAAGGCAGTGCGTCGTCTACAATCTCGCATTATTAGGGAAACCGGACTTCCGCTTGCTGATGAGATGCTATATCCGACAAATCTAATCTATTTTGAAGATTTGTTAAGTTACCATGCTATTGGTGCTCGATCAGTTGAAGATCAAGAACATCGTTTTGTGGCTTCGGGGCTTGATGTCCCAACGGGGTTGAAAAATCCAACTTCTGGAAATCTTAATGTTATGTTCAATGCTATCTATGCTGCTCACAACGAGCAAGAGTTTATCTACAATGGCCATGAAGTGAAAACAGACGGTAATCCATTAGCACATGCTATTTTACGTGGTTCTAGTAACGAATATGGTCAAAACGAGGTTAACTACCACTACGAGGACTTAGTTAAGGCTTTGGATAAATATAGTGAATTTGGTTTAGAAAATCCATTTATTCTTGTTGATACAAATCATGATAACTCTGGTAAAAACTTCATGGAGCAAATCCGTATTGTGCGTGAAGTTCTTCTTAACCGTGAGTGGGATAAGCGTATTGCTGATACTGTGCGTGGCTTTATGATTGAATCTTATCTTGAAGATGGTCGTCAAGATACACCTGAAGTTTATGGAAAATCAATCACAGATCCATGCCTCGGTTGGGAAAAAACGGTTAACCTTATTCGTGAAATCCATACTACCCTTTCAAAATAGTTTATGATTTTTGGACATGGTATAGACTTGCAGGAAATTTCAGCAGTTAAAAAGGCCTATGACCGAAACCCACGTTTTGCAAAGAAAGTACTGACACCAAAAGAATGGGAGCGTTTCGAGTCCCTTTCTGGAGAGCGTCAGATGTCGTTTCTGGCAGGCCGTTGGGCGGGGAAGGAAGCTTTTTCAAAGGCCTGGGGTACTGGAATCGGAGCAGTCGGTTTTAAGGATATTGAAATTCTAAATAATGATAAGGGAGCTCCCGTGGTTACTCAGTCGCCTTTTGAAGGAAATGTCTTTATCTCCATTTCTCATAGTGGTGATTTTGTTCAGGCAAGTGTCATTTTAGAAAAAA
>PPYE01158064.1_pt1 | contig 15307 bp, 15 predicted proteins | sample 1559881 | NCBI WGS metagenome assembly PPYE01 (sample SAMN08240022, study PRJNA423297) | Human gut metagenome, whole genome shotgun sequencing project. | reverse complement strand
ACCAGAAAGATCACGGCAGAAAAGCCCGCCGTGCAGCCCAGCGAATCCATCAGCACCGCCAGCGTGATGTGCGACGGCGCGTAGTCGTTGGCGCGCGACAGAATGATCGAATTGCCGATCATCAGAACCGTGTAGATGCCCAGAGCCGAAAACGCCTGCGGCATCAGCCACTTGGCCAGCGCCGCCGCGGGCAGATACATCCCTCCGGAGAGCGCCAGCGCTGCCGCGGGGCGAATCCACACCGGTATTTTCACCCAGCCGCTGAGAAGGCATACCGGCAGCATCATGACGAGCATCATCAGCGAAAGCACCGCGGCGTTCTGCATCGTATAGCCCGCCCCCACCACGGGGAACAGGCCCAGCGCGCCGATTGCCACCGGATTGCGGAAGACCAGGCCGTTCAGGAAAATCCCGGCGCTTTCCTTCATCAGGCGCTTTTGCAGTGTTTTTTTCGAGCCTCTTGCGGACGACCGCCGGCCGCCCTTTTCCATCAGCTGCGATTGTGCCTTCGCCTTCTTCTTACTGCCGCTCATTGCGCCTCGCCTCCCTCCTCGCCGTCACGGCAATCACAAAGCTGTCGATCACGGGGGAAACCGCGTTCATCAGCAGCACCGCAAAGCAGGCCGCCTGCTCAAACGCGCCGTACCGGCGCATCAGCATAATCAGCACGCCGGCCAACGCGCCATACAGGGCTTTGCCCACATGTGTGCGGGGTGACGTCACCGGGTCGGTGATCAAAAATACGGAGCAGAACAGCAGAGAGCCCGACAGCAGCTCATATTTTAACGACGTGAGCGGCGTTACCATAATGCGCGGGAACAGCAGGGCCGTCAGCCCGGCTGCCGCCACAAAGCATACGGTAATCCGCCAGCTCACCGTTTTCTTCACGATCAGGTACACGGCGCAGGCCGCGATCACCAGTACGGCGGTGGTTCCGATTGCCCCGCCCTCCGTGCCCCACAGCATTTCGGAGGGAATCTGGTTGGGCTTGAGCCCCTCCTTGAGTACCGAAGCCGCAGATGTCTCCGAAAACGCAAACACCCGCTGGGGCCAGAACACGGTGACGAACGCAACTCCCGCCGCAGCAGGGTGAAACGGGTTGTTTCCGGTAAAGCCGAACGGCACACGCACGGCAAAAACCGCGAACGCGCCAGCCACAATCGGCAGCCATAAGGGCGCCGACGGCGGCATCAGCATCGCGATCGTCAGGCCCGTCACCACGGAAGAAAGCTCCGAAATATCCACCTGCCGCTTTGCGATCATACAGGCGGCGGTTTCAGAAACAAAGCACGCCGCGACCGCCGCCGCCGCAACCCAGAGCACGTGCGTACCGTAATGCACCGCGGGCAAGGGCAAAAGAAGAACCAGCGTGAGCAGCATGTCCTTCATCATGGTAGACACCGTTTGTCCGCTGCGGAGAAACGGCGGTTTTTGAATCATAAGCTGCTGCATTCGGCGCTTATCCCCTTTCTTTGATTTCCATTGCGCGGGCCACCGACCCCGAAAGATCGAGCCCCGACGGGCACACCACCGAGCAGGCGTTGCAGGCACAGCACAAATCGGCGCGCAGAAGCTGCCCGGCGTCCGGGTATTCCTGCCCTGCAAGGCGGCGGTAGATATCCCATGGCATGATCCCTACGGGACAGGCGGCCTCACATTTTCCGCACCCGATGCACGGGAACACCTTGACCGTCTGCATCGCCTCCGGCAGAACAATCAGGCAACGCAGATCCGCGGTGACAGGGGCACAGAGCTCCTCCACCCGGTTCCCGGTGATCGGCGAGCCCGCAATTACCGCCGTGCGTTTTTTCCGCCCGCACGCCGAAAGCAGGTCTTCGATCGGCATGCCCAGCGGAACCCGCAGATTCTGCCAGCGGGAAACGCCCTCCCCAGCCACGGTGACCACCGTGGTGGTCTGGGGGATTCCGCGCTCCGCCGCCTGCGCAAACGCTTCGAGCGCCTGCACGCCGATCAGCCCGGGGCGATGCCCCTCGCGGCGCAGCCTTTTCAAAAGGCCGGGCCGTGCGGGATACCGCCCGCCGCTGCCGACCAGCAGATCGGCGATCCGGCCCGAAACACGCGAGTAGCTGCGCGCCCGAAAGCCGCTGACGACCGCAACGCCGGTCTTTTGCGCGCCGACTGCCAAAGCCGCCAGCTCCAGACCCTTTTGCACCCCCTGCGGATTTTCGCGCAGAACAGCCAAACCGCTGCAAACATACGGCTCGTCATCCAGCACATTCGCGCCAAGCCAATCAATTTTCATTCTGCGAAGCCGTTTCAGCTTCTTAAACAAGGGTATCCCATCATATTCATCAATAATCCCGGCGGCCGCGGCCAGACGAACCAGGCCGTCCGGTGTGTGCTCCATACCGGGAGCGCGCAGGGCCAGCTCCTGCTCTGCGCCGTCCTGCCGGATCACCGCGCACTCCACCGCGCCCCGCACCGGGTGGGGCAGCGCCTGAAAGCCGGTGACCGTGCCGCTCACGGGCGAGGTGACCGCCACATGGCTGCCCGGCATAGAGAGCTGGGAAAAGCGCAGCACCGTCTCCCCTGCGCGCACGCAGCGGTCGGCCAGCGCCTGAGCGCCCGGCAAAGGCACATACAGCACCTGCGGCGCGGGCAGCGCCAGAATTTTCGCTTTCATCGTTCGGCTCTTCTGCTGCTCCAGCCGGATGCCGGAGGAAAAAAACGAAATCATTGAAAATCACCTCTTACAAAATACCGGTGCCGTTAATATTATAGTAGTGAAGCTCTTATTGTGATTGGGGGTGTCAACTTGAAGACGAAAGCCCTGGATGCCTCTCACCTGCTGATCATCCTGACCGCGCGGGAAACCCGGGCCTTGGGGCTGATGCAGGGCCTTAGCTGGAGCAGCTTGCACTGCCGGCTGACGATCGCCCGCATTTTTGCCGCGGCCTGCGCCAGCACCAACTTTACGCTGAAGAGGGATCAGGTTGCGATTCGTGCAATGGCAACCGCAGACGGTGAAACCGTACTGATGTTTACCGCGGTATCCCCGGCAAAAGCCAAAAAAGGAGAACCGCGTAAAATTTACCGGATCAAGTGCTCCGGGCCTTATGTGTACGAACTGGAAAACGCCGACGATCTTCTGGATGTACTGGAGCATCTATACCGACTCAACACGCTCGGCGGATGCCAGCTGCTGCGGTACGGCAGCGGCTACCGGCTGATTCTCTCCCCGTATTTTACGATGAAAGAAAAAACAGAAGCCTTTTTGAAAGAATACGCCCGGCTTCGCGGCATTGGCAAAACGGCTGCGGCCCTTTCTCTGGAGCACGGCGAGCTGCTCTCGCGCGACGCGGTGAACCAGGTGGGCGGGTGCCTTTAGCGCCCGGCCGCCTGCAGCTGCCGAATCACCGCGGCGGGGTCCTCCGCTTTGAAGATCCCGGTGCCGGCCACACAAACATCCACGCCCGCCCGTGCGCATTCCAGAACCGTTTGGGCGTTGATCCCTCCGTCCACCTCAATCAGGACGGAGGGATTTTTCTCTTTGATCTGCCGAACCTTCAAAAGCGGCCCGGGCATAAAGCTCTGCCCGCCGAAGCCGGGCTCCACCGTCATAACCAGCACCAGATACAGCTTGTCCAGATACGGAAAGACCGACTCGGCAGGGGTGTTGGGTTTGATTACCATCGCGGGTTTGACCCCGTGAGAGAGAATTTCCGCGATCACCTCATCGGGATCATCGTCGCATTCCACGTGGAACGAGACGATGTCCGCCCCGGCCTTCGCAAAATCGACAATGTATTTTTTGGGGTGCCGGATCATCAGGTGAACGTCAAACGGGAGCGCCGTGTGGGGCCGCATGGCCGCGATCACCGGAGCGCCAAAAGAAATATTCGGGACAAACGCGCCATCCATTACGTCCAGGTGGACGAAATCGGCGCCGCCGTCGGTAATTTTTTTCAGCTCGTCCGCCAGATGTGAAAAATCCGACGCCAGCATCGAGGGGGCTACTAACATAGTGAGATCTCCTTCCTGCGCAAAGCGCAGCGGCTGTTTTGGGGCAGCGCGCTTTTGAGGGACGCACCGGCGCTCCGCTCCGCAGCCGGGAGCGCCGTCCCCTCGTTTGATCTGTTCTATTTTACCCCAATCTGCGCCCTTTTTCAAGCGCGGCACAAAACACGTCCAAATAGAAAATGCCCGCCACAGCCGGAACGGCTGAGGCAGGCAATCTATTTGAAGCGGTACTCAATCTCGCCCGCATTCCATACTATGCGATTCGGAGTATACACGCCACTCTTTTTCAGGGAAGGGAGGCCAATTTCTGCGCCATCACCGCAATTGCCGGCATGGTGAAAATCGAGAGCAGCGTGCTCAGCGCGATCATTTTACAGGCCAGCTGCGTGTCGTTGCCGAGCTTGATCGCAAACAGCACCGAGTTCATCCCGACCGGCGCGGCCATCAGCAGCGCCGTGGTGACCATCACAACGGGATCGGGCCGAAGCAGACACAGCAGCAGCAAAAAGGCCACCGGCACCGCAACAAGACGCAGCGCCGTCACCAAGCAGACCCCGCGGTCTGAAACAACATCCCGCAGTCTCAGCTTTGCCAGATAGGTACCCACCACAATCATCGCCAGCGGCGTGTTCATCGCCCCGATGGAGTCCAGCGTTTGAATCAGCGGCCCCGGCAGAGGAATCGAAAGCGCGTACAGCGGCAGGCCCACCGCAAAACCGATGGTTCCGGGGTTCAGCAGCGCTTTTTTCAGCATCTGCTTGCTGTCTTCCCCCGCTCCGCCCAGGACGATATACCCATGCGTCCATGTCAAAAGATTAAACGCCACCACACACGCGGAGGCGTACACCACGCCCGCGTCGCCCAAAATAGACTGGGCCAGCGGCAGACCCATGAACCCGCAGTTGGAATATACCGCACCGTAACGCAGCATCCCCGCGCGGGCGCGCGGCTGCCCGCGGAAGAGCAGCTGCATCGCCGCGGCGACGACGATCATCCCCGCCAGAAACAAAAGGATCGTCAGCAGGATCTTGCCTGTGCTGACTCCTTCCGAATCCGCCTGCAAAGCCGCAATAATCAGACACGGCCCGACAATGTAAAGCAGCAGATCCGTCAGCTGCGCGGCGCCGCGCGAGGTAATGATGCGCTTTTTATAGCAAATATACCCCACACTCATGATCAAAAACATGACCAGAACTTTTTCCGCCACGGCAAGGGTCGAAGCGATCAAGACTACTCCTCCCTGTGGCCGTCGTCACCGGCGGGCGCGGATTCCTCTTCCGAAGCTTCCTGCGGCAAGGCCTGTTCTTCCTGCTCTCTGTATTCCCCATCCGGCGAGCTGCCCTGCTCGGGCGGATCCTGCTCCAGCGCGGCCCCAGACCGCTTCGTCTCGCGGTAAAAGGCTACGCCCACCACGGCCAGCGCGACCGCGGTCACTCCGCGCAGCACCCAGCCCATGGTTCCGCTGAACATGTGGTAATCCGGGTGCAGCAGATTCATCAGCCACCATCCGCCGAGGAACAAAAAGTAAATCCCTGCGAAAATAAATATCTTGTTTTCCTGGCGCAGTCTGAAAATCATAATCAGACCGGCGGCAAACCAGACCACGGGGTAAAGATATGCCATATGCCATTTTCTCCTGTTCTGTAAAAAGAGAATTTTTCAGGCTTCGTTCAATCAGTCATACTCCCCGATGCTTCAAACGCGGCCCAAATACTCAGCTTTTAGTATAAAACCGGAGAAGGGGATTGTCAAGGACTCACGCGCACCGGCCCACCCGAGGGTGCTCCGCCGGCACGCGGGAAGAGGGGCAATATTTTGCGGCGCGGCGCTGAGAATGCAGAAAGCGCGCCCGCCGTTCTTTCGAGAACCGCTCTTTGCGAACGGCCAGCAGGCAGCAGCCTGAGAGCAGCCCCTGCATCAAGCTCTGCGCTACCTGCAGCGCAAATGCGCCGCCCGGAACGAAAAGCCCCAAGACGCCCGAAAGCGCGCACAGCGCCCAGATTTGGCGCGTTTCTTTCCGGCGGGGCCGCTCCTGCAGAAAAACCAGCACCGCAATTGCCAGGGTCAACACCGTTACCGTTGTACTCATCGTTTCGCCCTCCAAAACCGCTCATACGTTCGATTTACTTCATCATAGCAAATGTTTGTTCGATTTGCAAGAGGGCAAGCGAAAGAAATTTTATTTTCCATATGCGTGTGCTTTTCTTCATAAGCCCGCGCAAGCGGAATCTTCGAGAGTAAAGCCGCAAAGAAAATTTCAGTTCTTAACCTGAAAATGTCAAACATGAATCTAAAGCATAAGACAAGCGCTGTGCCAGCAGACAGGCGAATCCTATACGCACATAGCGAAAAAGGATAGTGAATCCCGCGGTATCATTTCTCCGGTGAAAGGATTCGGAGCTTCCCTCCCGATTGAACCGCCTGTTCGAGAATCGGAACAGCAGAAAAGAGGAACGACCAAATCGGCCGTTCCTCTTTTGTTTTTCGCGCTACCCGCGGTCAGTCCAGAACGTAAATCAGCATATTGCGCACACCAAAGCTGTTGCACTGGCTTTCCGTATCGTAGTACAGGTCGACCAGAATCCGGCCGCTGAGCATCGCTCCGCCGGTATCCGCCGCCTCGGCATAACCGTACACGACCTTGCCGTTGGGCGAAGTAATATACAGCTTTGTTCCATAAGGAATAATTTCGGGATTAACCGCCACATAACCAACCTTGGCAGGCTTGCCGGTTGCGGTACGCCCGCCGTTTGAGGTGTAGGCCGTAGCCTTGCCCTTAAGCACCTTTTTGTAGGTCATCTGCCTGCCGTTTTTATCCGTAAAGGTTGGCGCGGCAGATACCTCCGCCACTACGGCCTTCTCGGAAGGAGCCACCAGCTTTACTTCCGCAACAGGCTGCTTCACAACTGCGCTGCTGACGGCTTCGGTTTCCTTCACGATGCCGTCTACGAGCTTTTCGCGAACGACAACCTCGCGCTCACCGGGTTCCCCGACCGTTGTAATGCGGTAAGACCCCTGCGAAACGGTGTCGCTCTCTTTTGTGACAGTGGTATACGGAATCTCTTCCGTCTTTGTCACGTCACGGTAGGTGACTCTTTTTACGGTAACCACAAGGCCGTCTCCCACCGGCGTGCTGAGAGACGGAGTCACGATGTCGTCCTCGTTTAACGAGATGCCGCTCTCTTCGAGCGCCTGCCCTACGGTTCCCTCAGAAACCACGGGGCTCAGAAAGCCGCCGTCGAGCAGAACGTGAATCCCATACTGTTTTGTCACCTGTACATGGTCGCCATCAGAAAGCTCCTGATCCAGAGGAATATTGAGCTGATCTTTGTCGCTCACCTGTACCCCGGCCTTTTTGAGCGCCTGAGCAGCGGTCTCATTCGTGTACATGATTACCGGGGTGGTTTTTCCCCCGGCGGTTACATTTACCTCGTACCCTCTGCGAACATGAATGACAATCCCATGCTCATCATTTCTTGTTACCACATCGTGGGGGCCAACTTTGACCTGGGCCTGTGCCAGAATGTCTTCTGTTTTAGAAGACAGCACCTGAATTGTATAAGTGTTATTATCATCCACAATGGTGGCGGCAATGGTGGTTGCAACCGCTGTTACGACGGAACTTAAAAAAACAATCATCGTCAGCGCGAACGCGACGAATTTTTTCGCCGGAAAATGAAGTTCCAACTTGCATTGTCTCCTTTCTTCTTCCTCAACACTCTGAATATGAAAAAGCCGCAAAGAAACTTTGCGTCGTTGAGGTAAGGAATTCGGATGTGCGTCAATGGCGCTATTATATCTGCACAATATGAATGTTGTCAAATTAGTTTCCTAGGTATTTTTGTGCAGTTTATATAATTCAAAAAAATTATTATTCTTATACAGAATAATAATTACCGGTTTTCTCCGATTTTCTGATTTTTCGCCGTGGCAAGCAGGCCCCTTTTCTGTGCAAACTGCAAGAAAATGAACGGTTACAAACTTGTTACAATCGTTACAGACGTGTTTTTGTTTGTAAAATGAGCGAGAAAAAAGCATTATTGTTTTGAGAAAAAAGAGTTTCAAAGCTCAAAAATCCAGCAATTGCTGGATTTTTTCATTTTCCTTCGCATTTCCGCCGATTTTTGAAATTCTGTTAGAATTTGTATTTTTATCGCGAAAAATTTTTTTGAAAAAAGGCTTGACGAATCTGATTTTTTTATCTTGCGAACCTGGCCACATTCAGATTCTTCCGTATGCCGTTTTGCGTTTTTAAATAAAAAGCCTGGTGAACCATCTTCTTATTTGTAAAAAATTTCCTTCCAAAAAATGGGCAAAGGCAAGCCTTCTGCTTCCAAATTTTTCTTTCCTTTTCCAGAATTTTTCGTTTTTGTCGGCTGATTTTCCGCCGTTCCCTGATGAAGAATTTTTATATTTTGCAGGCCCGAAAACAGCATTGCAGGCACCCCGATTTTTGCTGTGAAACAATGCAAAAAAACGCCTGATTTCCTTTTTCATTATATATAGGGAAATCGGGCGTTTCTGCGCTCCTGCCGAAGCTCCCTCAAAAGTGGCTTTACGGCTGGGTTTTCCCCTCCTTTTTGAGAGCCCTTTGGAAAAAACATCCCGCACGAAGGAATGATTCGTTCCTCTCCATTGAATTTTGTATAAACACTCGTTGAAAATACGCTTTGGATATTCTTTTCACGCATTGTTTCACAGGCTGCTCCGCTTTGTTGCGCGAAAGGGGACTCCCAATCGCTTTTCGTTTCGTATTTCTCCTGCGGGAATCCTCCGCTGCAAAACAGCATGTTTTTTCTATATATAATGAAAAGGGGGAATTATCAAAAATCCCCACGTCTTCCCAATGGGGAAAACGCGGGGAAAAACCGACCGGGCAAACCAGAATTCTTCTGCCCGGCAGTCAATCGTTCAGTCTCTTATAATAATCGTATTTTGCCTGCACAACCGCCTCCATATCGAAGTTCGGCAGAATGGCGTCCTCTGTGAGAATTCCCTTATGAATCAGTACATCCTTTTTATCAGCCGGCAGCATCGCGACATAAGACCTGCCATTATACAGATAGTGATAAAACAGCACCTTCCCCTGCCGGTACAAATCGAGAAGGACGTTAGCCATTTCGTAAATCATGATTTTGGAAAACGCAACCTCGTTTTTCAGGTTATACTCCAGCGCATATTCGCGGAACACACCCGTCTTATCATATTCCACCACTTTTTCATCGATATATTTATTGAACTTCTTCCAGTACAGATCGATTATATCGTCTAAAACGCGGTGAGAAATTGCCGTTTTGACAATCTCCTCCAAACGGATATGCTCGTCCGCGAAAGCGATCAGGGCTTCGTTGTACTGGTCGCCGGTGGTGATCACCGACACGTTTCGTTTATTGGCGCGAATGACATTGAGCAGCGGGGTCATGTCCTTGTCGTTGGACATGATATAGAACTCATCGATATTGTGATTGGAGTAGATCGAGGTCAACACATCGATCGTAATTTTCAAATCCGCATAATTCTTGCCCTGGTTAGCGGTGTGAATCGTTTCCACCCCGTAAGACTGCAGCAGCGACTGATGATAGGACTCGTAAAGATCGGTATTGTCAAAATTACAGTACACCGCAATCTTAATCACCCGCTTGCCATGAATCCGGCACCATTCACGCAGTTTTTCAAAAAAGGCCAGGCGCAGCATATTCTCATTTCGTTCCAACAGGCACTTATACACATTTTCATAGTCCACAAATACGGCTACGTTAACCGGCTCCTGATTTCTGATTTCATCCATAGTGTCACCTCGTTCTTAGCGTAACACAATCGCCCCGCATTTACAATCGCGACATTTCTTTGCCCGGAGCCGTGAGAACATCGCGAATTCTACCCACGGTATAACAAATCCCCTCCTAACTGAATAGGAAGGGATTTGTTCACAAAACACAAACCGATTGCTTTCAATATCGATCCGGTAAGGAATTGGCTAAAACACAAGCTCACAGCGGGCCAGACGGCGCTCGATCTCCTCGACGATCCGCGCTTCCTCCTGCTCCCCGTCGGCAACAAACGTGACGGATGCCCGAATAGAATGCCCTACGTCGTCCCACGGAACCGTGGAGATCAGCGCATTTTGCAGCAGGTAATCGGAAAACTCTTCGGCAGTATGGAAAACCCGGCCGTCCCGGGTTCCCTTGGGGATCTCCATATACTCGTAAAAGGACGCCTTGGGCCGCACGGCCAAAAAACCGATCCGGCGCAGTGCGGCGGACAGCAGCTCGTGCCTTCTGCGGTATTTTTCGCAGGCCGCCTGTGTGATTTCCGGGTGGGCGAGCGCGTAGGCGCCCGCGTGCTGTATGGCGATAAACTGCCCGGAATCGTTGTTGTCCTTCACGGCGGCGACCGCCTTCACAATTTTTTCATTTCCCGCGATAAAGCCCAGCCGCCAGCCGGTCATATGATAGGATTTGCTCAGGGAGTGAACCTCGATTCCAACCTCTATGGCTCCCTCCACCGACAAAAAGCTGAGCGGCCGCTCGTCAAAGGTCAGCGCGCCATAGGCGGCATCCTGAATCACAATAATCTCGTTCTGCTGTGCAAATTCAATCACCGCTTGGTAGAAGTCTTTTGTTGCAACCGCTCCGGTCGGATTATTGGGGTAATTCAAATAAAGCAGCTTTGTCTTTTGCAGCACCGCTCGCGGAATGGAGCTCAAATCCGGAAGAAAATGATTCTCCCGCAGCAGCGGCAGAGAGTACACACCGCCGCCCAGCCACTTTGTTTTCGTCCCGAGAATCGGGTAGCCCGGCACGGTCATCAGCGTAATATCGCCCGGATTGATGAAGGCCTGTGGGATCATCGCCAGCGCGGATTTAGAACCCATGGAATGCAGAATCTGCGTTTCCGGGCACAGCCCGCCCACGCCGAACACTTCTTCCAAATAGGCCGCCGCGGCCTGCTGGAACAAGAGAATTCCGTTATCCGCGTACCCCCGGTTCTTCCATTCCTTCGCCTGCTCATACAGAACGTCGATCACCGCGGCGTCCGCCATGGCGTCCGGCTCGCCCACACCTAAATCGATCAATAGAGTTTCGGGGTGTTCCCGTTCCATCCGGCGCCGGGTCTTTTTGATTTTTTCAAACTTATACAGCTCCGCCTGCTTGCCAAACGACGGCCCACCGATACGGTCTGCAAACAGCTCTTGAAGATACTCCAACTCACTCCATCCCTTCCCGCAGGCTTTTCTTATTGAACAGTATAACAGGATGTAGTATGATATGTAAAACTGATATTTTAGATCATTGTCATTCGTTTTTTCGATGATAGGAGTTTTCTCTCTGCCTCGGCAGGCGGCAAACACCTTCTATGCCCCATTTCAAGACTTTGAAGCACCGCCCCAAAGCCTTGAGCGGGTCGGATTTTATCACAGGAGGCAGGCTGATGAACACCGATACACTCCAAACCTTTCTTTTGCTGGCGGAACTGAAAAATTACACGCACACCGCAAATCAGCTGTTTGTGGCGCAGTCGACCGTGAGCAACCGAATTCAGGAGCTGGAGGCCGAGCTGGGAAAACCGCTTTTCGTGCGCAGCCGAAAGCAGCTGCGGCTCACGGAGCAGGGCGAGCGCTTTCTGGCCTATGCCCGGCGCATTCTGGAGCTGACACAGAGCGCCGCCGAGGAGTTGAACAGCATGTCGCACTACCGCTTCTCTCTGCGGATCGGCTCGACCAACACCATTTACGACTGCCACCTCTCGCGAAGGCTGGTGGATTACTCTCTGAGCCACCCGGAAACCAGGCTGAACATCGTTATCGGCCATTCTCACGCGCTGATTCAGATGCTGCAGGATCACACGCTGGACATGGCGTTTTCTTATGTCCCGTATGCGAAAAAGGGCATCGAGTGCTCTCTGTTCGCCACCGACGAGCTGCTGCTGGTAACCGCACCGCAAAACCGGGAGTACGGTCAGGGGATTTTGCGGCGGGAACTGACCGGCATCCCCTATTTATACTGTGATTTCCCGTTTCAGGAGGTCGGCAGCTATATTCGGGATCTGTTCCCGGCAGGGCACGCCTTTCCGCTGGAAATCGACCGCAGCGCAAATTTGCTGCCGTTCCTATGTGGCGGCAAGGGCTATTCTTTCCTCCCTGCCAGCATCGTGCGCGATTCGATTGACCGGGGGATGCTGCTGCCCATTCCTTTACTCGATTTTTCGATTCCTCCCGTCAGCTGCTATCTGCTCACCTGCGGCGCGGCAGGCAGCGATTCTCTTCTGGCGGCTCTGCGGGAAGGATAACGTCCATTTGCTGAAAGCCGTCCGGTTTTGAGCTGTGACCCCAGCGACACACCCTTGTGGTGTCGCTGGGCGGTCAACGGCAGCAGACCGCCGGCGCCGGTTCACCGTGCGCCTCCAATCGATTCCATTTGGTGTTTGTCAAGCAGAAAGAGCTAACCCTCTTGCGGGCAGCACGAAACCCCCAGGGCCTATGGCCCCGGGGGTTTCGCATAATCCCAGTCGGGATAAAATTATCGTTTCGAGAACTGCGGTGCGCGGCGAGCCGCTTTCAAACCGTACTTCTTGCGTTCCTTCATTCTCGGGTCGCGGGTCAGGAAGCCTGCCTTCTTCAAAGTGGAGCGCAGGTTCTCGCTGTCGTACTGCAGCAGCGCTCTGGCAATTCCGTGACGGATCGCACCGGCCTGGCCGGTAACGCCGCCGCCCGCAACGCGGCAGACAACGTCGAACTTGTCGGCCACATTGGTCAGCTCCAGAGGCTGACGCACGATCAGCTTCAGGGTCTCCAGACCGAAATAATCGTCAATATTTCTGTCATTAATGGTCACCTTACCGGTTCCCTGATAGATTCTGACGCGGGCCACAGAGCTTTTTCTTCTTCCAGTTCCGTAAAAATATGGAGCCTTATCGTACATACTTATCCCCCTCCCTTAAAGCGCCCATTCGGCGGGCTTCTGTGCGCTGTGCTGATGCTCGGCGCCGGCATACAGGCGCAGTCTGGTGAGCGCCGCACGGCCAATGGTGGTATCCGGAATCATGCCTTTTACGGCAAGCTCCATTGCTCTTTCAGGCTTCTCACGCATCAGAGTGTCGTAACGAACCTCTTTCAGGTTACCGATGTAACCCGTGTGGTGGTAATAGTACTTCTTCTGAAGCTTTGAACCGGTCAGAACAGCCTTTGCGCAGTTGACAATGACAACATGATCGCCGCAATCCACATGGGGGGCGAAGGTGGGCTTGTGCTTACCGCGCAGTAAAACAGCAGCCTGTACCGCAACACGGCCAAGCGGCTTACCGGCAGCATCAATCACATACCACTTGCGGTCAACCTGACCCGCTTTGGGCATATAAGTAGACATGAGCGTTTTCCTCCTAAAAAATCTTCTGTTTATTCCTCGCAAACCCAACTGGGTTTTTTCCTAAAAGAACAGCTTCTCCGCGGAAGCGATGGAACTGTATTTCTGATACTACCACAACCGGCGGGGGCTTGTCAAGTGTAAAGCGCCGTTTTTTTAATTTATTTTGTATTCCCTCTTATTTTCGCCGGTTTTTAATGCTTTACTCTTTGTTTCTGCCCCTTCATTTCATTTTACCATGTGCGCACCGCAAAGAAAAAGCCCTCCTTTTCGGGAGGGTTTGCCTTCAGCTTCCGTCCTGCTGAATCCGCTGCGGAAAAACGACGCTGTCCAGCCGCCAGTCTTCCCCCTGCTTTTTCAGGCACAGATTCTTTTTCATCGGTGCGGAGCCCTGGGTCTGCATGGTCAGCTCTACCGTGATCTCATCGATCGTCTGCCGCATGATCACCGACGTGTCTACCAAATACTCCATCGCTGCCGGGGACAGAACCGGATGATCCTGCGAGACGTAGAGCACCCCGTCAATTTCCTGTAAAATCGGGTCTGTTCCCTCAAACAGCTCAGAGCAGTACTCCTCTGCCGCTTCCGGCGTATAAATCGACCGCATTTCTTCCCGTATTTTCTCGGAGGAATCAAATTCCCCGCCCATTACCGGCACAAGCCCTTCCAGCGTGCTCTCCGCCGCGCTCTCAGAGCCCGCGGCCGTGTTGTTCGCAGAATCCTGCACACCTTGAATGGAGAACGCCGCCGCGCGCTTTTCGTCCGATCCGGACAAATCCTCTATCATAATCTGCGACTGTACTGCCTTCGCCTGGTCAATAAGGCCCCGCACAATCCCTTTCACCTCTTCTGAAGACAGCGGCTGCTTTTGGACAAAGCTTTGCGCCTCTATCATGCCCGCCTTTGGGGCCAGCGCTACGGATTCTTCCCTTTCCAGCGACTGCATACATCCCCACAGCAGGAAGAAGGCCGCAAAACAGAGCGCAATTCCAGATAATCTGTGCATGTGCTCATCCTTTCCTAAAATATCCTATATTGGATATAATTTGCAGTATTAGTATTTTACACTAAAAATGCAAGAAGTACAAGAAACGGTTTTGTAACCAGCATTGTCAACCCGCAAATTATATATATGTTGACAATCTAAGGCGTGTTCTGTATAATACAGTTTATGAGGAGGTCTTGAGGATGAAGACAAAAAATTTGGCGCTGACCGCTATGTTTACAGCGCTTACTATGGTTTTAGGGCCGCTGGTCATCGTGCTGCCTTTTACGCCGATTCCGATTTCGCTGGCGATGATTCCAATTTATCTGTGCGGGGCGCTGCTGCCGAAAAAGAACGCGTTCAGTGCACTGGTGGTATATTTAATGTTGGGAGCCGCCGGCCTGCCGATTTTCAGTCAGTTCCGCGGGGGGCTTGGCATTTTGGTAGGGCCGACCGGCGGCTTTTTGCTGGCCTACCCGATCATGGCATTTGTAATCGCGCTTCTGCTGGAAAAGCTGCCGCAGAACCGCTTTTATTCTTTGGCGATTGCCTTTTCGGTCGCTCTTGTGATCTGCTATGCCGCCGGTTGCCTGATGTTCATAGCGGTGGCCCATGCGGATTTGGCAAAAGCGCTCTCCCTCACGGTGATCCCGTTCGTTCCGCTGGATCTGGCAAAAATCGTGTTTGCGGCCGCGGCAACCCTCGCTTTGAAAAAAGCGTTGTACCATGCAAAACTGTTGCCTCTTACCTGAATAAAACCTATCACAGCATACGCAACCTACAAAAATCGCTCCGGTGTTCCGGGGCGATTTTTGTATTCTTATTATTGATCTCCAATTTCTTCCAAAATTGCTTTTCCGATAAAAAAACAACCACCCTATTGGGTGGCTGCTTTTATGATGTTGGCGTCATCCTATTGTCCCGGGCCGTTACCAGCCAAGTATCTTCGGCACTGATGAGCTTAACTTCTGTGTTCGGA
>PPYE01030752.1_pt1 | contig 15312 bp, 10 predicted proteins | sample 1559881 | NCBI WGS metagenome assembly PPYE01 (sample SAMN08240022, study PRJNA423297) | Human gut metagenome, whole genome shotgun sequencing project. | reverse complement strand
TCAATGAACAGATCGAGGACGCCGACGCCAGATACAAAAATCCGAGGAATCTCTGTTCCGGTTCCGTCCGCCAGCTGAATAATGAAATCACCGCACAGAGAAACGTCCGTTTTTTTGCCTTTGCCCTTGTACGCGCGGACGGAGCGGACTTTCAGAATTCGAGAAAAGAACAGTTCATATTTTTAAAAAAGCAGGGCTTTGAGGTGGTGGAATATCAGGAGGTGGATGCACAGTCCATCCTGTCCGCTGTGGAGGATTATGAAAGCCGTGTGGCGGAATATGACGTTCCCTCGGACGGACTGGTGCTGATTTATGATGATATTGCTTACGGTCAGTCACTGGGCCGGACAGCGAAGTTCCCCAGGGATTCCATCGCCTTTAAATGGGCGGATGAAACCGCGGAAACAACGCTTCAGGAAATCGAATGGAGCGCAAGCCGTACGGGGCTGATTAACCCGGTTGCCATATTCGATCCGGTAGAGCTGGAGGGCACTACGGTGAGCAGGGCCAGCGTGCACAATGTGAGCATCGTAAAAGCGCTGAAGCTGGGAATCGGGGATCGGATTACCGTTTATAAAGCCAACATGATTATCCCCCAGATCGCGGAAAACCTCACCGGAAGCGATACGCTGGAAATCCCCCATACCTGTCCGGTCTGCGGCGGAGAAACCAGGATCGAGCAGGTGAATGATGTACAGTCTCTCTACTGCATGAATCCTGACTGCGATGCCAAAAAGGTGAAGTCCTTCACTCTTTTTGTCAGCAGGGACGCCCTGAACATCGATGGACTGTCGGAGGCCACACTGGAAAAATTCCTGGGAAGGGGCTATCTGCATACCTTTGCCGACCTGTTCCATCTGGAGCAGTACCGGGAGGAAATCGTGGAAATGGAGGGCTTTGGCGAAAAGTCCTATCAGAATCTGGCGGACAGCATTGAAAAATCCAGGAAAACCACGCTGCCCAGAGTGATCTACGGGCTGGGGATCGCGAATATCGGCCTTGCCAATGCAAAAATGATCTGCCGTGAGTATCATGATGATCTGGAACGCATGATGCAGGCGGATGTAGAGGAATTAAGCCTGATAGACGGCATAGGGGAAGTCATCGCCGGAACCTTCCATGATTACTGGCAGTCCGAAAAGAACCGTGAGAATATGAAGAAGCTGCTTGAGGAGCTGGAAATCGAGCAGATAGAGGTGGACGAATCCGCACTCACCCTGAAGGGGATGGTGTTTGTCGTTACCGGAAGCCTTATGCATTTTGACAGCAGAAGCGAGCTGAAGGAACTGATCGAAAGCAAAGGCGGCAAGGTGACCGGAAGCGTTACCGGAAAGACCACCTGCCTGATTAATAACGATTCCGCCTCAGGCTCTTCCAAGAACAAGAAGGCCAAGGAGCTTGAGGTTCCCATCGTTACAGAAGAAGAATTCATGAAGCAATATCTGGATATGGAGGTATAAGAAGCAATGCCGATTAAAGTACAAAGCGATCTGCCCGCAAGGACAATACTGGAAAATGAAAATATATTTGTCATGGACGAATACAGGGCGCAGCATCAGGATATGCGTCCCCTTGCGATCTGCATTCTCAACCTGATGCCAGTGAAGCAGGATACGGAGCTGCAGCTGCTTCGCTCTCTTTCCAACACCCCCCTGCAGGTGGATGTGACATTTATGAAAATGAACAGTCATGTATCGCTGAATACTTCCATGACGCATCTGAATAAATTTTACAATACCTTCGATGAGCTTAGGGGAAAACAGTATGACGGCCTGATCATCACAGGCGCTCCCGTGGAACAGATTCCCTTTGAGGAAGTGGATTACTGGCCGGAGCTGTGCGAAATCATGGAATGGTCCAAAACCCATGTGACAAGCACCTTTCACATCTGCTGGGGCGCCCAGGCCGGCCTGTATTACCACTTCGGGTTGAACAAGGTGCTGCTTCCCCAGAAGCTGTTCGGCGTGTTTTCACATAAGGTATCCAACCGCAGGGTGCCGCTGGTGAGAGGCTTTGACGACTATTTTTATATTCCCCACAGCCGCCATACGGCGGTTTCCGCGGAAGAAATCCATGCATGCAAAGAACTGATGGTCATGGCGGAGTCTGAAGAGGCAGGCGTCCTGCTCGCCATGGCGGGAGACGGCCGGCAGATTTTTGTTATGGGGCATCCGGAATATGACCGGTATACGCTGCATAATGAGTATATGCGGGACAAGGAAAAGGGACTGCCCATCCAGGTGCCAAAGAATTATTATCCGGATGACGACTGTACCAGACGGCCTAACCTGCTGTGGAGATCCCACTGTAATAACCTGTATACCAATTGGCTGAATTATTACGTATACCAGGCAACTCCCTACGAATGGGGCCAGCTTGTATAAAATATGCATATGCATAAGCTTCAGCCAGGCTGACCTCTGAAAATGGCAGCATCGTGAACGAGGAGGTCAGCCTGGAAGAACTCCTTGCAGAGTCAGCAGAGGAGCTTTCCAGGCCGATCCAGGAAAAGCATCTGACGGTTTCCATCGGAAGCATGCCTGGCTTAAAGCTGACAGGCAGCCGTGTGATGCATTCCCGTGCCATGGGCGGATCGGGATTGGAACTGCCGCTTGTAAAGGACATCCTGGAAAAGCATGGAGGAAATATTACGGTAAAGAGCACTCGGTGAATCCACTGTGTTTATACTTGAATTTCCTGAAAATTATTTTCGGGAATTTATTATGGATGCGGATTAAAGAAAGATAAAAACCTGACATAATAGCAGCAGAACTCCAGTACCGGATAATAATCTGGCTGGCAAGTTCTGCTGTTTTTTGTTATAGATTTTAATATATTTTCTGTTATTTTGGCTTTTTGTGGAATACAGCATACCATACATTGAATGAACAAATTTTCAGATTTTGTTGACGTGGAGGAAATATAAATATATTATAAATAAATAATTACATATTTTTGATTAAGAGTATTATAAAAAGGCAAAATAAGCAATGAAAGATATCCTTGTAACTGGATACAACAGAATAATAAAAGAAATTCTCTGGAGTGACCTGGCAAAAGATTTCCGGGTTATTGCTGCCGACAGGGAACTGCCGCGCCGAAATGACGGCAACGTCCGCTTCTATAGCATTTCTCCGGAAGAAGAAGCTTTCCGCCAGCTTTTTGATGTATACTCTTTTTCCGCAATCTTTTTTATATCCGGCTATGTGGACGGCGGAGAAGGCTTTTATGGTGAAATGAACGACCTGGAAAAGGTACTGCTGGAAGCGGCGCATGCCCATGTGGACAAAGTGGTGATACTTTCCTCCATTGAAAGCATGAACTATGTTCCTGCCATAGGGACAGGAGGTATTGAACTGGACAGGAATTTCTATCAGGCCGCATCCCTGCGCGCCGATCAGATGGAAAAAATGTGCCGTTTTTTTTCAAAAACCATGTCATTAAAAACCATAATACTGAGGCTGCCGTATCTGACGAATTCCTGTAATGATGGAAATTTCCTGGGTAAACTTTTCCGGAATATTTATGAAAACAAAAAATTACTCCTGCCTTACAGAGAGAATGACCGGGTAGATTTTATCAGTCAGGAGGATCTTGCGGAGCTTCTCAGGCGTATTGTTGAAGAGGATGAAGATGAGTGCGGCAGTTATTTTGTCAGCAGCGGTTACCGTCATACCTACGGGGATCTGGCTGCTGTTTTGTCCTCCCTGTCACCTGGCCTGCGTATCCTTTATGAAAATAAGGCGGATGTAATCCCCAGGGAGGATTATCCCTTTGAACTGAGGAAAATTTATGGCTGGATTCCCAAAGAAGATGTCATGGAACAGACTGCATGGCTTTATGAACTTTTTTGCAAAAAAGTGATGAAAGGGAAGCGTTCCCTTCGGGACTGGCTTGAAAAGCTTCTGAACCGACAGGAAGGGATTTTCAAATATGTGGAGCTGTTGGTTGTTTTTCTGTTCACAGAGCTTCTCAACCATTATCTGGGTGTAAACGTGTATTTCCGCTTCGTTGACATCCGCCTGTTTTTTATTGTTATCATGGGCACAATTTATGGAATGCGGACCGGACTGCTGGCGGCACTGCTGGAATGTATCGCTCTGTTTGTGCAGTATCTGGGGATCGGCGTGGACTGGACGCTGCTGTTTTACAATGTGGAAAACTGGATCCCCTTCATGATTTACCTGATGGCCGGTTCCGTAACGGGTTACATAAAAAATAAAAAAACGGAAGAAATCAAGTTCTCACGGGAAGAATACGGACTGCTTCGGGATAAATACCTCTTCCTGAATGAAGTATACCGAAGCGCCGTGGAAAATAAAGGAGAATATAAAAAGCAGATACTTGGCTTCAAGGACAGCTTCGGCAGAATTTTCGATGCAGTGCAGCGGCTGGACAATATTCTGCCGCAGAGCATATTTATTGAGGCTCTGCTGACAATGGAGGATATTCTTGAGAACCGCAGTATTGCTATTTATTCCGTGGATCAGTATGAACGATTTGGACGTCTGGTGGTCTGTTCCGATCAGCTTCGGACTAAACTGCCAAAATCCATGGTGCTGGAAGAATCCGGAGGCCTTTTTGAGATGGTCCGGGAAAGAAAAATTTACAAAAACACGGAAATGCAGGAAGGGATGCCTGTTTACGCCAGCGGAATCTTCCGGGAAGAAAAGCTTGTTCTGTTCGTAGTAATCTACGAAGTAAATCCAGATCAGTACGGTATGAACTATATGAATATTTTCCGTATCCTGTGCGGCCTGGTTCAGACCTCTTTTCTCAGGGCACTGGATTATGAAGAGCTTGCGGAGGAAAAAATCTATTATCCCCAGACCAATGTGGTGCGCAGGGAACGTTTTATGGAAATTCTTGCCGTCCAGTCCGAGATGAAAGAAAAAAAGATAGCGGACTACGTTCTGGTGAAGCTGGAGGAAAAGGAACGGCACAAGGTCAGCGATTCTCTTTCCAGAATCATCCGGGCGGCGGATGTGATCGGAGAAGGAACGGATGGAAACCTGTATGTTCTTCTCACTCAGGTTAATTTGGAAAGTTTTCATTTTGTGGAAACCCGGCTGGCCGGAACCGGACTTTCCTATCAAGTGGTAGAGAAAGTGGGGTGACAGAATGGGCCTGTGGATGTTTTTGTTGTTCCACTGTGTTTTGTGCCTGATTGCTGCGATACTGATGTATACGCATCTTATGAAAAGCTGCCCCATGATTCTTCCGATTGTATTTCTGGTTCCGGTATTCGGTTTTTCCTGTCTTCTTTTCCTGGAATGGGAATCCAGGGGAGATCAGGAAAACAAAAAGGAAATCGGCATTGAAAAACTGAAAATTAATGATGATATCCACAGAAGCATCCTGATGGAGGAGGATCCGGCAAGGGATCTGATGGTGCCGCTTCAGGAAGCGCTTCTTATGAACGATGCTTCCACACGAAGAGAGCTTATGATGGATATTTTATATGATGATGTGGGCGAATATGTAGAAGTGCTGAAGAATGCCCGGATGAATGATGATACCGAGGTAGTTCATTATGCCACCACCGCCATGGTAGAACTGCAGAAGGACTATGAAACAAAGCTGCAGAAACAAAAGGAGGCCTTTGCCTTGGAAGAAGATGCCGGACTTCTGGATGAATACATACAGACACTCGAAAAATATGTGGAAAGCGGCCTGCTGGAGGGGAATATGCTGAAAAACCGCAGACTGGAACTGTGTGGGCTGCTGGAACGAAAGCTCACACAGCGAAAAGAAGAAGGGCATGAGGAGCTGCCCCTGTACTGCAAGAAATTTGAACAGGATTGTGCCCTGGGGGAGTATGAAGATGCCCTGCGTATGGCTGACGCCGCCATAAGGCTCTGCCCCCAGCAGGAGGAAGGCTATCTGATGAAAATCCGGCATGGGGTAATGACAAAGAATCCGGAACAGATTGGGACGGTAATCGGCCTGTTGGAAAACAATAAAGTATATCTTTCTCCAGCTGCAAGAAGAACGGTGGACTTCTGGAAGGAAAACGATGAAACGGAAAGCTGAAAAAGAAAGCGCCCGGCCAAAGAACAGAATATTGAGGCTCCAGTTTGGAAAAATGCAGTGGGCGATGATTTTATTCGGACTGATGATTGTGGTCCTGCTGTTTGAAAGGCGCAATGTGAAATACGAACATTCCGAAAGCAGCCTGCCCATACTCAACAGTGAAAGCTTTTCCGGACCATCTGTGCAGCAGGAGCCGGAATGTCTGCTGCTGTGGGACAGCACACAGGAGGATTCCGTAAATGCCAAAACGGAAATGTCTGCCGTCCTTTCCCAAATGAAAATTCCATTTGAAGAGCAGGACTGGGAACAGAATAAAGGAACCGCCAGTTTCGGTTATGAAAATATTATTCTTGCGGTCAATCAATATGAAAAACTGGGAACTTCCCTGCTTGAACTGTTTGATCACATTAAGGCCGGCGGTAATATGCTGGTGCTCTGTCCGCCCGAACCTGACACTTATCTTAAGCTTGTCAGCGATAAAATGGGCATCCGTGATGTGGGTGCGACCCGGTACTGTGTGGAAGGGCTGCGTTTTAAAAGCGGGTTTATGATTGGCGGAAAGGACAAGGATATCGAGGTGAGTGATCCCTTTGATTCCGCGCTGTCCGTTACGCTGGAAGAGGGCGCTGCCGTACATATTGTCAGTGCGGATGATAAGGAAATGCCTCTGCTATGGGAGTATGCATACGGCGACGGCAAGGTAGTCTTTTACAATCTCAACTTTTTTGAAAAGGTATACAGAGGTTTTTACTGCGCCGCCTACAGCCTGCTGTCCGATGTCTGCGTATGGCCTGTTATCAATGGTTCCGCCTTCTATATTGATGATTTTCCCTCCCCTGTGCCGGCGGGAGAAGGGGAATTTATCCAACGGGACTATTACATGGACATCAAAATCTTTTACACTAATGTATGGTGGCCGGATATAGAAGAACTGTGGAAAAAACATGGAATCCGGTATACGGGTCTGGTCATTGAGGATTATTCCGATGAAAACCAGGCGCCGTTTGAAGGGAATGACGATCTGCAGCGGTTCCGCTATTTTGGCAACAAGCTGCTGGATGACGGCGGGGAAATCGGTTTTCATGGGTACAACCACATGCCTCTGGTCCCTGAAGATTTTGATTATAAAAACCAGTTTGATACCTACCGGCAATGGAAAAGCCGGGAAGATATGCGCCTGTCCATTGAGGAGCTGAACCGCTTCTGTACCTGGCTGTTCCCGAAGGAAAAATTCCAGGTGTATGTACCTCCCTCCAATATTCTTTCGGAGGAAGGCCGGCAGATTCTTGTGGAGGATTTTCCCCAGATACGGGCGATCGCCAGCATTTATTTTCCAGGTGAATTTGAATATTCCCAGGATTTTATGGTGTCAGAAGACGGCATGATCGAAACGCCCAGAATCATTTCCGGCTATATCATCGGATCCTACATGGAAACAGGTGCGATTTCAGAGCTTAACTTTCATTATGCCAATTCTCATTTCCAGCACCCGGATGATGTCCTGGATACGGACAGGGGGGCAAAGGAGGGCTGGGAAAAGCTGAAAAACAGGCTGACTGAATATACGGATTGGCTGTATGAGTCGGCGCCGGATATCCGGAACCTGACGGGCAGCGAAATGGCAGGAGCCGTACAGCGCTATTATTATCTGGAGCCCCGGATTACCAGGCAGGAAAACGAAATTCACATCAGCCTTTCCAACTTCAGGGATGAGGCATGGCTGTTTACCAGAATCAATGAAGGCCTGCTGGAAAGTGTGGAGGGCGGTACAGCCGTGGAGACTGCGGACGGACTCTATCTTCTGAAGGCCGAAAGCAGTGAACTGGTACTGAAGCTTACGGAACAGACAGGAGGGGATTAAGTGGATACTAAAAAGCTCTTTCGTTTTTTATCAGTCATTTTTATCTGTGTCCTGTTTGTCATCCTCACAGCGGCCCTGTTGGGACAGCGGTTTTATGGAAATTACCAGCCCCGTGAAATACAGGTGGCAATACTGGAGCAGGAAAGCTTTGATTTGGAGCCGCCGCAGAAAAAAACGGAATGCCTGGTCGTGACCAACAGCGAAGAAGCAAATTCAGCGCATGCATACAATGAAATACAGGGAATATTTTCACAGCTGAAGGTCCGGGCTGACTATGTGGATCTTTCCCGGGAGGAGCTTCCTGCATATGATGCTTATGAAAAGGTGGTTCTGGCGGCTGAGGATTATGACCGGTTGGGAGCGCGTGCATCAGATTTGATGGACTGGGTCGGGAACGGCGGAAATCTGATGATTTTTTTCCCGCCACAGGCAGGCTCCGTTTTTCAGTCAATCAGCGCCGGCCTGGGCATCCGGGAGGTGGGACGGGAGATGTATGAGCTTCCCGGAATCCGCATGAAAACTGATTTTCTGCTGGGAGGCAAAGGAAAGGATTTCATGGTGGAAGAGCCATACGAATCCTCTTTGTCCCTGTCTTTGAATGAAGACTGTACCGTGCATATTGTCAGCGTTGATGACAGGGAGCTTCCGGTTCTGTGGGAAAGGAAATACAAAGATGGAACGATTGTCTTTGACAACTTCGGCATTATGGAAAAGGCTTATCGGGGAATCCATGCGGCGGGTTACAGCCTGCTGGGGGAGGCCTTTGCCTGGCCGGTAATCAATGGCAGTTCTTTTTATCTGGATGATTTTCCCTCTCCGGTCCCTTCCGGCGCCAGTGAGTATATACAGCGAGATTACGGGATCAGTGTTAAAGATTTCTATACCAATGTCTGGTGGTCAGATTTGCTGAAGCTTTCGGAAAAATATGGCTGTCGGTACAACGGCATGGTCATTGAAGATTATAACGATCAGGTGGAAGCCCCTTTTAAGCCGAATCAGAATATTCAGCGCTTTCAGTATTTCGGTTCCTCTCTTTTGAAAAACGGCGGGGAAATCGGTCTGCATGGATACAATCACATTCCTCTTTGTCTGAAGGGCTTTGATAAAAGCTTCGGGGACGGCTATGTACAGGGAACCTACGATCGGCTGTTCGATTATGGTTATTGGAATTCAAAAGAAGATATGGAAGCCGCCATGCATGAACTGGTCCGTTTTACAGAGAAACTGTTTCCACAGGCTTCGGCCATTGTCTATGTCCCTCCTTCCAATATTCTGTCCGAAGAAGCCAGAAGCATACTGGCTGAAGAATTTCCGGATATTAAGGCCATTGCCAGCATTTATTTTAAAGGCGATGTGGAATATACCCAGGATTTTGAGGTGGCTGCCGATGGACTCGTGGAAACGCCGCGTATCATATCCGGTTATATCATCGATCCTTATATGGAAATGGCGGCCCTTTCCGAGCTGAATCTGCATTATGTTAATTCCCATTTCCAGCATCCCGATGATGTCCTCGATCCCGACCGTGGTGCTGAAGCAGGCTGGGAAACGATGAGAAGCAGGCTGGAGGAATATCTCGCCTGGTTATATGGAGCGGCGCCGGATATACGGAACCTGACCGCCAGTGAAATGGCCGGTGCAGTACAGCGGTATTTTTATCTGGATGCCGTGCAGGAGGTTACGGAGGATGAAATCAGGCTGAGCCTGACGAATTTCAAAGGGGATGGATATCTTCTTATCCGCATCAACGGCAGAATGCCGATGGATACCGCGTCTTGCATCAGCGGCGGGGAACTGACGGATATGGGCGGAGGACTGTTTTTAATCAAAGCCGACGACAGCAATATTGTAATCACAAGGGGAGGCGAGTAGATGCGTATCTGTGTGATACTGGAGGGCTGCTATCCTTATGTGACAGGCGGGGTATCCACCTGGATGCATCAGTATATCAAAGCGATGCCGGAGCATGAATTTGTGCTCTGGACAATAGGCGCCTCCTCCCGGGACAGGGGAAAATTTAAATATGAGCTGCCTGATAACGTGACGGAAGTTCACGAAATATTCCTTCAGGATGCGCTGAATCTTCCACCCGGGAAGAAAAAATACAGGCTGAAGCAGGAGGAACTGCAGGCGCTGAGGGATTTTGTACACTGCAGCAGGCCTGACTGGGAAGTATTGTTCCATATGTACAATGATAAAGGAATGTCCCCGATGTCTTTCCTGATGAGTAAGGAATTTCTGGATATTCTTACGGATATCTGCGAAGATGATTATCCCTATACTGCCTTTTCAGATATGTTTCATACATTGCGTTCCATGTTCCTGCCTGTTTTGTACACTATCTGTCAGGAGGTGCCCAGGGCGGATCTGTATCACGCAATTGCCACCGGCTACAGCGGGATACTGGCCCGTCTTGGCAGCTATAAATATCATGTCCCTTTCATGCTGACGGAGCATGGCATTTATACAAGGGAAAGAGAAGAGGAGATCATCAGGGCGCAATGGGTGCCTGCGGCATTTAAACGGTTCTGGGTACGTTTTTTTTATATGCTCTCAGCCGCTGTTTATGACAGAGCGGATATGATTACCAGCCTATTCGGCAATGCCAGGAAGATCCAGATCGATATTGGCTGCGCACCGGAGCGCTGCAGGGTGATTCCCAACGGAATCCATTATAAACGCTTTTGTGACATCCCTCTTAAGGAAGAGGATGGCTGGACGGATATCGGAGCGGTGGTTCGCCTGGCGCCGATCAAGGATATAAAAACGCTTATCTATTCATTTTATGAGCTGAAATTCCGGCTGGAAAAGGTACGGCTGCACATTATCGGACCGGAAGATGATAAGCAGTATGCGCAGGAATGTTATGAGCTTGTCAGGCAGCTGGGAGTAAAGGATGTGCTTTTTCCCGGTATGGTGAATGTGCTGGAATATATGAAAAAGCTGGATTTTACCGTTCTGACCAGCATTTCGGAGGGGCAGCCGCTTTCCGTTCTGGAATCCTTTGCCGCAGGCAGGCCCTGTGTCACAACGGATGTAGGATGCTGCCGGGAACTGCTTAACGGAATGGAGGGCGATGAGCTTGGCAGCGCGGGCTTCTGTGTGCCTCCCATGGACAGGGAAGCCCTCTGCAGCGCTATGGAACGGATGTGTCTGCGTGTGGAGGAACGTTACCGGATGGGACAGAACGGGAAGAAAAGGGTGGAACAATTTTACCGCCATGAGGATATGATTCAAAATTACAAACAGGTTTATGCAGAGGTAATGGGAAAATGGCAGGGATCGGATTCAGTCTAAAAAAGCTGTTCAATAAAAAAGGGGTATTCAATCTGTGCCGCGCATATGGATATGCAGGGCTTATCTGTGCAGGACCGATGATCCTGGGTGTCATTCTTTTGACGGGAGTTGCCTTTCTGTCACAGCTGGCAGGCATGGATCAGCATCACAGAGAGCTGCTTAACTGTATGCTCACTTACTGTCTGCTGGCGTCCCTTACCACTACCAGTATTTTCAACATGGGAGTGACCCGTTTTGTTTCGGATATGCTGTACGAAGAAAAAGCCTCAAAAATTATGCCCAGCCTCTATGGCAGCTGTGCCATCCTGCTTGTGGGAGGAGCTTTTGTCTGGTGTGTTTTCCTCCATTTTTCAGGAGTGTCGCCGGTATATAAGCTGCTTTGTCTGTGGTTCTATGTAATTCTTATCGTTGTATGGATGGAAATGAACTATCTGACCGCCTTAAAGGATTATAAGGTGCTTGTGATGGATTTTGCGGCCTCGCTGGGAATCGGACTGCTTCTGGCCCTTATTCTGGTTCTGCTGCGCATGGTTACGATAACGACGCTTTTTTTATGCGTGATACTCGCCTATGGCCTGCTGATGACACTTTATTACAGGCAGGTGCTCAAATATTTCCCCAAAAGCAGCGGAAGCTGTTTTTCCTTCCTGCGGTGGTTTGATAAATACCGTTCACTGACATTTACCGGAATTTTTGTCAACCTCGGCCTGTTCGCCCATCTTGTAATCATGTACTTCGGTCCTTTGCAGGTTCAGGTGGAAGGCCTGTTCTATGGGGCGCCAATGCATGATGTGCCTGCGCTGTGCGCATTCTTTTCCATCCTGATTACTACAATTAACTTTGTGACCTCGGTGGAGGTACGTTTTTATCCGAAATATAAGAACTATTACAGCCTGTTTAACGACAACGGTTCCATACGGGATATTGAACAGGCGGAAATGGAAATGCTTGCGGTGCTGAAGCAGGAATTGACCTTCAATGCACATAAACAGCTGATTTCAACGCTCCTGTTCATTGTAATCGGTTCCCTGGTGCTGGAGATTCTGCCCCTGGGCATGAATGATACTTCCATGGGAATTTACCGCCTGCTGTGCGCCGGATACGGACTTTATGCGATCAGCAACACCATTATGCTGATTCTCCTGTACTTTGAAGACTATGCCGGGGCGCTGATGGGGACAACGGCTTTTGCGGCGGTGAGCATCCTGGCTACCGTATGGCAGATCCTGTTCGGGGAAGTAAACTATTATGGCTTCGGTTTCCTGCTGGGGGGCCTGTCGTTTTATCTGGTGAGCTGGCTGCGTCTGGAATGGTATACAAAGAGGCTTCCGTATTTTCTCTTGAGCAAACAGGCGCTTGTACAAAATAAAAAAGAGGGCATTTTTTCCAGGCTCTGCAACTGGCTGGAGAGAAAGGAAGGAACTTTGGAATGAAAAAAAGGAAAAAGGCAGTTCTGCTGTTTGCGTCCGTGTGCATATGTCTGTCAGGCTGCAGCCTGACAGAACAACAGCCGGTGGAAACAGAGACTTCGGCGGTTGTCCGGACGGAAACAGTGGAAAAAGCGGAATCCTCGCTTGAGGATTACCATCTGCGGGAAAATAAAACCATATATGAGCAGGATGATGAAACAAGTGTGGTTACCATGTACCTGACCGTAAGAGAAGGGAATGAAGCCGAACATACCAACCATACATGGACGGAAATCAATTCTTACTCCAAATACTGGTATGAGGATAATAACATCGAACAGTACGCCGTGGAAGGAATCCTGCAGGTAGGGGATGAGAACGGCCCTCTGAAAGGGGAAGCGGGCTACGGCGAAAACGCTCCCAATGCAATCATAAAAATCAGAGGGCAGTCTTCCAGCAAAGGAGCCCAGAAAAACTATAAAATAGAGCTTAAGGACGGTAAGGATACCTGGAGGGGACAACGGACGATTAATCTGAATAAGCATATGTTTGAAGGCCTGCGCTTCCGGAATAAGCTCGCTTATGATCTTATGAAGGATATTCCTCAGATGATTTCCGCCAGGACGCAGTTTGTACATTTATATGTGAAGGACGAGACAGAAGGCGGCAGCGGTGTCTTTGAGGATTATGGGCTGTTCACGCAGGTGGAGCAGATGAACAAGACATTTTTGAAATGCCATGGCCTGGATAAAAACGGGCATATGTACAAGGTGAATTTTTTTGAATTTATGCGTTATGAAGACACCATCCGACTGGCAACTGATCCCGCTTATGCTCAGACGGCCTTTGAAGAACATCTGGAAATAAAGGGCGATAACGATCATACAAAGCTGATTGCCATGCTCAATGATGTAAATGATTATTCAATACCAATAGAGGAAACGGTGGAAAAATGGTTTGACACGGAAAACCTGTTTTACTGGATGGGTTTTCAAATCCTGCTGGGAAATACCGATACCAGTTCAAGGAACTATTACCTTTACAGTCCGCTGAATGTAAACAAATTTTACGTTATATCCTGGGATAACGATGGTTCCCTGGAGTATCTGGAAGAACAGCTGAAGGGAAAGGATCTGAGGGATACCTGGGAATATGGTCTGAGTAATTACTGGGGGAATGTTCTGTATCAGCGTATGTTTAAGAATGAGGAATACCGCCGGGAGCTGACGGATGTCATTAACACCCTGCGTTCGGATTATCTCACACCAGAGCGCGTGAGTGAAAAAGTAAACAGCTATAAAAGCGTGACAAAGCCTTATCTTTACAGCATGCCTGATGTGCTTTACGCACCTCTGACCGAGGCTGAGTTTGAGCAGGTGGCAGATAATATTCCAAAAGAAATTGAAGAGAATTATCAAAGATACCTGGAGTCTTTGGAAAGACCAATGCCCTTTTACATTGGGGTACCGGAACCGCAGGAGGGAAAGCTTACCGTCAATTGGGATGCCGCCTATGATTTTGACAGTGAAAATATTACCTATACCTTTGAGCTTGCAAGGGACTGTCTGTTTAAGGATATTTTATTTTCCGATTCAGCAATCCGTATCCCGCAGGCAGAATTGGATATGCCCGGGGCAGGACAGTATTTTATACGGGTAACTGCAAAAAATGAGTCCGGTAAAACCCAGACTGCCTTTGACTATTACCACACCGATGACGGAAAGGTTTATGGAACCAAATGCTTCTATGTACTGGAGGACGGAAGTATAGAAGAGGATATGGAAAATGAAGATTCGTGAGGACGGCAGGAATAAATATTACGGCACTTTCCGCAATGAATGGAAATACTATATCTCCCTCTGGGAATGTCAGGCGCTGCGGGAACGTTTCTCAAACATGATGGAACTGGATCCTCATGCCCAAAATGGGATTTATATGATCCGCAGCCTGTATTTTGATGACTATTGGAACAGCGCCTATAATGAGAAAATGGCAGGAGTGGATTTCAGGAAAAAGTACAGAATCAGGATTTATAACTGCCAGGACAGCCATATCAAACTGGAGAGAAAGATAAAACTCTCCAACTACATACACAAAGACTCCGCATCTATCACCCGGCAGGAGTTCGACTGGATTACAGAAGGCAGGTACGATTTCCTGCTCAGGCATAAAAACCGGCTCTGCCAGGAATTTTATTATGAATGTATGGCAAATGCGCTGCGCCCGAAGGTCATTGTGGACTATGACAGGGAACCCTTTATTTTAAAGGAGGGGGATGTGAGAATTACCTTTGACTCCAATGTAAGGGCGGCTGTCCCGGATGCGGATTTCTTTGATTCGGATTTGCCCTCCTACGAGGTGGTTCCCTTCGGAAAGACAGTGATGGAAGTGAAATTCGCGGAATTCCTGCCTCAGTTTATAAGGGATATTCTTCCGCCGGACGGAGATGAGTTTTCCGCAATTTCCAAATATACAATGTGCTACGAGAGATTATATCACCGGACGGATGCATTATTTATGATCTCAAGGTCTGATAAGACCTGGTAAAACGGACGGCGGAAGCATGACTTTCCCGCCGCAGGATAAGGAGCAGATATGAATATCAAAGATTATTTTAAAAAATCGGTCTGGGAATCCTTTATGAACAGCCAGACGATGACGGAGGATGTGGTGCTGCAGATTGTGATAGCAATGAGTGCGGCACTTATACTG
>PPYE01484344.1_pt1 | contig 15313 bp, 13 predicted proteins | sample 1559881 | NCBI WGS metagenome assembly PPYE01 (sample SAMN08240022, study PRJNA423297) | Human gut metagenome, whole genome shotgun sequencing project. | reverse complement strand
GTTAATTTTTAATTGATTAAACTTTAATTTCTACTTCTACCCCACTCGGTAATTCCAATTTCATCAAAGCGTCTACTGTTTTTGCAGTTGAGCTGTAGATGTCGATCAGTCTCTTATAAGAAGACAATTCAAACTGTTCACGTGACTTCTTGTTTACGAAAGTCGAACGGTTTACAGTAAAGATACGTTTGTGAGTTGGCAATGGAATAGGACCGCTAACGATAGCACCTGTAGCCTTCACAGTTCTTACAATCTTCTCTGCAGACTTGTCAACCAAGTTGTGATCGTAAGATTTCAGTTTAATTCTGATTTTCTGACTCATTTGTTTAATTTAAATTATAATGTTTAATGAATAAGATGAAGCATGAGGGCTAAGAGTCATTCGCTAGCCCTCATCGGCTTCAAGCTATTTTATTAATAACAATTTGTATTATACCAAGTCTACGCGACCTTTAACTTCTTCCAACACAGTCTTAGCGATTGAGCTAGATACCTGTGCGTGGTGATCGTATGTCATAGAAGAAGTTGCACGACCTGAAGTAATAGTACGCAAAGCAGTTACATAACCGAACATTTCAGACAGTGGCACCATTGCTTTAACGATACGTGCTCCAGAACGGCTTGTTTCCATACCTTCTACCTGACCACGGCGTTTGTTCAAGTCACCGATTACATCACCCATGTTTTCTTCCGGAGTAACAACTTCCAGTTTCATGATTGGTTCCATCAATACAGGAGCTGCTTTAGCACAAGCATTCTTGTAAGCCTGGATTGCACAGATTTCGAATGACAACTGGTCAGAGTCTACCGGGTGGAATGAACCATCCTTCAAGACAACCTTCAGAGAATCGAGCGGGAAGCCAGCCAAGATACCATTCTTCATTGCAGTCTGGAAACCTTTCTGTACAGAAGGGATGAATTCCTTAGGAACGTTACCACCCTTCACTTCGTCGATAAACTGCAAGCCACCCTGTTTGAAGTCTTCATCAACCGGACCAACAGTAACGATGATATCAGCAAACTTACCACGACCACCAGACTGTTTCTTATAAACTTCACGCAATTCTACAGTCTTAGTAATAGCCTCCTTGTAGTTAACCTGAGGACGACCCTGGTTACATTCTACCTTGAACTCACGTTTCAAACGGTCGATAATGATATCCAAGTGAAGCTCACCCATACCAGAGATAATTGTCTGACCACTCTGTTCGTCTGTACGTACAGTAAATGTCGGGTCTTCTTCAGCCAATTTAGCCAAACCGTTAGACAATTTATCCAAGTCTTTCTGAGTCTTAGGCTCTACAGCGATACCAATAACCGGTTCCGGGAATTCCATAGATTCCAATACGATCGGAGCTGTTTCATCACACAAAGTATCACCAGTACGGATATCTTTGAAACCTACACCAGCACCAATATCACCAGCACCGATTACTTCTACCGGATTCTGTTTGTTTGAGTGCATCTGGAACAGACGAGAAACACGTTCTTTCTTACCAGAGCGAGCATTAAAGATATAAGAACCAGCTTCTACCTTACCAGAATAAACACGGAAGAAAGTCAAACGTCCTACATATGGGTCTGTAGCAATCTTAAATGCCAATGCTGAAGTTTTTTCATCTTCAGAAGGCTTACGATCTTCTTCGGCACCAGTGGCAGGATTTGTACCGACAATATTCGGAGTATCCATCGGAGAAGGCAAGAAAGCACAAACATAGTCAAGCAATGTCTGAACACCCTTGTTCTTGAAAGAAGAACCACAGAACATAGGAACGATATCCATCTTCAAAGTACCTGCACGCAGTGCACGCAAGATTTCTTCTTCTGTAATAGTAGAAGGATCGTCAAAGTATTTTTCCATCAAAGCTTCGTCGAACTCAGCTACTTTTTCCAGCATCTTATCACGCCATTCCTGAGCTTCGTCAACCAAGTTTGCAGGGATTTCTTCTACATCATAGTCAGCACCCATTGTTTCATCGTGCCACAAGATAGCTTTCATCTTGATCAAGTCAACAACACCCTTGAAAGTTTCTTCTGCACCAATAGGAATTACCACCGGACATGGATTAGCGCCCAAAACATCCTTCATCTGGCGAACTACTTCGAAGAAGTCAGCACCAGAACGGTCCATTTTGTTTACATAACCAATACGAGGTACATTATATTTGTCAGCCTGACGCCATACTGTTTCCGACTGAGGTTCAACACCACCTACCGCACAGTAAGCCGCAACGGCACCATCCAACACACGTAAAGAGCGTTCCACCTCAGCAGTAAAGTCAACGTGTCCCGGAGTGTCAATCAAGTTGATTTTATATTTATCACCTGCATAATTCCAGAAAGTAGTAGTAGCAGCAGATGTAATAGTAATACCACGTTCCTGCTCCTGCTCCATCCAGTCCATAGTTGCAGCACCATCGTGAACTTCACCAATTTTGTGAGTCAGACCAGTGTAAAACAAGATACGTTCAGAAGTAGTTGTTTTACCAGCATCGATGTGCGCCATGATACCGATGTTACGGGTCAAATGCAAATCATTTTTAGCCATTTTATCTTCCTTAATTTAAAATTAATACTTGACTTGATTAGAATCTGAAGTGAGCGAAAGCACGGTTAGCTTCAGCCATACGGTGCATATCTTCTTTACGTTTGAAAGCACCACCCTGTTCGTTGTAAGCATCCAAGATTTCAGCAGCCAACTTGTCAGCCATAGTTTTACCACCGCGTTTGCGAGCGAAGGCAATCAGATTCTTCATAGAGATTGACTCTTTACGGTCAGGACGAATTTCAGTAGGAACCTGGAATGTAGCACCACCGATACGGCGAGATTTTACTTCCAACTGAGGAGTTACATTTTCCAATGCTTTTTTCCATACTTCCAAAGCAGAAGTTTCTTCGTTAGGAAGTTTTGTACCAACTGTTTCCAGAGCATTGTAGAAGATTTCGTAAGAAGTATTCTGGAAGGATCACACGTTTTTTTGGTTTTGCTTTTCTCATTTTGTTTGATAATAATGTTTAGTTTGGGGCTGCATCTCTGTCTACTTCAACGCTTCCTCCGAAGCATTTACTCAACCTTAAAGCTTTTCCAACAAACCAAAACGAATTTATAAAAGTTTTTTCTTAATAAGGATTGTACTCAGCGAGGATTATTTCTTACCTTTTCCTGCCGGAGCTGCCTGTCCTGGCTTCGGACGCTTAGCGCCATATTTAGAACGTCTCTGCGTACGGCCTGCTACACCTGCCGTATCCAGTGTACCGCGAACGATGTGATAACGTACACCCGGAAGGTCTTTCACACGACCACCACGAACCAAAACGATTGAGTGTTCCTGCAAGTTATGTCCTTCTCCCGGAATGTAAGAGTTCACTTCCTTAGAGTTTGTCAGACGCACACGAGCAACTTTACGCATTGCTGAGTTCGGTTTTTTCGGAGTTGTAGTGTAAACACGTACGCAAACGCCACGTCTCTGAGGACATGAATCCAATGCCGGTGATTTACTCTTATCAACCAAAACCGTTCTTCCTTTTCTTACTAACTGTTGAATAGTAGGCATTTTGTTTGATTTTTAATTGTTATATATTTGTTTCTTATTGTTTCTACAATCCTTGTCGAAATACTACATTTCGGGCTGCAAAATTACAAATAACTTTTTAATAGACAAACTGTTTTTAAAAAGAAAAAAGCTCATTCCCCGAAAAAAACGGGAAATGAGCCTCTTGAGTCCTCTATTTATATTTTTTTAAGCCTCTCCTTTGAAATCACTCAACGGTGGAACGAAAGTTTTTCCGCCTTGTGCCTGCTGTTCCGGCATCCGAATCTGACCAAAATTCTGCTCATACTTAGTCACATTGTCTTGCAATGCAAACATCAGACGCTTTGCATGTTCCGGAGTCATTACAATACGAGATTGAACACCTGCTTTCGGCAAACCCGGCATTACACGTACAAAATCAAGAATAAATTCAGAGCTTGAATGAGTAATAATTGCAAGATTTGCATAAGTTCCCTGTGCCACTTCTTCTTTTAATTCTATCTGAAGCTGATTTTTGTTTTCGTTTTCCATAATGATTAAACTGTTTAATGAATTTATACGGCAAATGTAGGAAAAAAGTTGGAGTAAACTAATAAATCACATTCTTTTTCTAGCTTACACGCCCATAATCCACTTCAAAAAGCTTTTTTATCTGCCCGTCTCTTCATGAAACGACCATCATAAAAATAGTTTTTCAAACAAATAAAAAGCCGGAAGGAAGTTCCCTCCCGGCTTTTTATTTATTTTTTACGTTTGCTGAGTTTAGCCCAACCTTCTTCTGAAAAATCTGGTTCTTCTCCCCGAAGCGGTTGATTATCCTGCTGAAAAAACTGCTTCCAGTCATCTTTCTTTTTCGGACCACGAGGACTCGTATATCCTCTTTCCTCCCGGCTCGGCTTTTTCGCTTTCTCTACCTTTGAAGGTTTATCAGCTTTCTTTTCAGTCGCCACTTTCTTTTTCTTTCCGCTTTTATCACTTTTTCCGGTATTCTCACCGGCAATCTCCACACAGACTTTACGTCCCCCGCCTAATACGACTTTGTTCAAAGCCTTTAGCACTTGTGGAGCCTGTTCTTGAATCACTTCAAAAAACGAGAAATTCTGCATCAAATCAATACGGCCAATCTGAATACGCTCCTTTCTCAGATTACGGTTTACCAGGTCTATAATCTGATTGGTATAAAAACCGTCTGTTTTTCCTAAATTCAAGAACAAACGCGTATAACCTTTTTCCGCCTTACGGCCCACCTTCTCTTTATCACCCTTACGAGATTCCTTTACCTCAGATTTCTTTTCATTAGCCTTAGGCTGCTCAATTTCAGGAGCATTTTTATAATAATCCAGGAAACGATTAAACTCCAATGAAACCACGCGCTTAATCAAATCTTCCTTATCCAGCCAATCAAGTTTCCGGTAAATGCCAGGTAAGAAGGTCTCTATCTCCTCTTCATTTACTTTCACTTTCTCTATATCATCAATCACCTTTATCAACTGCTGCTGACAAATTTCCTGACCGGATGGGAGCACACTAACTTCAAACTTCTTTTTGATGATGTGCTCAATCTCCTTCATACGGCCCTTCTCCCGCAAATTAATAATTGCAATGGAAATTCCCGTCTTTCCAGCACGTCCCGTACGGCCGCTCCGATGCGTATAACTTTCAGTATCATCCGGCAATCCGTAATTAATTACGTGCGTCAGGTCATTCACATCCAGTCCTCTCGCAGCCACATCCGTTGCAACCAGTAACTGCAAGTGACGTTGACGGAACTTCTGCATCACCAAGTCACGCTGTGCCTGGCTTAATTCGCCATGCAGCGAGTCTGCATTATATCCATCCTGTATAAGCTTATCGGCTATTTCCTGGGTTTCCTTACGCGTACGGCAAAAAACGATACCATAAATCTGAGGATAAAAATCAACGACACGTTTCAATGCCAGATATTTATCTTTTGCGTGTACTATATAAGCCACATGATTAACGTTCTTGCTTCCTTCATTCTTGGTACCGATGGTAATCTCCTTTGCCTCATGCAAATAAGTCTTCGCAATACGGGCAATTTCCGGACTCATCGTCGCAGAGAACATCAAAGTATTCCGGTCTTGAGGTATATTTTCAAGAATCGCATTGATACTATCCGTAAAGCCCATATTCAGCATCTCATCCGCTTCATCCATAACCACGTCGCGGATTGTAGCCAATTGAGCCACCTTGCGTTCCATCAAGTCAATCAAGCGGCCGGGAGTAGCTACGATAATATGCACTCCCCTCTTCAAGCTACGAATCTGGCTATCTATGGAAGAACCTCCATACACAGGAAGAATCTTTAAATCGGTGATATACTTCGAATAGTCAGTCAGGTCACCTGCTATTTGCAGGCAAAGTTCACGTGTCGGACAAAGTACCAACGCCTGTGGTACACAATCTTTTACATCAATTTTCTGAATCAGCGGCAGACCAAATGCGGCTGTTTTTCCGGTTCCGGTTTGTGCCAGAGCCACTACATCATTGCTGTTTCCCAACAAATACGGTATTACCTCTTCTTGCACGGGCATAGGATTCTCATACCCTAATTCCTCAATTGCTTTGCGTATTTCCGGTGAAACGCCAAGCTCTTCAAATGTTTTCATTCAATTCAATTATCTAATTTTCTGCAAAGATACAGACAAATCAGATGCTGCCCAAAACTTTATCCCTTTTGGTACAAAAGATTTTTCACCACCTCTTTATCCTGCCACAACTGCCATGTAAGCTTTTCCACACTTTCAAATTTCACTTCCGGGCGCAGATACTCCACAAACTCAATTTTTATCAGTTCCTGATAAATATCTCCCTGGAAATTCAATATATGGACTTCCACACTCACAGACTGTTCATTCACGTTCACGGTAGGGCAACTTCCTATGTTCAACATTCCAGCATAGCGTTCTTTCCCTATATATACATAAACCGCATACACTCCCGTTGCCGGCAGAAGCTTTTCAGCACACAATGGCTGGATATTGGCTGTAGGAAATCCCAAAGTACGCCCCACCTTCTTTCCGTCAACCACTCTTCCACTTAAATAGTAGCTGTAACCCAGATAAGCATTCGCTTTCTTTATATCTCCTGCAAGCAGACATGAACGAATCAACGTAGAACTAATAGAAGTACCATCCTCCACCAAAGCTCTTGACTGCATCACACGCATGCCTAATTCTTTTCCATATTGGCAGTATTCCTCAAACCCCTCTTCCTGATTATGTCCAAAATGATGATCATATCCTACAAAAAGAGTCTGCACATTATACATCTCATGCAGAATCCTCATAAATTCACGGGCAGAAAGCAACGACAATTCCTTCGTAAAAGGAAGTAGCACACAATATTCAATAGGAGAATGCTCAAAACATTCTATTTTCTGAGACAAGCATGTCAGCAGCCAGGGACGATAATCCGTATCCAGTACCTGCCGAGGATGAGAAGTAAAAGTTATCAGGCAAGAAGCAAGTCCTTCTGCCTTCGCAATATTATGCACCTGCTCTATCAGGTACTGATGCCCTCTATGTACACCGTCAAAACAACCGATGGTTGCTACACATGCAGGAAGATTTGCGGCCGTAGAGCCAGTAACTATTTCCATTTGCTTACACTATATAAATTTTTGAAGCTGTACCTCCAGATTATCTCCTGGTACATAATGACACACACCGATTCCCAATTTAGCAGCTGCCTGACAATTCTCTTCAGAATCATCTATAAACAAGACCTCATCGGCTTTAAGTCCTGCCTCTTTCAGCACAGCCTGAAAGATTTCTACATCGGGTTTTGCCAGATGCATCCGGTACGAAAGAAATACCTGCGTAAAGCAATCAAGCATCGGCATACCTTTATAAGTAAACTTACCTGCACACTCTTTCCAATGCAAGTCATTCGTATTACTCAGCAAATATAAATTATAGTTTTCCTTTAGCTTCAGCAATAATTCAAACTTATAATCCGGTATTTCCTTTAACATGCTGTTCCATATCCGGTCAATCTCCTCATCTGGAAGTTCACGACCCACCTCTTCGCGAATCCGGTCCCGGAACTGCTCCGTGGTCAATGTACCACACTCATATTCTTTAAAGAAACCTTTTTCATTCGTTCCGGTCATCCACTGACGCACCTCATGCAGTCCGATACCCTCCAAACGCTCTAAACAACGGTGTACATCCAAGTCAAGAAGTACACCGCCTAAATCAAACATAATATTTTTAATCCGGTTCATTTTTTCATCATCCGTTTAACTCCTCGCCAAATCTCACCAATCCAAAGAACCACAGAAGTACCGGCTATAATATAAGCCCATTCCAATGCAGGCAAAGGCTCTGTACGGAAGACCTTGCCACCAAAAGTAACAATAATGAACTGGCCAACCAGAATAATCAATGCCACTCCTAACATACCCATCGCATGACCGGCATCTTTAAAGATAGAATGATTTGTACCAAATACGCTGGCATTAAACAGGTTCCAGAACTGCAGCATGACAAAAATCGTAAAGAAGACAGTCAGATGATGCACATCCATACCGCCAGGCATGTTCTTAAAGAAAGCCAGTAGCCCCATCAGTACAATCAAGAATCCGGCACCCACACCGAATATATTGTTCCGCATGGCAGGAGATATGATAAAATCAGTACGCTTGCGAGGTTTTTCATTCATTACATCCATGCTCGGTGCAATAGACGCCAGCGCCATCGCTGCAAACGTATCCATAATCAGGTTCACCCACAGCATTTGAGTAACCGTCAGCGGAAGTTCCGTACCTAAAAAGGCACCCAACAATACGCTCAGCAAAGCTACCACATTGATGGTCAGCTGGAACACAATAAAGCGCTGGATATTCTTATACAAGGAACGTCCCCACATCACTGCAGTAGCAATGCTATGGAAGGAGTCATCCAACAACGTAATATCACTGGCCTCTTTCGCTACAGAAGTACCCGTTCCCATTGACAAACCCACCTGCGCATGATTCAATGCCGGTGCGTCATTTGTTCCGTCACCAGTCACTGCTACTACTTCACCTTTTTGCTGGAGCAACTGTACCAGACGTTGCTTATCCATCGGACGTGCACGGCTCATCACCTTCAAATCGACCACTCTTTCCAAAGCTTCTTCATCGCTCAAGGCAGCAAACTCCACTCCGGTAATGCGGTTCCGTTCCGTATCTTCCGATGTCCACAGCCCGATTTGTCGTGCGATTTCAGTTGCTGTTCCCGGAGTATCTCCCGTTACAATCTTCACACGAATACCAGCCGACTGGCATTTCTTCACCGCATCAGGCACATCCGGACGAATCGGGTCACTGATTGCAAAAATTCCCATGAATGTCAATCCGCCTTCCTTCACCAGTTCCGCACAATCCGTACTGCTATTTTCAGGAATTACCTTATAAGCCACTCCCAATGTACGCATAGCCTGATTCTGGTAAGCCAAAAGCTGTTCATTATATTGCTTAACCCGGCTTTCTTCCAAGTTACATTTTCCCATCACAATCTCAGGAGCCCCCTTCACATAAAGCACACGTGTGTTCAAGACAGAAGAGTCGACCAGCGTAGCCATATATTTCCTTTCTGTAGAGAAAGTAAGCTGATTTACCGTCTTCGCCTGATTTCTCAATGAGATGTAATCCATTCCCTGCTCATTCAACCAAAGCAAGAGAGCCACTTCCGTGGGGTTTCCTACTCCGGACGGCTTACCTTCTCCCTCTTTCTCTTCCAGGAAAGCAGTAGAGTTAGTTGCTATACCCTCTGCTATCAGGTTCTTCTGAGATTCATCCAACTTGGCATCATACACCTGCATCAGGTTCTGTGTCAGTGTACCTGTCTTATCCGTACAAATCACCGTAATGGCTCCCATTGTTTCGCATGCATGCATCTTACGAACCAGGTTGTTCGTTTTCAGCATACGGCGCATATTCAATGCCAGACTCAAGGTCACACTCATAGGCAATCCTTCCGGTACCGCTACTACAATCAAGGTGACAGCCATCATAAAATACTTCAACACGATGCGTGCTATTTCAAGCCACTGATGCCAGTCGGTCACCGCCGTCACGCTCAAATACGCATACAAATCTTTCGCTGTAAAGATTACGAAGGTCAGTGTCGCAATTGTAAAACCCACCTTCCCTATCAGATTGGCCAATTTGGTCAACTGTAAATTCAACGGAGTCTGTTCCTGACTCTGTTCTGTAGCCTGTCGAGCCACCTTACCAATTTCAGTAGCATCCCCTACTCTTTCTACGCACATTACTCCGTGACCATCCGTCACTGTCGTTCCACGCATTACGGAATTAGACGGATAAGTAGCTTCTTCATCAAAATGAGCCTCATCCGTTGTTTTGTTCACCATCAATTCCCCGGTCAGGCTTGATTCATTTACCTGCAATGATACTGCTTCCAGCAATACCCCGTCTGCCGGAATCTCATCACCAGTATTCAATATCACCACATCCCCTACTACAATATCTTTCTTAGGAATCTCATGCACCTTTCCATTTCGAATCACCATTACCGGAGTTTCCTCCCCCACGGCGTTCAGCAAATCAAACTTCTTATTGGCATCATATTCAAAATAGAAGCCGATGCCGGTTGCTAAGAAAATAGCAAAGAATATACCGATTGTCTCCGCATATTCACTCTCAATGATTGAAATCAACAGAGAAAAAGCTGCCGCAACGAGCAGCACTTTGATAACCGGATCCTGAAACTTCTCCAGATACAGTTTCCAGATTGACGGACGTTTGGGAGGAGTCAGCAGGTTCATCCCATATTTTTGACGATTTTGAAGAACTTCCTGGTCGGTTAACCCTTTAAAACGAGAATCTTGTGTGTTGTGTGACCGGACTTGTAGCTCAGTTGGTTAGAGCAACAGACTCATAATCTGGAGGTCCCTGGTTCAAGCCCAGGCTGGTCCACAAAGTATAACTAAAAGAAAATCAAGTCGTTACAAGCACTCTTGTAGCGACTTTTTCTTTATGTGTAGAATCTTATTGCACACAATTTGCACACAACATTCGGAAAAAGATGATAATCTATGATAAACGTGACACACCAGTAAGTGGTATCACCTTTTTATTTCGTTTCTTCCTATTATAATAATTATCTTATAGGTTGAAGCTTTAATCAATAATACAAGTACGAAAAAAGGGATAATCTACACACCGGTAGTTTCCCTTTTATATTGAAAAGAATATTAGTGAAAATATTTCCTTTTTAAATTTTACACTTATGTATAATTGGATATTTAATTTATAGTTTATAAAGAATTGATTTTTGACTGAGGTATAAGTTTATATTCTACGGCAATCTCAAATATTCTTTTGGTCTGATAATGATATTTATTAGTATCTAATTGAGAATAAACTTTTTCTGTTTCATTATAATCATAATTGGGATAAAACTGACTGACTTTATGAAATAGTGTTTTTCCTTCTTTACCAAATAAAGCTTTTATAATATGCCCAATCGTAATCCAATCATGGTAATAATAAGTAATATCTACCTGATTTCTGATTATCTCATTTAATAATCTTTCAACTTTTTGCTTTTTGGTTAATGGAGTCCCACTCTCTAATATAATATTATTTGGTTGAAGAAATGTTTCTACTATATTTGGAATAAGAATAGTTTCTTTTTTAGGAGGTTTTACTTTATTCTTTTTCTTTACATTAATTCCTACATCAGTTTTACTTTCAGAGTACTTATAGATTTCAGCATTTATATTTATATATGGGTTTTCATCATACGAATAAAAACGCAATCTACATTCATCTATACAGCTTTTATCAATAATAATACTTTTACTTCTAAAGTCTCTTTCTAAACAAGTAAATATTTCTCTGTGTTTTGTATGGTCTGAATATGGGATTATACAAAATAAACCTTTTCCACTGGTAGACAGACCACAATACATAATAAAGGGTAATTTGCTTAATTCTTTTTTTAAATTTTCCATATTTGATATTGACGGATTATCCTTACCGTCAATATCAATACAAATCAAGTTTGTGTAATCCATTATCTTATCAGTTTTTCTTTCTGAACAAATACAACTTACAGTTATTGCAGGAAGAAGAGTTTTTAATTCTTTTTGTTTAATTGGGTTATTTTCTTTCCTAATTTGCTCAACTAACGTTGTATATGGATTTCTTATTAATAACCAATCCCATAAATTAACAACTCCGCTTGTGTATTTAGAGTTTATATTTTTAAACATTGAAACTTTTATGATACTACTCATTTTACAAGTTATTTAATGATTTGTTTAGAAATTGTTCTACCATATTCTTACTTTTTACATATATATAATTTTGTCTTCCACCACCTTGTTCTATTTTAAATCCTAAACTCTTTATCCTAGTGCTAAATTCTTTAATTCCAACAGGAATTATATTCTGCAACTTGCAATACATATTGTATTCCTCTCTAAAGTTTTTTAAAAGGATTCTATCTTCTTTTAAAGTAGAAGGAATCTTCTCTTTTTCTTCTATAAATTGTGCTACACTATCTGATTCATATCTCATATCATCAAGAATCATTTTCGCATTAGGTGACTCTGTAAACTGTTGCTGCTTTAATAATCTTTCTAAACCCTCAAGCACCCAATTGAAAATTCCACTTAATTCTTTGGATATTATTCTTTTTGCCAGATTCTTATCTTGTTTTTCTTCAGGAATAATTATGTTGAAATCCAGAATTATAAATCTTCGTAAATAAGCATGAGTAAATTCTATATTGTTAGGGAATTTATTTGTATTAAACATAAACTTTCCATAATTGCGCAGAATAAATGGATGTCCGTATGGTGAACGAGCATCAATAGGTTCATTGCTGATTAATTTTTTGAATAAATCAGGATTAATATTTTTTCCTCCTAATTCAGAAGAATAATTAAGCAGATAATTACTTAACTGAGCCCTAAAATATCCGTTTTCATTACAAAGATTACTTATCGTATAAGAACATATATTTTGTTCACCAAGCAGAGCTTGTACAATATTGAAAATTACAGACTTTCCATTACTACCTTCACCTTTTAAAATCAGACATTTTTCTAATTTTAAGTTTGTAGTAAAAATATACCCCAAATATTCTGCAAGTATCATCTGTGATTCTTTTTCCGGTAATACTTGATTTAAAAAATCCTTAAATTCGTCACATGTAGCTTTTGGGTTATATTCAAAAGGTAATTGATATTTAAAAAAGTCTTTTTTATCAAACTCTCTTAATTCGTTTTTATTTTTTGAAATAACAAATGTCCCATTCTTTAGATTTATTTTTACTTCATCTTTATTCTCGTTTGTGTCAGGAGATAGCATACATAAAGAAAAGAACTGATTATACAATTTATCAATATTTTTATTTAGTCTCATATAATAATAATTCTTTCCTGTCTTTGTCGCAATTGTAGCAAGAAATTCTTTTAAAAGTGGCTTTGTAATCATTGACCAATAATTACCATTATATATATAAGGCAATTCACTATCTTGCTCAACCCCTATTCCTAATGAAAAGTTATCTGCATTATTCAAGAGTTCTTCTATCATGATAATATACTGAATCTCTTCATCTGGAGCATATCCATTTAAATCATTTCTAGCATTATTTAATTTTCTTTCTTCTTCGGAACTTAAACTCTTTTTCTCTTCTAATTCTTTTATGGTATTTCGTAAATCAGATATATTTTTTAGTTTTTCATCATTATCTAAATTGTATATGACATGGTAGTCAATAGGGTTTGTTTGATTAATCATCTTTTCCAGTGTATCATTTTTGTGAACTTGCAATAAAATATCACGAACATATTTTCTTTGATTCTTGAATGCTACATAAGGGTGTTTGATTTCATTGTTATTTTCCATATCCTAATATTTGTTTTGAGCTGATTTAATTATTTCTTGAACAGAATGGAAGTCTATATTTTTACTTTTTTTGTTATCTATTTGTTTTTCTAACCATTCATCCAATTCTTTTATTAAAAAGTATAATCTGTTTCCAGACCTGTGACAGGGAATTGTATCTTGCGCCGACATCTTGTAGAATTTTGATGAACTTATCATATATCCCTGTCTTTGGATATATTCCAATGCCTGTTCTTTGTTCAGCCATTTGGGGATTTCCTCCGACTTCTCAATTTTATCTGCCAGTATGTTTTTTATCTCCAATATTTCCTGAATCAGAAAATCTATCTGTTCCGGAAGTGTGTTGTAAGTAGTTTTTGCTTGTTCCATAATCTCTATTCTTTTTGTTTCTGATGCAAAGGTATGGAGAGCTGATAAAAGCATAAAATGGCACGTTTGGGCACATTTGGGCATAATTCTTATATGCTTATAAACCAGTAATTTGTATATTTGCAAAAACATGATGATATGCCAAAGAGAAGAGTATTGATAGATAAGGAACGTTTTGAAACTTTGAAAAACGAGTTAATCAGAGTTTCAGGGATAGATTTAAGTTTAGATAATGCTTATTACGATTTGTCCGAATATATAAAGAAACAGAGTGAAATAAACTTTCCTGTACGAAAGTTTAATGATGGAAAAATCATTCAGCAACAAGAAACAATAAGCGTTGATACTTTACGAAGGTATTGGGGTGATAAAGATGCAAACAAGAATATTACTCCTGATATTGGAAAGTTGTCCTTTATGGTGCGTGCATTAGGATATAAGGATTGGGAAACTTTCTGTATTGAACACAAACAAACAGATTCTATATTTAATGCCGAAAAAGGATTTAACGGGATGGATTATTTCAAGTTTTCGTCATTGATTGAAGGTGAAATTATCTGCATAGGCTGGTATCCACAGAAATATTGTCTAATGAAGTTTTTGGGAGAATATTCTTTTGAAGTAATAGAGTCTTATGGAATGAAAAGTGAGGTTGGACGTATAATTGAAACTTCAGGTTTTTGTCTTGCTCCTCAATCTGGTAATGAGATTTTTCCAGAAATCTTAATAAAGCCACTATATGAATATGAAGAAGAACTATGAGATGCCATAGAAAATTTTAATAAAGAAAATTGTCCTTCTGAAATTCTTTTATAGAGTATAAATCTAAAAGTGAATAAAGTGAGTGAAATGAACTATATTTCTATATATAATATTTTAGAGTAATAAATCAATATATAAGTTTCTATTTTAGATTTATAAGAAAAAATTATTCACTTCACTCACTTATTCACTATGTAGAAATTTTTTACTTATTTTTTCTCCCATATTTGAGACTATTTTTTGTTTCTCTATATAGGGTATAGGTTATAAGGCTAAAGTACGATACGGGAGACGAAAACAGCTTTATTTCTGATGTGTGATTTCTGATTGCCAGACTATTGTGTAATAGAAAGGGAACAAGAACTAAAAAACATTTTAATATACTGATTATAAGTCTATTATAATTTAAAACTATTACTATATTCGATAAATTCCTTTTCAAGCGTTCTTTGTGAGAGTTCATAGAAGAAGTTATCATAAGGTGTTTTCTCCGGAATACTTGATATTATCTCAGAAAGAAGATTTTCTTCTTTTATGGGCTGCCGTTTCAAATTATATTTATCAAGTATGTCATTAAAACATAATAACGCTGTTTTTGATTTATTCCAAACCTGTTTTGATTCATAGTAAAAACCAGCATAGAAACATGGAAACTCTTCTGGAATATTTTTCCCATAAGGAAGATATGGATTCCATGATACACCATTATGAACCCTAATCCAGTTGCTTTTCTTGTACTGGAATGTGTCGTCAAGTC
>PPYE01502064.1_pt1 | contig 15322 bp, 10 predicted proteins | sample 1559881 | NCBI WGS metagenome assembly PPYE01 (sample SAMN08240022, study PRJNA423297) | Human gut metagenome, whole genome shotgun sequencing project. | reverse complement strand
GATATCTTGAAGCTATTTGAATAGCTCATTATTTGTTGTCGTTACTTTTAAGTAACTTTGAATTATGGTTGGTTTTGACATTGTCAAAACCCGCACTCTGGCATATGTTCAATCATATGATTGATTACCTATCATTGTTCAGTTTTCAAAGATCTGTTATCAATTTGCACTACTTCATTATTAAGTACTGTCGTAATTGACGACTTGATTATAATAACATTATGACCACTTTCATGTCAACACATTTTATAATCTTTTTTGAAGTTCATTTTAAACCTCTAAGTGTATTGCTACACTCATTAAGAAACAGCCGCTCAAACGACTGTATGCATATTATAGTACAATGAAAATATAATCGCAACCCCCAATTCTCAATTTTACAAAATCTTCATTTTATTTTCATTTTTAACTATAAACCTAATAATTGATTTTACACAATTAATCATGTACAATGTAGCTGTAATAAAGAACTTTCAGCACAAATTGGTTTTCTTTTATTAGCGTTTACCAATATGAATATTACATTATTGTAAGGAGATTGAGTATGAAACTATCAAAACAATTATTATCAAAAGCTGTAGCTATAGCTGCTATATGTGCTACTATGGGAACTACCACATTAGCTGCACCACAGGGCACATTTGATACGTCAGAAATTAATATTACTGGTCAAGCGTCTCGATCCGTAGCACCTAACTATGCGATTTTAACACTTGGTATTACAAGCCAAAATACCAATATTAATGCTGCAAAATCTAATAATGATCGTATTATGAGTAATTTAATTAGTCAATTAGCTAACTTAGGTGTTGCCAAAAAAGACATCTATACTTCTAGCATTTCCATCAATCCAACGAGCGACTATCAAGACGGCAAACGCATCAATACAGGTTACAATGTATCAAATCATGTAACAGTTAAGATCAATAACCTTGATAACGTAGGAAAGGTTGTCGATGCCGCTGTTAGCGCTGGTGCTAACGACATTAACAACCTTTCATTCCAAAATGATGTGTCTCAACAATTATCTGATTCTTTAACTACAGAAGCGATTCAAAACGGTCGCCATAAAGCAGAAGTTATCGCAGCTGCCCTCGGTCGTACATTGGGACCAGTAAAAACTGTTTCCATTAGCACAACTGAAACTAGCACAATGGACTCTGGTTACTATCGTAACCCAGTAATGCTAAAAGCAGCTCTCGAAACTGCTACACCTGTAGAAAAAGGCTCTTTAATAGTTTCCCAAGACGCTAACATCACTTATTATCTACAATAGAATTTTCCGGTACCACACCTTCGTGTACAGCTACAATGCCGCCTGTCAATTCATGATAGGTGGCATTTTCATATCCTAGAGATTTCCAGATTTCTAAAATCTCACTTTGATGAGGGTATCTACGTAAAGATTCTGGAAGCCAGGCATAGGAAGAGTTATCTTTGCTCAATTTTCCTATAATAGGCAATATATATGAAAAATAGAAGTTATATAACTGTTTAAACCCAAACATACTTGGTTTTGCAAGTTCTAACACCACAACTTTCCCCCCTGGTTTTACCACGCGTTGCATTTCAGACAATACCTGCTTAATATCTGGAACATTTCGCATTGCAAAGCCACTCATTGCAGCATCAAATGTATTATCCTCATATGGTAAGGCCATGGCATCACCTTGCACTAAATTTACTTGATTAAGTAAACCAGCAGCCTCAATACGAACACGACCTTGATTTAGCATTTCACTATTAAAATCTAATGCCTCTACCTTCAAAGTGGGCTCTTGACGTAATGCTTCCTTCGTAAATACACAAGTGCCACATGCCACATCAAGTACATATTGGTGAGGACCGATATTCATCGCTTTTACAGAGAATTTACGCCAAAAATAATCTTGTCCAAAGCTTAACACCGTATTCATTAAGTCATAGTTTTTTGCAATATTAGAAAAAACGCCTTGTACAAATTTCTCTTTATCTGCATACGTTTTAAATTCTTTAGTATTCATTATGGACCTTTCACAAATCAAGAACTATGTTCAAGAATTATATATGGCATAGTATACCACACTATAGGAACGCTAAAAAGAATCCTAATATATATACTCTATATAGTGACTATGTAATATATACATACCTACTAAAAACACTGGTATTTAGTATTTTCCGCTACATAATATAGAACTAAACACACATATCTATTTTTTACCTATATTTATAATAAATATATACGACTATCGATTATAATATCTATTGCCACCATTTCATGTTCGTTGTATAATGACATATGTCCATGTTGAAAGGATACTTTATCATGGAATTTTATTTGTTTTTATATAAGTATTGGAGTGTACTATGAATCGATTTGTAAAATCAATCAATAGAGTCAGTCTAATCCAACAAATTATCATAGGTTTGATTATTGGTATTTTAACTGCTCTTTATGTGCCCGATGTGGCCAATGAACTTGCTTTATTAGGAGTCCTCTTCGTTGGAGCGCTAAAAGGTATCGCCCCTATTCTCGTATTTTTCTTAGTAATTGCTGCGATTAGTAAACATCGCTCTGGACAAAAAACAGGTATGGGCTCTGTTATAACCTTATATTTACTAGGTACATTCCTATCTGCAGCTTTAGCAGTAATCGTAAGCTTCTTTTTCCCTGCTACATTACACCTAGCAGCAGGTGCAGCCGATGCCGCACCACCTCAAGGTATCGTAGAGGTTATGACAACATTACTAAAAAATGTAGTTGATAATCCAGTAAAAGCATTAATGACTGCTAACTACATTGGTATTTTAGGTTGGGCACTTATCATTGGTGGTGCTTTACGCCATGCACCGATGAATACGAAGGAAGTTATGGAGTCCATTGCACAAGCTATTACTACTGTAGTAGGTTGGATCATTCGATTCGCTCCTCTTGGTATTATGGGACTTGTAGCAGAATCCATTGCTACTAACGGCATCGAAGCCTTGATTGGGTACTTTCAATTACTCGTATTATTACTTGGTTCTATGATCTTTGTAGCACTAGTAATCAATCCAATTTTATCCTTTATTTACCTTCGTCGTAATCCATACCCATTGGTATTCAAATGCTTACGAGAATCTGCAATCTATGCGTTCTTTACACGTAGTTCTGCTGCAAACATTCCCGTAAACCTTGATTTAGCCAAACGATTGAAACTTAATCCAGATATGTATTCCGTATCCATTCCATTAGGAGCTACAATCAATATGGGTGGTGCAGCAATTACAATCACAATCATGACATTAGCTGCGGCGCATACATTAGGTATCGTTGTAGATATTCCTACCGCAATCCTATTATCTGTTATTGCCACTATTGGTGCATGTGGGGCTTCTGGTGTTGCAGGCGGTTCCTTGTTACTCATTCCATTGGCTTGTTCCCTATTCGGTATATCCAATGATGTAGCAATGCAAGTTGTAGGCGTAGGCTTTATTATCGGCGTATTACAAGATTCCACGGAAACTGCACTTAACTCTAGCACAGATATCCTCTTCACTGCTACTGCTGATTATGCAAAACGCGGTTATCATCAAGATTGGAACTAAAATTTTTTAGACGGTCCTTTGGGACCGTCTTTTTTTGTAAACTAATTGTACATTCTTTTATAGGACTTTGTGAAAGTTACATATATCCGCGCCTCTTAATTTTCTGGAAATAATATTATGTATTTGGATAAACTAAATATAAACTTTCACCAATCACTAACAAACTATATTGATTTTCTTCAATGTAGTGGTATAATATAGTTAATGATAATAACTATTAGTAGATATATAGGAAGGAATCAACATGAAACAATACGATATTATTGTAGTTGGTACAGGCGGCGCAACCATCGTAGCTGATGCTGCGCTCAAAAAAGGCTTTAAAGTGGCAATCATAGAAAAAGGTAAATTTGGTGGTACATGTCTAACTCGCGGTTGTATTCCTACAAAAGTTATGGTTACAGCAGCTAATGCAATTCAAGAAACAAAAGAATTCAAAAAAATTGGCGTTAACGTTGGACCTGCTACTATGGACTGGCATACTGTGTCCAAGCGTACTTGGCATAAAATTGACGAATCTGCAGGCATCTATGATTATTACAATGCCTATGACAACGTAGATGTGTATCGTGGCGCAGCAAGCTTTGTATCTGATAAAGTGATGAACATCCATCTTAACGATGGGTCTGGCATTGTAGAAATTACAGCGCCTACAATTATCCTTGGTACTGGTGGCTATAGTAATGTACCTAATGTACCAGGTCTTCAAGAATCAGGGTTCCTTACTAGTGAAAGTCTCTTTGGTGATAAATTCCCTAAACAACCATATAAATCCCTTGCTGTACTTGGTGCGGGTCCGATTGGTGTTGAGTTCGCTCATGTATTTGATTCCGCTGGTACAAAAGTAACAATTCTACAACATAATGTACGTTTAGTTCCTAAAGAAGATGCAGATATATCGGAACACTTGCTTAACAACTACAGAGAACGTGGTATTAACGTACTTCTAAACCAAGACACTGTTGAAATCCGCCAAGAGGATGGCCTTAAAGTAGTAGTTACTAAAGATCGTACTACTGGCGAAATTACAGAAACTAAAGTTGAAGAAATCCTTGTAGCTGCAGGTATCCGTCCAGCTGTGGAAGAACTTCACCTAGAAAATACTGGTATTGAAACACGGCCTAAAGGCTGGATCAAAACTAACGAATTTTTAGAAACATCCGTTGATGGTATCTACGCTTTAGGTGATGTCAATGGGGAGCCGGCATTCCGTCACCGTGCAAACTACGAAGCAGATATCATTGCTCACAATCTCTTCTATGCAACAAGTGAAGATGATTACCGTTGGGCAAGGTATGATACATTACCAAAAGTTACTTTCTCCTATCCTGAAGTTGGTAGTGTAGGTCTCACAGAGGCTGAAGCTATCAAAGCGGGTTACAATGTAGGAGTTGGGAAGAACTTCTACTCCTCCACTGCAAAAGGCTATGCAATGGGTATCAACCCTGGAGATATAAACGATGGATTTGTAAAAATTGTGGTAGATAAAGACACCAACCATATCCTTGGTATGCATGTCGTAGGTCCTCAAGCCTCTATCCTCTTCCAGCCTTATGTGAACCTTATGAATAGTGGTGTAACTCCGTTGACAGCAATCAACGAAGAAATTGCTTCTGAACGCACTAAACGTTTACGTGAAAAAGGTATTACTCGTGAAATGGACCCTAGATCCGTTATCACTGTAGGCGAAACTATGAGCCCACATCCATCCCTCGTCGAGGTTATCATGTGGACACAAGTGTACTACGAAAATCGTTGGTAATACAACTATAGTTATAAATAATAAAAGGACTAAACCTAGGCGCAGTCCTTTTGTTGCAAACATATCTATTGTAAAAAAAATATTCTAACATAAGAGCACTATCAACCGATATTTTATAGTATCGGAATCGCAAAAAAGAGCCAAAGGCATTGCCTTCGGCTCTTTTCTTATTAATCATCAATAGATAGGTTAGCGGCCCATATCTATATCAGAACCCCAAACGAGATTTGTTTTACGACCATCGAAGCCTTGATCTGGCTCAGGTGGTAATTTATAGGATTTAGATTGTTCTACATAAGCACCTGTCTCAGCATCTACTGTAACAACTACTTTTTTACCATCTTGATGCATAGTCACATAGTATAAAACTTTACCATTATGAGCTTCAATTTTCCAGCCCTTCATAACAGCATCATTTCCAAGTTGTTGTTTTGCAACACGTTCTGCTTGCGTTGATTCAATAACTTTATCTTTATTGAAAATCTCACCAATAACTTTCTTAGGTTTGCCCCCCTCTTCCATATCAGAAGCATTACCAGTGATTACATCAATTTTCATCTTGTACTGATGATACTTACTATAACCAACTACTTTATAACCATAGTTCAAGTCATTAGAGTTGAGCTCTACAGAATGAAGCGCCGCATTAGGATAGCGATTTTGGAAAATAGTTCCAATTTGGCTCATAGTCATAACTATGGACTCGCCAGGTGCACGTTTTACAGAAATATCCGTACTTGTTTCAGGCTTTGTTTTGCGTGCATCTGCCACACTTGGTGTAGCAACGGATAACATGCCCACTGCTAATACCCCCGTTAATGCCATAGAAATCAACTTTTTATTCATTATAATCCTCCTACTAGATACTATGCTTCTATTAATCAAACTATTAGTACACTAGAATTTCTATAAGTTCATGCTATATTCAGCAACACGAAAAATATGTAAATAGTCATATCATTTAGACAATATACTATAAACCTTCATTAGATGCAAGTCGTCCATCTACATCAGTCATAATCAATTTATAGCATGTAGCCACTAAAGGTACACCGATCAACATACCAGTAACCCCCATCAAACTACCGCCTACGATAACAGCAGCAAATACCCACAAACCTGGTAATCCAACAGAGTTACCTACAATTTTAGGATAAATAAAGTTACTTTCAATTTGATGAAGTACCTCTAAAATAATTACATAGATGAGAGCATCCATAGGGCTAACAGTAAGTAGCATAACGGCTCCAATGATACCACCAACATAAATACCTAATAGTGGAATCAATCCAGTTAGACCAATTACACAGGCAATCGTTGTAGCATATTCAATATTAAATAGCCATAAAGTAATTCCTACCATCACGCCTAGAACCAAGGCATCTATAAACTGACCTACAAAAAAATTGCTGAATGTTTGAACTGCTACGCGAGTTACATAACTAACTCGATTTACCCACTCATCTGATGCATATGCCTTTAATATACGTTTACCTTGTAACATAAGGCGTTCCTTATCAAGCAACATATAAACAGCAAAAATTAAGCCAAGACCTATGTTCAAAGTCCAAGACAATACGGTGCCCATTGCATTTACAATATATGTGCCACCTTTTGTCCCCCATTCACGAGTATATTTAGCAATATTCTCTCCACTTAGGGCATCTATAATCGTTTGATTCGACGCCATTGGAATGGTTTCTGTAATATGTTGCATCCATGTTTGGAAATCCGTATACAATTGCGGTGATGCAGCTACAATAATCGACATAGAATGAATCAATTGAGGTAAAGCCATCCGAGCAATAAAATACACAATAACACTAATTGTTACAAAGGATAGCAAAAGACTCAACGGGCGACGTATTTTATACTTCCATCCAGAGTCACACTTAGGCCATAGCCATCGTTCATAACGAACGACTAGAATATCCAATACGAAAGCAATACAAGCACCCACAATGAGCGGAACAAAAGCCGTAAAGATAGCGTCAAGACCACTAGCAATATCACTTATACGTAGTGCCATCATAATCATAATGCCCGCTAGTATAATAGCTCCTATGAGCTGTTTGTAATATTTGAATTCTTTCATAATAACCTACTTCACATAACACTATTAATAAGCTACACCTATATAACTATACGATTCTCATATCGCATACATTACCAAAGCATAATGAACATTGTATGACCTAGGATTGTATGCAATTTTAGTATAACACAAAAGTCCACCTTATCGCATGCTCGAATTCTCGATAAATAAGAGAGCATGATTGAAGGTGGACTTATTGTAGGCCTAATCTAGATTAGTCTAGAGATTAGCGATGAATATAAACGTCTACACGACGGTTTTCAGCTTTACCTGCTGCTGTAGAGTTAGTTGCAACTGGTTTAACATCACCATTAGCAATACCGATAAGACGATCGGCAGATACACCATGGTTAACTAAATATTGAGCCACATGTTGTACGCGGCGTTCAGACAAAGCAATGTTGTATTGAGGATTTGCATCAGTATCAGCGTTACCCATCAATTTAACTTGGTCTTGAGAATATTGGTTAGCAGCATTTACAGCAGCTGTTAAGTTTGGATATTGGTCTGCACGAGCAACATCTTGGTCGGAGTCAAAGTAGATAGATTGTACATAGTAATCCAATTTAGGAGTTTTATATGCAGGCGCTTCTACAGTAGGAGCTGGAGCCGGAGTGTATACAGGAGCTGGCACTGGAGTGTATACAGGAGCTACGGATTTGTGACCACCGAAACGGTAAGATAATCCTACTACAGGACCTTGGAAGGAAATATTAGACTTATCATCACGTTTAGTATTGATATAACGATACCCTGCATTAATATCCCAGTCTTGGTTAACTTTATAACCTAAACCTGCTTCCCAAGTAGTAGTTCTCTTAGTCCCTACACCCGCTTTACCATAAACGTCTACTTTGGAGCCAAGGTTAGCTTTACCAATTACACCTAATTGAGCAATATTATTTGCTTTAGGGAATGTATCACCAGAAATGTGAGCATAACCGCCATATACTGCGAAATTTTTGTTCAAGGATTGAATCAAATTAACTTCTTGCATTCTGTCACTATAGCTCATACCGTTATATTTATCGTTCAAACCATGGTATTGGTATTGCAACGCTGTTTTATCTGTGAAAGCGTATGTTACACCACCATCAAAGTTCCATTTTGCATCAGAAGTCCAATCTTTAGTTTTTGCTTTAGAATCAGACGCACCAAGATCAACTTGAAACTCACCTTTATTGAATTGAGTTTGAGGAGTTGCACCTGCTACGGACACACCTACAGCAGCAACTGCCAATAAAGCTAATATTTTTTTATTCATTATAATTCCCTCCAAAAACAGCCCTTATAATACTTAGGCTTTGGTAATAATATGCTTATATTTTACACAATTTTTCAATATAATTCAACATTCTTCATGAATATTTGATGAATTTTTAGTTATATCTATCTATAAATATTATAAATATAAATATTTAAACCCTCTCTATTGCCGAATCACTGCGATTCTCTGCACATATTACATTCCCGAAATTATAATACTATTTATCTTTTTTAAGATTCTCTAACAATAATAAAATTACTGGTCTTATAAGTTCATCAAAATCATTATTATATATACTAATAGATCTAACTATAATTGAACGAATAAAAGCTCCCTTATGCACTAAGGAAGCTTTTATCATTTCATATGTATATCCCTTACATATATACGTGAAATCAGAAGTTTCTGGTCAGATAACACATTCCCCAATGTGTCATTTTTTTCACATTACGTATTGTACATCAAAAATTTTTAATAGACAAGAGTTTATTCACTTCTTTTTCATGAATCCTTCTAAAACTTTCAATGTGAAAAAGAATTTACATCTCATTAAACAACCTTATGTTGCCATGTTCCTCGAATAAATCTCAAATAAGAACAACATAATCTTAGAGACTGATCGAAGCACAAAGATAACCATGCCCCAAAAAGCCCTAAACCTAGTGTAATGCACAATAAATAAGTAATAATAGGACGAATGATTGCTACGCTTACAAGAGAATATTTCATGATGTAATATGTATCTCCTGCCCCTTTCAACACACCGGAATACACTTGCTGTAATGCTTGAGGGAATGCAGCGATAGCCATAATGCCCATCAAAGTGGCTGAAAGTGTAACAACATCACTTTCACGAGTATATAACTGTACTAAAAAATCACCAGGACCAATAAAGATTAATGCACTTACAAGGCCCACGACTAAACCAATACGAGCACCAATTTTACCATAAGTACGTGCAATATCTGGTCGTTTGTGTCCCAGACTTTGCCCCGTATGTGATGCACCTGCAAATCCAAGACCCATCGCAAAATAGTAAAATATATCCATTAAATTCATACATACGTAATGTGCTGCTAAAGGTACCGCACCTAAGGAAGCAACAATCATAGTGTATGTATACATACCGAACCGCTCAAAGAACTGTTCTCCTAAAGAACTGCCACCGACATGAAACATTGTATGTAATACGGGCCTTTCAAAAGTCCATTTCGACGGATGGCGCAATGTTAATCCAGTAGAAGTATGTTGTGAAATCGTACGCAACAACAATAATGCAATAATAGCACTACTGATCATAGTGGATACACCTGCCCCCATAACGCCAAGTTCAGGGAAGAAACCAATACCATAAATCAAGAAGAAATTCATTATCGTATTCAAAATATTCCCTACTACATTAGATTTAAAAATAACTTTAGTGTTACCATATCCAATGAGTGCAGCCCCTACGATTTGGCTAAAGGACTGAAATATTAAGCTAATAACTATGAAACGACCATACCAAACGGCTGTTTCAATATAGCCATCTTCAGCACCCGTAAAACGTAGAATATGCTCTAAATTCAAGAAACATATCAATAATAACGGTACATAAATAAAAAAATTCAATAAAATAGATTGCTTGAGTACGGCATTCATACCATCTACATCACCTTCACCATGACGACGAGCTATAATTGCCGTCACAGCAATGGATAAGGCTCGACAAAAGATGAGCATTACCATCTCAGGTTGACCCATAATGCCTACCGAAGCAAGAGCTGACGCACCTAAGGCACCAACCATCGCCAAATCAATGGCAGTCATAAATTGTAACATCAAGCCTTGTAATGTAGCTGGCCAAGCTATTTTTAAATAATTACCATATAGCTGCTTTGTAGTTCCTACAGGTCCTAATCGTTCTGCAACAGGCAACATGGTATCTACTGAAAGCCATCGTTGTATACGGTCTAACATCCTATCTCCTATTCATGTAAGATCATATAGTAAAGGCATTACTTCACCTCTTATATCTATTGTATTATATCATATAACATATGAGAAATCATTCATATGTTATGCTTTTTAAATAAGAATATATATCAAAATAGCAAAAAAGAACCTCTTAGACGAAATGTATATACCCTATCAAGTAGAACAATGTATAAGAGGTTCTTTAGTTTTACAGGAAAATAACTATCTTAGACTATTATCAAAATTAGTTCTCAACTCTTAACCTTTAGAGGCTAATAATTGATTTACTACGGCACGCAAGTCATCTAAGCCTTGTTTAGTTTCAGCCAATTCTTGACGTTGACGTTCATTTTCAGCTTCTAATGTATTTAAACGTGCTGCTTGATTAGCAATAACAGTTTTCTGATTACTATTTTCTTTTTTGAGACTAGATACTTCATCTTGCATTACATAAACAGAGCTAATAGGACCTGCTTTATAACGCTCTGGGATAGCGTCTTTTCTTTCACGACTACCACCAAATTTATGCGTTACACCTGCATTTACCATGTTATGGCTAGTGCCAAGTGAAACACCTACGTTGAACATAGTATCTTCAGTTCGGTAGTGAGCAATACCGATGGCACCCGCAGTTTCACCACGGTAGTTACCGATACCAGCCATAATTTGTGTTGGTTCCAATGGATCATATTGAATTGGTTTCAACGCTGCCATAGCTGCCGCATGAGCACCAACACGTTGTGTTTCAGTACCGACACGGTTAACAGCTTCTTGTAAACCAGCATTAGATGCTTTCAATTGGCTAACATTTACTGCATCAGTATCAGCTGTGCCAGGCGCTACTCCATGAATTTTGTTGCCACCATTATTTAAGCCATCTACAGTAAGTGATACAGAGCTAGCTGCTGTATCTGCAGGAGTAATAGTCATACCACCCCCATTAATTGTAGTAGAGTTGCCAGCTGCATCTTTCACAGTTGTACCTGCAGGAGTGATTTTAGTAGATACACCGTTTTCATCACCTACAGTAACACGGTTTAGGCCTTTTAAGTCTTTAGCCAAGCCATATGTGAAAGTAGTTCTATCTTGGTTAACTACAAGATTATCACCAGCTTGGAATTTTACGGTATCACTACCTTGTACTTTTTCAACAGTACCTCCTGCAGCTGTTACCTTCCATGCAGATATATCTTTGACTTGTTGTTTACCAGCCTCTGTTAAGTTGCTCAAATCTTGATTTGCTGCATTATCAATTTTTGCTTTAGTTTGATCATCAATCTTAACAGTTACATCTTCACCATTAGCTATAGTTGTTAAGCCGTTTTCGCCTTTAATATTGAATTTTACATCGCCTGTACTCAACGATTTTTCATCGGTAGAACCAGAGTTACCACCTAAAGAAATCTTACGGGCAATAGCTGTCGTGTTTTTGTCGATATTAGCTTTATTGGTTGCGATGTTATCCTTATTAGTTGCAATATCACTAGTATTTTTAGTGATAGCCGCTTTGTTATCAGCAATGGCATCAGCATTTTTACCAATCTTATCTGTATTATCAGCAATGTTGGCTTTGTTTTCTGCTACTTGATCATCAACATGTTTCAATTGATCTTCTGTGGCGGCACGTCCAGAGACAGGCTGTGTTTGACCCGGAGTCCATGCAGTGTTAGTCAAACCCGTTACTTGAGGTGTTTCTACACCTTCTGTAGCTTTCACTTTTGGTGCTGTAATGGTTTGATTTGCTTTTACAGTATTGAAAGTTACGTCTTGTTTAGTAGCAATTGTGAAGTCTTTACCATTTTGAGTAATGGAAATGTTATCCCCATCGATAAACTTAACTGTATTGCCACCTTCAACTTTTTCGGCAGTATTACCATTAGCTACTACGTTCCATGCGGATAAATCTTTAACTTGTTGTTTACCAGCATCTGTTAAGTTGCTCAAATCCGTATTTGCTGCATTGTTGATTTTATTAGCCGTAGCATCATCTAATTTGACAGTTACATCGTCTCCATTAGCTTCAGTAACAATACCATTTTGCCCTTTAATATTGAATTTCACATCGCCTGTACTTAAGGATTTCTCATCGGTTGAACCAGTATTACCACCTAAGGAAATCTTACGACCAATAGCTTCTGTATTTTTATCAATATTAGCTTTATTGGCTGCGATATCGCCAGCATTTTTAGTGATGGCCGCTTTGTTATCAGCAATATTTTGTTTATTCGTCGAAATATTGTCTCTATTGGTAGCAATATCAGCAGCATTTCTATCAATTGCAGCTTTATTGTCAGCTATTTTTTGCTTGTTATCTGCAATGGCATCAGCATTTTTGCCAATCTTAGCTGTATTATCAGCAATATTGGCTTTGTTTTCTGCTACTTGATTATCAACGTGTTTCAATTGGTCTTCTGTGGCTGCACGACCAGATACAGGTTGTGTTTGACCTGGAACCCATGTAGTGTTAGTCAAACCTGTTACTTGAGGAGTTTCAACTCCAGTTGTCGCTTTAACCTTTGGCGCTGTAATCGTTTGAGTAGCTGTTACCGTATCAAAAGTTACATCTTTCTTAGTAGAAATGGTGAAGTCCTTACCATTTTGAGTAATGGAAATGTTATCACCATCGATAAACTTAACGGTGTTACCACCTTCAACCTTTTCAGCCATCTCATTATTAGCGACTACATTCCAAGCTGCTAAGTCCTTAACTTGTTGCTTACCGTCAGGGGTCAAATTACTCAAATCTCGATCAGCTGCATTGTCAACTTTACCTTTAGTTGCATCATCGAGTTTAACAGTCACATCGTCGCCATTAGCAACCGTAGTAAGACCATTTTCACCTTTTACGTTAAACTTCACATCACCTGTGCTCAAGGATTTTTCATCGGTAGAACCAGAGTTACCACCTAAAGAAATCTTACGACCGATAGCTGTCGTGTTTTTGTCGATGTTAGCTTTATTGGTTGCGATGTTATCCTTATTAGTTACAATATCACTAGCATTTTTAGTGATAGCCGCTTTGTTATCAGCAATATTTTGTCTATTGGTAGCAATATTGTCAGTATTTTTAGTGATTGCAGTTTTATTATCAGCTATTTTTTGTTTGTTGTCTGCAATATTATCCTTATTAGTAGTAATATCAGCTGCATTTTTATCAATTGCTGTTTTATTGTCAGCTATTTTTTGCTTATTATCTGCAATGGCATCAGCATTTTTGCCAATCTTATCTGTATTATCAGCGATAGTGGCTTTGTTTTTTGCTACTTGATCATCAACGTATTTCAATTGGTCTTCTGTGGCTGCACGACCAGATACAGGTTGTGTTTGCCCCGGAGTCCATGCAGTGTTGGTCAAACCTGTTACTTGAGGAGTTTCAACCCCAGTTGTCGCTTTAACCTTTGGCGCTGTAATCGTTTGAATAGCTGTTACCGTATCAAAGGTTACATCTTTCTTAGTAGAAATGGTGAAGTCCTTACCACGCCATTAGCAACCGTAGTAAGACCATTTTCACCTTTCACATTGAATTTCACATCACCTGTGCTCAAAGATTTTTCATCAGTCAAACCAGAGTTACCACCTAAAGAAATCTTACGAGCGATAGCAGCAGTATTTTGAGCAATATCCCTTTTGTTTGTAGCAATGTCACTTGTATTTCTATCAATTGCAGTTTTATTGTCGGCAATTTTTTGTTTATTGTCGGCAATAGCATCCGCATTTTTACCAATCTTATCTGTATTATCAGCAATATTGGCTTTGTTTTCTGCTACTTGATCATCAACTTGTTTCAATTGGTCTTCTGTGGCAGCACGACCAGATACAGGTTGTGTTTGACCTGGAACCCAAGCGATATTAGTCAAGCCAGTTACTTGAGGTGTTTCAACTCCAGTTGTCGCTTTCACTTTTGGGGCTGTAATCGTTTGATTAGCGGTTACTGAATCAAAAGTTACGTCTTTCTTAGTAGAAATGGTAAAGTCTTTACCATTTTGAGTAATAGAAATGTTATCACCATCGATGAATTTAACAGTATTTCCACCTTCAACCTTTTCAGCTGTTTCATTATTAGCGACTACATTCCAAGCTGCTAAATCCTTAACCTGTTGCTTACCGTCAGGAGTCAAATTGCTCAAATCTCGATCAGCTGCATTATCGATTTTGCCTTTAGTCGTATCATCAAGTTTAACAGTCACATCGTCTCCATTAGCAACTGTTGTAAGACCATTTTCACCTTTAACATTAAATTTCACATCACCGGTGCTCAAGGATTTTTCATCGGTAGATCCAGAGTTACCACCTAAAGAAATCTTACGAGAGATAGCAGCAGTATTTTGAGCAATATTAGCTTTATTAGAAGCAATATCACCTTTGTTTATAGCAATGTCACTTGTATTTTTATCAATTGTAGTTTTATTGTCGGCAATTTTTTGTTTGTTATCTGCAATCGCATCAGCGTTTTTACCAATTTTATCTGTATTGGCTGCGATGTCAGCTTTATTAGTTGCAATATTGTCTTTATTAGTAGCAATATCGCCTGCATTTTTATCAATTGCAGCTTTATTGTCAGCTATTTTTTGCTTGTTATCCGCAATGGCATCAGCATTTTTGCCAATCTTATCTGTATTATCAGCAATATTGGCTTTGTTTACTGCTACTTGATCATCAACGTGTTTCAATT
>PPYE01047424.1_pt1 | contig 15322 bp, 17 predicted proteins | sample 1559881 | NCBI WGS metagenome assembly PPYE01 (sample SAMN08240022, study PRJNA423297) | Human gut metagenome, whole genome shotgun sequencing project. | reverse complement strand
CTGTTATCATACACACTTCCAGTATCACTACCATTCCTGATTACCCTGTCCAGCGCCATCACCGTTGCCACCGCCCCATCAATCTTCTCCGTGGACTTCTCCTTATCCGGCTTGATATTCCCCGCCGGATCCGTCCGTACAAAAATATTATCCATCATCCAACGCAGAACCGGATGCCCGCCATGGGCCAGCCTCTGCTCCAGCGTCAGCTTCATCAGCTCCTTGCTCGGCGGTGACATATCCTTAAACCCCTGCCCAAAAGGAACCACTGTAAAGCCAAACCCTTCCAGATTCTGAACCATCTGCACTGCTCCCCACCGGTCAAACGCAATCTCCCTGATATTGTACCTTGTTCCAAGCTCCTCAATAAATTTCTCAATGAACCCATAATGGATGACATTCCCCTCCGTGGTCTTCAAAAACCCCTGCCGTTCCCACACATCATAAGGCACATGGTCCCTGCGTACCCGTAGCCGCATATTCTCCTCCGGTATCCAGAAATACGGCAGCAGGATATACTTTTCATCCTCTGTCCTGGGCGGAAACACCAGCACCAGGGCAGTGATATCCGTAGTGCTGGACAAGTCCAGCCCTCCAAAACACTCCCGGCCAAGCAGTTCCCTCTCATCCACCGGAAACCCACAGGCATCCCATTTCTCCATCTGCATCCATCTTGTGGACTGTTTCACCCATTGGTTCAGGCGCAGCTGCCGGAAAATATTCTCCTCCGCCAGGTTATCCCTTGCACTCATGCAGGCATTCCGCACCTTCTCAATGTCAATGGTATACCCCAGGGACGGGTTGGCATCATACCATACCTTCTCCGAAGTCCAGTCCGCCTCGTCCGTAGCCCCATAGATTACGGGATAAAAGGTATGGTCAATCTTCCTCCCAAGGATAATATCCTCCGCCTTCTGATGCTGCTCAAAACACACGGAATGGCGGTCTGTCCCTGCCGTTGTTATTAGGAAAAACAAAGGCTGTGTCCTGGCATCCCCGGAGCCTTTCGTCATCACGTCAAACAGCTCCCGGTTCGGCTGGCTGTGCAGCTCATCAAAAATAACCGCATGGACATTCAGCCCATGCTTCGTATACGCTTCTGCCGAAAGCACCTGATAAAAACTGTTGGTAGGCTGATACACCAGCCGCTTCACCGACATGACCGGTTTTATCCTTTTTTTCAGAGCCGGACACTGGTCCACCATATCCACCGCCACATCAAATACAATAGAAGCCTGCTGTCTGTCGGAAGCACAGCCATAAACCTCCGCACCCCACTCATTATCCCCACAGGTCATGTAAAGAGCCACACCGGCCGCCAGCTCCGACTTCCCGTTCTTCTTCGGAATCTCCACATAAGCAGTGTTGTACTGCCTGTATCCGTTTTCCTTCACCGTCCCAAACACATCCCGGATAATCTTTTCCTGCCAGGGAAGCAGCTCAAAGGGCTGCCCCCTCCATCTGCCCTTGGTATGTTTCAGGCAGTTGATGAACTCCACCGTCCTCCGTGCTTTTCCCTCATCAAACACTATCTGCTTCCCCCTTTAAACAGCAGAAGCTCCATAGCATCATTTTCCTTATCCGCACTGTCAGACACCACAATCCGGCTCCTTGATGAAGGAGTCAGCCCGAACTGTTCACAGAACCGGTTCATGATTTTTAGATACGTCTGGGCAATGGAAACCTGCGGGACCTGCTGGCAGTATCCAGAGGGTGTTTTCACAACCTGCCCATGTTCAGAAAGGTATTCTTCCGCTTCCTTCCATCTGGCATAAGCCTGGCAGTACCCGGCAAAAGCCGCCATATCAATCTCCGTCAGAATCCCCAGCTGCTCCATCTGCTTTGCCATACGCTTCCATTCCCGCTTTGCCTCATCCTCCAGCCAGGACGGACACCTTGGCGCCTTCTTCTCCGGCTTCGGCTCTCCTGTATTGAATGCCCTTTTTCCCGGATTTCCTTCCAAAACCTTCACAGCTGCAGGCTTTGGCTTCCTTCCCCTCTCTGCCACCGGCCACACCTCCTTCCTCTGAGGCTTCCATCTGACTTATAGCCCTGTTTCTCCGTTATCCTTCATAGCTGCCTCCATTACAAGCCCCCGGCTCTCCGGCAGTGCCATAGCCACCGCATAAGCCACTGTTGCTGTCACCGCATTCCCGGCCTGCTTATAAAGCTGTGACTCCGAATTGACAGCCGCAGCCTTCTCATACAGTGCATCCGGGAATCCCTGCAGCCGGAAACACTCACGGGGAGTCAGCTTGCGGATTTTTCCCCCATCCAGGAAAACGCCATGCCGGTCCTGGCAGGTCAGCGTAAACATCGGCTCCCCGTCCTCCTTCATCCGCCTTCCCTGCTGCCGTGTCTCCAGCCGGTCAGGCACGGTCAGCGCCCTGGCTTCCAGCACCCCGGAATTCATCTCCCATGTAGTCAGCCCCGCATCATACCTGGCAATGAGACAACGGTCCTGTTCCGTAATCCTCGGATGGTTCAGCACCTGGTTGACAAAATCCATGCTGTCCGGTTCTGCCTCTGCATGATTACTCCCCACAACATACAGGCCGGTCTTTCCCCCTGCGCCTCCCCCGTTTGCAGTCAGGCTGGCAGAAACACCGGAAGAATCATACACCCGGTATCCCTGCCTCCCTCCTATAACCGCTTTAAGAGTTCCGCCGTCCTCTCCGGTGACAGGTAATATTTCCTGTCCACCTCTGCTTCTAAGATTTGCGATAAGGAATATCCTCTCCCGGCTCTGGGGCACTCCGAAGTCTTTAGAGTTAAGCATCTGCCACCGCACGTCATACCCTGCTTCATCCATTTCAGAGAGAACGGCGGCAAAATCGAATCCCCCATTAATTGAAAACAGGTTCTTAACGTTCTCAACAAGTAAGTATGTGGGTCTATCACTTTCCTCTTTGCCTTTGATGAGGTCAATAATGCTGTAATAGATCCCACTTCGTCTTCCAGACAGTCCTCCCTGTTTCCCTGCAATGGAAATGTCCTGGCATGGGAATCCAAAGCACCACACATCTGCATATGGGATTCCTTCCGGCCTGAGCTTTGTAACGTCATCTGCAGTCCACTCCCCTTCCGTATCATACATGGCCTCATAAGAGGCCCTTGCAAACCTGTCATATTCACAATAACCAATGCACTTATGCCCGGCATTCTCCATCCCCAGCCGGAACCCGCCAATACCGGCACATATATCAAGAAATGTCAGCCGTGCCATATTGTTCTCCCTCCCATAATTATTGCACTAGTTTTTATCATCAACGCTATAGCGTAATAGTGCTTTTTACCTCATTTCCCCATGCTTCCCAGCCAGAGACACTCTGTCTTGCAAATAATTCCACACGGGGCAGATCGCCCATAAGCTCTAAAATCTTAACACGGGCCACATCCGGCTTTTTGCTGTGTGCTTCCAATGGGGATATAATAAGCTGGTGAACAGACGCTGATTTCCGTTTCGGATGTCCTTTTGTTGCCAGCAGACAGATTTCTGCATTCCCCCGTGTCCAATATCCCAAACCATAAAAAAAGCTGCTGGACTTACGGTTGCGTTTCAGCCATACAAAAGCCACCGATTTATACTTAAAGCCCCACGCTTCAATAACACGCAGGGCTTCGGGCAGTTGGGGGAATGTAGCCCATAGAAAAAGGACACTGTCCTTTGCAGAAATATCATCTACTGGCAGCGCACAAATTTCTTCTACACCCATAGTCTCGTAATGATTATCTGCCCCTCCCTGAACTTTTTTGTTCCGGTACCGCCACGGAGGGTCAGCATAGATGATATTATATTTTTCTGTCTTTCCGTCTTCCCCTCTATTCATTTCTGTCATCCTAACTTCCTCCGGTTCCTGGCTGAATCAGCAAATGTCCGCCGCCACTTCTTTTTCTCTGCACAAAAAAAACACGGTCACCCGTGCCTGTCTAATCTCCTTTTCAATGCATGTGAAAACTCCTTCCCTGTAATTCTCTTTCCTTCCCGGAGGCATTCTTCTTCAAACAAAAACCGTACTTCCAGTTCACCTGCGGAATAATCAGACCGGAAATTTCTCCATGTCTTGGATTCCCAATCCAGAAGCTGTTCCCAAAGCTCCGGAAAATGTCTGCGCAGCACTCTCAGTTCTTTTAAAGGCTGTAGAGGACAGCACCAGCAGGAAACACGCCTGAACAGTTCATACAAGCCTCCCCAGGCAAATCCCCGCCTGTAGCAGTATTCCAGGCAGTCCTTTTCGGTCATTCCCCATTCTACCAGGGGATAACAATGTTCCCTTATCCTCTTTGGTTCATCAGCCGCAATCCCAATATACTGTACAATCTCATACTCTTTTTTTAAGACTGACAGGTACTGCTCAATCACTCTGGTTTTCAGCACGGCCGTACACCAACGGTTTCTGGGACCCGCCCAGCTAAATCCTTCTTTATCTGCAAGATCAGGATTTTTTCGCTTTGGCTTATAATGCAGAAAGTAAAATTCAAACCCCTTTTCTTCTTTCAGCCATACAACAGGAACCGGAACAGACTGCTCCAGTTTCTTCACATGCTCATACATCTGGGGGAATTCCAGTCCGGTATCACAAAACAGTATTAAATCCAGAGGCCGTTCCTCCTCAATCAGTCGGAGCACCATTGCTGTAGAGTCCTTACCGCCAGACAGGGACGCAACATAAAGCTTATCCTTTCTGTCAGCCTTATGCATCCACCCTTTCTGCATTTATCCGGAAAGCCTTTTCTAATTCTTTCCTGTTCTCCAGCCTTTTCTGCATGTTCAAAACGGCGGTCTCCCCATACCCATCCATGCCGTTTGCTTTGCAATAGTTCCGCACAATATCGCGGGTCAGTCCTACGGCAGAGGCAATAGCCTTGTAGCCTTTTCCCTGCATTCGTAGCACCTCGATCTGCTCTGTCTGCTCATCCGTCATCTTCCAGCCCTCCAAAAAAAAGAGCCAAAAACACGCTTTATTAGTGTTTTAAGCCCTCAAAAATACAGGTTTTTTAAGGATTTATGTTCAGGTCTTGACTGTGCAAAGCCTTGAAAACCCTGTATTTATGTACGGCAGGAAGTTATTTTCCTATCCCCCCTGCTAATTTCTGCGAAAATTCACGTTTGAAGGGGCATCGGTTTCTAGGGCCAGGGTTCTGGAGATTTTCACTCCCCCTCCCCATGCGGAAAAATCCACAGAAAAAATGTGCAGCATTAATATTTATACTCCTGATACCTGTCCTCGGTCATCGTCTTGCTGTCATGGCAGTTTTTACACAGTGCCTGCCAGTTGGACTCATCCCAGAACAGCTTCTCATCCCCACGGTGCGGCACGATATGGTCTATCACAGAAGCCTTCACCAGCCTGCCCTGTTCCTGGCACCGGACACACAGCGGATGTACTTTCAGGAACCTGCTTCTTGCTCTGCGCCACCGGCTGTCATACCCACGCCCGGATGACGTGGCACGGTCTCCCCTGTGCAATGCCTCGTGTTCTTCACAATATTTCCCGGAAGTCAGTCCCGGACACCCCGGATGCTTACAGGGCTTCTTCGGTTTCATCGGCACAGCGCCACCTCCTTTCCTATGTAACGGGCAGGGTGAAAGGATAAAGCCCCTGCCCCATGCGAAGGCAAAAGAAAAAGCCCCATGGATTCCTCCACAGAGCTTCTTACAGTTCTTCGCAGTTTAAGGATAACACAGGAATCTGTTCAATTCAATCAACTCTTTCGCTACACTTTGTCTACCAATAGTCTACCATCAGCTCAGTAGATAATTTTCCGTCTGTTTCTCACGGAATTCATAAAAGCTATTCAGTTCCCTTTCTGCCTTCTTCCGGTATTTCCCTATCATGGAATGGCTGACACGGTACTTAATCATCAGCTCCTCCCATGCCATCCTGTCCATAACCAAATCCTTTACAAACTCCGCCAGCCTCCCGCTTAACTGCGTAACGGCATATTCAAAGAACATGATTTCTTCCTGCAGGTATTCGTATCTTTGAAACAGGGAATCATACCAGTCATCATCCATCCCCTCTTTTACCCGGCGGTAATGGATGGCTGTCTTTCCTGTTTTATCAGATATCCCGCTGGTCTGCACCCGTTCCCCCTGGGGTCTTGCATAATTCATACTCTCTATCACATCCGTGTACGGCACTCCCTCAAAATGCCGCATCCGGAATTCCAGCACAAGGCACTCCTGTTTCATTTTCCGGTACTCCTTAAACATCTCTCCTGCTGTCATGGCTACAACCTCCCATCCTCGCTCTCACCGCATCCACCAGCGCCGACTGTCCGCAGTCCTTCTTCTCCAGCGCCTCCATCACCCGCTCATCCAGTGTATCCTTTGCAATCAGATGATGGATGACCACCGTTTCCTTCTGTCCCTGCCGCCATAACCTTGCGTTCATCTGCTGGTACAATTCCAAGGACCAGGTCAACCCGAACCAGATTAATGTGGAGCCTCCAGCCTGCAGGTTCAGCCCATGCCCGGCAGAGGCCGGATGGATGACTGCCACCGGGATTTCCCCTGCATTCCACTTTCGGAAATCGTCTGCACTGTCCAGTTCCACCGCCCCAATCCTCTCCCGGATTCTTGCCAGGTCATGCTGATACCAATAGGCAATCAATACTGGTTTCCCATTTGCTGCTTCCACCAAATCTTCCAGAGTTTCCAGCTTCCGGTCATGGATATGCTTTACCGTTCCGTTCTCATCGTAGACAGCCCCATTCGCCATCTGCATCAGCTTGTTGGACAGCCCGGCGGCATTCACCGCATCAATGTCACCGTCCTCATAAGGCAGCAGCATATCCCTCTCCAGCCTCCGGTATAATTCCATCTCCTTCTCACTCATGGCAGCCTCTACCCGGTTATAAATGCAGTCCGGCATCTCCAGATAATCCACCGCTCTCATGCTGATACAGATATCGGAGATTAAGCCGTAAATCACTTCTTCTGCCCCTTCCCTCGGCTTATAAGAGTAAACCATCTCCCTGCTCCGCTTATCCGGTACAAAGAACCGTTCCCGGTAGCCACCTATAAACCGCCCAAGCCTCTGCCCCATATCCAGAATCCCAATCTCCGCCCACAGGTCAATCAACCCATTGGGAGCCGGTGTCCCGGTCAGCCCCACAATCCGTTTCACCATTGGCCGGACTTTCTTCAACGCCTTAAACCGTCTGGCCTTATGAGACTTAAAAGAAGACAGTTCATCAATCACTACCATGTCAAACTCCCACCGGCCATGTGCCACCAGCCACTCCACATTTTCACGGTTGATGACATACACATTGGCCCTCCGGTTCAGTGCCGCTATCCGTTCCTTCTCGGAGCCAAGCACCGCTGACATCACAATCCCAGAAAGATGCTCCCATTTCTCCAGTTCTCCCGGCCAGGTGTCCCTTGCCACCCGGAGCGGCGCAACCACCAAAACCTTTCCCACATCAAAGTAATCTAATACCAGCTCCCATATGGCAGTCAGGGTAATAATGGTCTTTCCCAAACCACAGTCTAAAAACAAAGCGCTGATATTCCGATTCACAATAAACTCCTTCGCATACTCCTGATACTCATGTGGCACATATTTCATCCAGCACACCTCCAATTTGCTGTACCCCGTCTATCACATAAACTGGAAACCCTAATGCCTCCAGCTGCCTCTTTCTCTTTTCCTGTAAAGGCCGGGGATTCTTCCCCGGAGACTTCAACTCCACAAAAGCAATCTTTCTCCCCGGCAACAGGACAATCCTGTCCGGCACCCCATCCAAACCGGGAGAGACGAACTTCACCGCCATGCCTCCCATCTTTTTCACCTGCACGGACAATGCCCGCTCTATCCTGCTTTCTTCACCCATGTCTGCCCTTCCTTTATCCTTTTGCCTAAAAGCCGTCCTCGCGCGTATATGGTATATACACGTATTCGCACTTGCTGTATCACTGTTATATATCCATTCATAAAATATAAAATAGTATCAGCAACATAAGCAACAAAGTACCTCAACCTCCCATGTTCGCTGAAAATTTCAAGGTTGCCTATCTGCACAATATCCGGCATCACCTATGGCAACGGCAACTTCTTCCCATTGTTGTCAATCTTCCGGCGCGTTGCCGTCTTTTGCTGAAAAAACTCTCTCACGACAATACCCGCGCACCACACCGTAAATCGAAAAGCGCACCTTGCCGTCCATCTTCTTCCACCCTTCGATATTTGCCATGATTGCACTGATTTCATTGGCATCCTGCCGTTTCAGGTTCCCGCGCTCCTTCCCAAAACACTCACACCAGATTTCCATATTGCAGACACGCTCCCTGCGGCGCACGCCCGGCTCCCTGGAACCGCCAAACTCCGAACCGCAGATATAATTCCGGCGGTCATAAAGCTCCATCCTGTCCCAATTTTCCGGCAGCAGCATATCCAGATAGTCACGCACCATGCCTTCCCGCTCATCCACTTCCATGGCAATCTGCTGTTCCTTCAGCGCCATCCCTGCCAGCTCATTATCCAGATGCAGCGGCTCCCCGGCTTTATAATATAGGAGCGCCTCCGCCCAGATCTGACGGACATCCTCCTGCGTCAGCTCCCAGGAGGCATGTTTCCCGTCCCCCGGCGTCTTCACCGGCCAGAACCTCCGGTTCCCTGCAGTGTCCCTCAGATACCCGCTCTCCGCATTGGTAGTCCCGATGAAAATACACTGCCTCGGATGCGGGGTTGCCCTGCGCCCGAAGGACGCACGGTAAATGTCATTCTGCCGGGAAAGGAACCCACGGAGCGTTTCAATCTCCGTCTTTTTCAGCCCTGCCAGTTCCCCAATCTCCAAAATCCAGTACCCCTGCAGCTTCTCCGCCGCTGTCTTATCCTTCGTGTCATTCAGGAGCAGGGAGTCATTGAACCATTCGCCGCACAGCCTGGAAATCAGCGTTGATTTCCCCTTGCCCTGGGGACCGTTCAGCACCAGCATGGTATCAAACTTACAACCCGGCTGCATCACCCTTGCAATGGCCCCGCATAAAGTCTTCCTGGTCACCGCACGGACATAGGCATTGTCCGAAGCTCCCAGATAATCCACCAGTAACGTGTCTACCCTCGCCACCTGGTCCCACTCCGGCAGCGTGGACAAGAACTCCCGTATTGGATGGTAGGAACGGTCATCCGCAACCTTCGCCACCGCAATGTCATAATTCCTTGCGGAAAAAGTCCCGTAAGTCAGATCGATATAAGAAATTAGTTGTGCGTCATCCGCATCCCTCCAGAACCGGCTGGGATGCTCCCATGGCACCTTCCCTCTAATCTCCATGCCGTCACTCAACTGGTTAAACACAATTTCTTTCAGCTTCTCATCGTGGTTTAATATCAGCAGGAGATTTTTCAGGCTGTTCTTCAATACCGTGGAGCGCGGCTCATACTCCAGCTGTTTCAGCCAGTCCCCGTCTTCCTTTGAAAACTCCTTTTCCGCCTTCTCCCTCCGTTCTCCGCCAATGGTCATCTTCACCTTTTCATCATTCACCGCAAACTCGCTCATCGCCTTAAAAGAAAGCAGTTTTGCAGGGTCTGTATCTTCGGATGAACGGCTGTCCATCTCCCCGAATTTATGAATCCTTACCATGTCAAAAGCGTTCATCAGTTTCCCGCAGGCCGGGTCCGTGGCATGGTGGGAATAGGCAAACTTCCCCTCATAGACCACCACGCCCGCCTGGGAATCCGCTGGAATATAATCAAATCGTCCCGGCATGGCACTGGGCTGGTACACCTCTGGCAGAAAGTTGGTGACAGCATCCTCAATGGAATATGTCCTGCAAAAAGCTCCAATCACCCCGTCCTTCTCCAGCGGGTCCGCCTGCTTCTTTACCTCCCTCTGCACCACCGCCTGCTGGCGGCTGCTTACCGGCCACTCCGAAGAATCTCTCCAGTCCTTATACCTTGCCAGCACCTCATCCGGGTTCAGGATTTCCCCCTCAATATCCCGGAACACAAATTCCCCGTCCGCAGAAGTGGAAGGCCAGTACATCAGCCTGGACGGTTCATAGGTGGTATCGTCAAACAGCTCCATGCCGATATCCTCCGCCACCTTTCTCGCCACTGCCGTATACTCATCCGGCGTTACTGTTCTGGACAACGGGATAATCAGCCGGAGTCTGGGGTTCTCCGGCGTGTGCTTATGGGTGGAATAGATAAGGCAGCGGAAATCAAAGAACAGTTCTATCTGCTCCGGGATGTCAGCCGTTGCATAATCCATATCCAGCGTCAGGGCACACCGGAAGACCACGCAGTCCTTCTTCCTCCTGCCGCCTTTCAGCTTCCCCAGCACAAAGCCTCCCACATCCTTGATGTCATCCTGCTTTGCCTTGGACAGCTTCCGGTACTGCTCCACCGTCTCCGAAGTGCGGATGGTACTGGAAATGCGTCCGATAAAATCCCCCAGCTCCATCTCTCTGCCGTTCCACCGCTTTTCCATCCGTGAATTCCCTGTTGAAATAAACAGCTTCATAAACCCCTGCCTCCTATTCCTTTTTATAAAAAGCGCACTCATAGCCGTCTGCCCGGAGCGGCAGGCCATCCGCCCACTCCGGCTGCACCGCCATGACTGCACACATCTCCTCCACGGAACCTCTGCCCTCCGGCACCTCTGCTATAATTTCGTCATGACAGTGCATGACAATGGGATAGCCTTTTTCCTCCACCCGGAGCATGGCCTCCGCCAATAAATCCCTTGCCGTTCCCTGCACGATGTTCTCCACCAGCTTCGGACCGTAAGTCTCAATCCGGCTCCATTTCTTGTTCTCCGCAATCCCCTCATAGGTCAGCCCGTTCCTGCCAAACTTGTTCAGTACCATCCTGGGTTTCACATAAGACAATTTCCTTCCGGATGGCAGCTCCACAAACAGAATCCCGCTTTTATATTCAAAAGTAATCTTCCCTACCCTCGTTTTCTTTTTCTCCGTGACCGCCTTTACCGCTGCTATATCCACATTCCACCAGAACTGTGTGATATGGGGATTGGCACTCCTCCATGTGGATACCAGAGGGGCAAGCTCCTCTTCTGCCAGCCCCATATCCAAAGCGCCCATAGAAGTCAAAGCACCTACTGATCCGCCATATCCCAAGGCCAGTTCTGAAATCTTCCCTTTCTGCCGGAGCGGGGAGCCTTTCGTCACTTCCTCTATCGGCACATGGAACATGGCGGATGCCGAAGCCTCATAGATTTTTCCGTGGGAAGCAAATACATTCAGCCTCCACTGTTCTCCGGACAGCCATGCAAGCACCCTCGCTTCAATGGCAGAAAAATCCGCCACCACAAAACGGCATCCCGGTTTCGGGATAAAAGCGGTACGGATAAGCTCGGACAGCACATTCGGTGTAGAATCATAAAACAACTCTACATCTTCATACCGCCCCTCTTTCACCAGGTTTCTTGCCAGTTCCAAATCCGGAATATGGTTCTGGGGCAGATTCTGCACCTGCACCAGCCTCCCGGCCCACCGGCCCGTCCTGTTGGCTCCATAAAACTGCAGTAGGCCATGCACCCGCCCGTCCGAACAGACAGACCGCTCCATAGCCTCATACTTCTTCACGGAAGTCTTCGCCATGAGAAGCCGGAGCCTTAAAAGCTCCTGAACTTCACCATCCGATTTCTCAATCAGTCCGGCCACCGCCTTTTTCGACAGGCTTTCCATCTCCACGCCGTTCTCTCCCAGCCATGACTTTATCTGCACCACAGAATTGGGATTCTCCAGCCCGGTCAGTTCATACGCCCGCTTCGTCACAACATCCTTATACAGCAGGTCGCAGGACACCGCCTGCCGCACTAACTCCCTGTCCACCAGCACGCCCCGGTCATTGATCTTCTGGTCCAAGCGGTACAGTTCCATCTCACTTTCAGGAATCGGAAAATGCTGCAGTTTCCTCCGTATCCCCTTCTCCACATCCACGTCACGGATACAGTAAGTCTTAAACACTTCCCACTTATCCGGCGCATGGCAGGGCAGGTTCCGTGTCCTTCCTCCATTGGCTTTCGTAGGCTTGCACGGCATACAGAAATACCGGATTAACTCCTTCCCTTCCTTCATCTTCTGTTGTTCCAGCCCAAGCACCATCCCAACATCCTCCAAAGACCGGGGCAGGGAAAGCATAGCCGCCTGTACTGCGCTACAATGCCAGGACTTCGGGGAAAGTTTCCTTCCAAAATGCTTTGAAAGACAGGTCCGCTCAAAATTGGCATTAAACGCTGTCTTAATCACCGCATCATCAAAAATGGCATCCACCACTTCCCCTGGCAGTTCCTCCCCCTGCGCCAGATCTATCACCTGCGTTTCCCCGCTGTCAAAAGAATAGGCAAACAGCAGCACTTCAAAAGCAGGGCTGTCCGCATAAGCGTAGACCCCGCACTTTATCAAATCCACATCGCTGAACGTTTCAACGTCAATTTCCAACACGCTTCCCATGGCAGGACTCCTTTCCTCTGCACGTTGGAGAATGGGCAGCGGTCACCCACTGCCCTGCTCCCATTACCCAAGGAAATCTTCCTCGTCCCCCACAGCATCAAAATCTTCCTCCGCATTGCTCCTGCCGCCCAGGGATTCCCCATCACGCAGCTTCTGGATATTCCCAAGTCCTGCCGCAATTCCACGGTTTCCATTATTGTTGAACCCATAAAAATTCACACTGATCCTGCCATAACACCCGGAATACACCTCCGACTGGTCAAGAATGGGCTGCACGTTCTTATCCACCACCTGCGGGGCCTGCCTGCTGTTGGCGTTAAAGAAATAACTGTCCGCATAGGCTTCATCCTCCGGGCGGTCAATGTCCCCGTCACGGAGCGGCAGTTTCAGGTTCACCGGAACTTTCCCGCCCCACTTGGACACGGAATCCTTCTTCGCCTGCTCGATGGCTTTCTTAATCTTCTCCACGGTCTCCGTATCCGACTTCGGTATAATCGCCGACACCGAATACTTCGGGTCTCCCCCGTTCACCGCATTTGGCTCCCAACAGTGTAGATAAGAAAATCTACATGGTACGATTACTTTTGTCAGGTTCATATTTTCATTGTTCATGGTCTTGCCTCCTCCTTAAAATCCGCCTCTGCGGTTGCTGTCATCACTGCTTCCCTCTTATCTGATTCCGTCACCAGGGTAATTTTGCCCTGTGGCTTGTACACCAGCTTTCCAAGCACCTCCGAAAATTTCTTCTTTCCCATCAGCTTCTCCATCTCCGTAATGCCCACCAAAGTGCTCTTATAAATATCCGTGTACCCGGCAGCCTTCGCCGCCTCCGCCACTTCATCCTCATCCGTATATTTCCGGTTGCTCCGGCCTTCCACCAGCTTAAAGCCTGCCCACTGCTTCCCATGGGTGATTGCCTCATCCGTGGCAAAGGCATACACATCCGCCGCCCACTTCGCCAGGTCATCCGCAACTTTCAGGACTTCCGCAATCTCCTCATCCGACAGAAGCGCCGGAGCTTGAAACTCCATCTGCGCCAGCTTCAGATATTCCTCCGCCCTTGCCCTGCAGGTATTCTTTGCCTTGCAGAACCGGCACCAGGAGCCGCACCGGAACTCTCCCCCACCGTTAATAGCAAGCGCCGCCTTCGGCCTTAACTCTAACTCCACCCACTCCATCAGGCCGGAAACAGAAATCTCCCAGGTACTGACACTCTCCAGTCTCGGCTGGTAAATGGTCATCCGCACCGTATCAATATCATAAATGGCATCGAACAGCTCCAAAGCCCCCAACCCGTACAGCATCATCTGCGGATTCCACTCTGCTTCTACAGCAACACCCTTCCCGTATTTCAAGTCAATCACTGCCAAAGTTCCATCCGCTACAATCACCAGATCGCCGGTTCCAAACCCTTCCGGCACATAGGCAGAATAATCCAGATGCTGCTCAATCAGCACCACCGGGTCTTTACAGTTCTGCCTCGCCAGTTCAATCTGTTCCATGGCATAGGCCACATATTCATCCGTACACTCTTCCATCTCGTCACACTGGTAATCCGACACCGGACGCCTGGAACGCCGTTTCAGCATCCGTTTCAGCTTATGCTCCGCCAGGGCATGGGCGGCAGTGCCTTCCTCCGCATATACGCTCCCTGTATCTTTCGTGAACTGCTCCTCCAGCCTTGCAGACGGCGTACAGTTCAGCCACCGTTTGGAAGAAGAAGCCGACAACAGCGCATGTCTCCCCATCACAGCACCTTCGCTTCCGCAAGCAAGGCCGGATAATCCTCCTGCTTCACCGCAGACAGCTTCACTGCTCCGTATCTGCCCAATAGCTCCTTAATTTCCTTTGACTTCCCATCCTGGGATTTCTGTGCCAGGACTGCCCGGATATCTTCCACCGCTACAGGCGTTTCCTTTGCCCCGACATTCTCCGTACTTTTCTTACCTGCATTGCCAGCATCCATCCCATTTCCTGTTTCTGACTCCTCTTTCGGCCTGGCTCCGTCCCCTGTATTTTCACTTTTCTGAATATCTGCCAGCACACGCAGACTTTCCACCACCACAGCAAGGCTCTCTGCCATCTTCAATAATTCCGGACCCATCTAAATTCCCTCCATTTCCTCCAGACGCTCTATCAGTTCCTCCGTATACATGGCACACATAAGAAGTTCCTCCCCGATCTGTGCCGCATCCAAATACTTTGCCCTGCTCCCATACTCCCGGCAGGCCTCCTCTACCCGTTTCTTCTTTTCCTCATCTTTCTCATTCCCAAACACCCATATCTCATCCACCTTCTTTGCCAGCCGGGAAACCAGCAGATGCTCCACAGCACCCCCTAACCCGTCCTCAAACATGCCATGGAAGTTCAGATATGAACTAATAGGAATCATCCCCTTGTGTGATGCATACCGGCAGTATTCCGCTGCCCGCATCCGGTCATTTTCCTCATTACCGGTAAGTTTGGTTACAATCAATGCAAGCTTCATTTCCCCATTCCCCCTTCCTGCCCTCAACGTCTGCTTTCTCTTTTTGGGGAAGTAAGACCAAAGATGCAATCTGCTTTTCCCCCTTTGAATCCAACACAGTGATTCTTCCTTCTTTCAGAGTAATCCTTATAGTTCTCATAACAAGACCTCCTTTCACTCCGGAACACTTTTGGTCCCTACTATATAGCCACGGGAAATATGGTTTTTAAACTAGATCATAAACTTTTTTATTTTATCCGGAATCTTTTTAAGCCTTTTTGACACGGCCATAGCCGAAATCCCCATTTCCCTGCTGATTTCTTCCATGGTCCTGTTCTCAAAATAATAAAGGCTGACAATCCGGGAATCCCTGAATTCTAACTTCCTGATTGCCTGATGCAGCCTTTCCCTCTCGTCCAAATCTATAA
>PPYE01385220.1_pt1 | contig 15324 bp, 26 predicted proteins | sample 1559881 | NCBI WGS metagenome assembly PPYE01 (sample SAMN08240022, study PRJNA423297) | Human gut metagenome, whole genome shotgun sequencing project. | reverse complement strand
CAATATGTATCTAACCGGTCGGATGAAGACGCTGGAAATAATGAAGCTCACCGGACACCGGACAGAACAGAACTTCTTCCGGTATATTCGACTAACAGGTGACGATACTGCCCGATCCATTTCGGGAGATATGTTTTTTAAAAAGTAAAATCAATAACTAATATGGATAATTATATTGACCAGAACTTGTATGCTGAATCAATGAAAATGGCATTACGAGTAGATTTTCTTGCTAATAGTGAGGAATTGAGATTATATGCAACTTCTATCTATAACGCTTCAATATGGAGCAGAGAAGTAGACAAGAGAAATAAAGCCATTCTCAAAAGGAATAGGGCTTTAAAATAGAAAGGGAGAATCTGCCAGCACGACCAAGCATTGATTCTCCCAAATCTTACACGATTATGATGCAAATATACTATTTACTTTTTAAATAATCGTGTTATGGAACTGGATTTTGATAGAATTATTCGTCTAAAAAAAATTAGAATCAAGAAATCGGAGCTTTCCGAAGAAGAGAATGCAATATCTATGCCTATACTATCTGATAAAAGCCTTATCTATGAAATCTATCAGATATTTGCTGAGATACTTAACGAAAGAGATTGTCCCCCATGTCTCGAAAATGTCACCCAAAGAAAGAAGTTCATCTTTATTATCTTATACTTGTTTTCACCTAGTACTCTTGCCGGTGGAAAGACTGTTTACGGGATAAGAGGGGAAATAGCAAAGATCGTTGGCATTCAATCTGAAAGTACAATTTCCAACAACTGCGAAGATGTTGTGTTTCTGTATCAAAATTACGATGATTTTAGCGAGGATATAGGCTATCTTTACACCGAAATTATAAATCGTTTGAAATTCAAAGGGCTAATCAATGGGTGAGCGGGATATTATTCTTCCCGCTCTTTTTTCTCTCTAATACATTCGTTAATAAAACGGTTTCTATTATCTTTAGAGTTAAGATAGTCGAGCAAATCAGAGTCAAATTTTACCAATACAGGTTTCTGATTAACCCCTAACGGTCGTCCTGCCCCATCTCGTTTTCCACCTGATTTTCCTTTTGTTCCTACCATTGTTATATTAAGTTTTCCGCAAAGATAGTATATATTATAAGTATATACTAAAATCAAATGTTAATCTTATGTTAAAGTGATATTAGTATATACTTAAATCAAATAAAAGATATACATTTGCATCATCAGAAACGAATTAATAACAATTAAAGATATACGATTATGGCAACAAAAATGAGTGATAAAGTAAAAGGTGAAATGATTACTAGAATAATGGTTGAAATGAAATCAGCAGCTATTCTGCAAAACAAGGCATTTGATGAAGGTGTATTCTTCGACCTCATATTTATGAGCGATAAAGAGCTATTGAAAGTTTCAAAACTTTGTGGCATTAAATAATAGTATTAACCAGCAGGGCAAAAGCCCTGCGCAATATAGAAGATTATGAAATTTAGCGAATTACCAATAGACACCCAACAGAGATTAAACGATGAACGCTCAAAATTGAGTAATCGATCAATCAATAATGCAAATGAGGTTTTACTATACAATCAGTCAGGTTCACGTTTCTTTTCTGCAAGAAGGCATCAAAGCTCATGGCAAGACGACAAGGGTAATTATATGCCATTTGGTGGCGGTTCTGAATGGACCGTACGATATGGATGTGTCGGTTTCGCTCGTAAGAAACAAGTGATTGGTTACGATTACGAGTTGGCTGAAGGCAAATTGTACTCTAAATCATCAAATGGCACAGTTATTCCATCTTCTGTAAAGACCAAGAAAGAAGTTTTGAGCATAGCGAAGTCTATTGGTATATTTATTTTTTAATCCGGTAGCCTTCAGGCTACCACAATATATAACGATTATGAACTCAATAAATAAAAACGGATGCAGTGTATGCGCCCCTGGTAAAGAGAACTACTGCACCTATAACACCAAGCTGAGAGGTAAGAAAGTGAGAATGTACCAATATGACTACCGTGCTGAAAGTGGCGAATTATTTACCTGTTGTGCGGCAACCTTAGAAAAGTGCAGAGAAAAACGTGATAAGTGGCTTAGTTTACAACAATAAGACAGTTGTTGTGTATCAGACTAAGATAAATTTCGTTATCTTTGGTTGTGATAGTACCTTTGAAGTGAATATTTAAAATATGAAGAGCAGATATGAAATATTAGCCAAAGATAAAGGATATTATGTCGATTCACAAGGCAATGCCTTTTCTGCACGCGGCAAAAAAGTCGGTACGCGTGGCAGTGACCCGTATATGTATATTGGCATAAGGGTGAGTGAAACGAAAGTTATCAAGGTCTATGTACATAGATTGCAGGCTTATCAAAAATTTGGTGATGCTATTTTTGACAAAGGCATTGAAGTTAGACATTTAAATGGTGATTCTTTTGATAATTCGTATGAGAATATAGCAATAGGTACACCGTTTGAAAATGCGATGGATAAGGCTAAAGAAACAAGAATGCGCTGCGCTAAAAAAGCATCAGAGGCAATTAAAAAATACTCAGATGAATTAGCACAACAGATTCAATTAGAATACTCAAAGGGTTCTAATTATAGAGAGCTTATGAAGAAATATTCGATAAGTAGCAAAGGCACATTGAATTATATACTTAAAAGAAATATATCGCGGAATGGAGCAGTTGGTTAGCTTACCGCTTTGACTTGGCGGTGGTCACAGGTTCGAGTCCTGTTTCCGCAACTACTTAATTATTAATTTAAAAGACACGATTATGAACATTCTAACGCTTAGTATTAAGCAAAAGTTTTTTGATGAGATTTTAGCAGGTATAAAAACGCACGAATATCGTGAAATTAGACCTACTAATGCAAAGAAGTATATTACCTACTTATGTGGCGGCAAAGAATATAAGACTGACGAAGAACTACCCGAAGAAGGTGAAATCGAATTGAAACCTATAAAGTACGATGCCATCAAACTTCTTACAGGCGAATACAAGGGCAAACGCCCGTATATGATTATAGAGGTAAAGAGCGCAGAAGCAGTTATTCTCACGGACGAAAAGGGGGATGATATTGTTTACGAGTATCAAGGCGAAGAATACCTTGCAGCCCAGATGGATTACACATTAGGTAAGGTATTAGAGAAACATATAGATTGATTGTTTAATTTAAAAATTATTGCTGAGTCGCAAAAAGAGTAAACAGAGTAGCCGGACCGCGCAGAAATATGAATGGTGCAGGTGCTGGCGGTAGATTAGTTGCTAATCGTAGGGGTACGGCAAGTGCCACCCAGTTAGGTTCACGTAGACAGCGTTACAGTGACCTCCGTGTTTCATTTGGATTATCAGGTGGTTAGCTATGAATAAAGTAGAGCAAGCGAACCGGTATATAGACCTCATTCGGGTAAAATCGAATGAGGCTTTACTGTTTTTATCCTTGGGTAAAGATTCGCTTGTCTTACTTGATTTAATCTATTCAAAGTTTGACCGGATTGTTTGTGTCTTTATGTACTTTGTTAAAGACTTGGAGCACATTAACCGCTGGATAAACTGGACTAAAGCCAAATATCCGAAAATAGAGTTATTACAAGTGCCACACTGGAATTTGGCCTATATTCTTCGAGGTGGTCTGTATTGCGTACCTAATCCAGAAGTTAAGTTGTTGAAGTTAGTTGATGTAGTGAAGGCTATGCAGCTAAGGCATGACATTTATTACACATTCTTGGGGATGAAGAAAGCTGATGGCATGAATAGACGTTTGATGCTGAAAGGGTATGAAGCTAACGGTTACGAGAATAACGGCTTATGTTATCCTTTGGCTGATTGGACGCAAAAGGATATTCTTGCTTACATGAAGCAGCACAATTTGCCTGAGCCAGTCCGATATTCACTGAAAGCCAGTTCAGGTGTTGGCTTCAATCTTGACTGTATGCTTTGGATGGAGAAGAATTACCCACAGGACTTACAGAGATTTTATAACGTGTTTCCTATGGCTGAAAGAGTGCTTTGGGAGTATCATAATAAACAAAATTAATAGGAGGATTGCCGAGTTAGAAGAAGAAAAACAGAAGCGCAATTAGAATCCCAATATAACAGATTACGAGCTAGTGACCACATGATGGGTAGATACGCCTTGCGAAATGAACTAAGGGTACGAAATGCGTTCATGAGTGCAAGAAGCAAAATGGAAAAGCAATCAGCGAGTAAAGGTTTAATATCGGGTTAACATGGAGCTAAGTAAATACATAAAGAGTGAATCGGTAGAGCTTAATCGCTCTGCCATTCACTTTGCTGATTATAATCCGAGGAAACTTTCTGATGAATCACGGAAGACATTAAAACGTGGTATCAAGAAATTCGGTTTAGTCGGTGGAATTGTCGTGAACAAACGAACTGGGTTGACAGTAGTTAGTGGACACCAGCGTTTATCTGTGATGGATGAATTGCAGAAATTCCCAGATAATGACTATAAAATCCGTGTCGATGTGATTGATGTAGATGAGAAGCAGGAAAAGGAACTTAATATTTTGATGAACAACCCTAATGCGCAAGGTACATGGGATTTTGATGCTCTAGCACATATTGTTCCTGATATTGATTGGAAAGATGCAGGTTTAACGGATGCCGACTTAAATATGATTGGCGTTGATTATCTATTGCAGACCAAAGAGGAAAGCTCAATTGCCGATGCTCTTTCTGATATGATGTCAGAGGTCAATGAGCAGAATGAAGCCGATAAAGCCCAAAGGCAATTAGAGAGAGCTGAGAAGGTAGCCCATATGAAAGAGGTTAAACAGCAGGTAAAAGAGAACGCACAGAAGCAGGCCGAAAATATGGATGCCTATGTGATGCTCTCCTTTGATACCTATGAAGCGAAAACAGCTTTCTGTGAGAGATTCGGGTATGATCCGGATATGAAGTTTATCAAGGGAGAAATCTTTGATGAGCAAATAGAAAGGATAGATTGATATGCCAAATAGTGAATCTCAAAATATAAAAGGTCGTGGAGGAAGGAAGCCTAAGTTTGATTATACAAGCGAGGACTTTCTTTCTCTCGTAGAATCGTATGCAAAAAAGGGATTCACTGATAAGGAAATTGCCCACGCTATCGGATTGTCACCGCAAAAATTCAGTGAAAAGAAAAGTGCATACAGTGAATTAAGTGATGTCCTCTCACGCGCGCGTTGTGCAATCAACTCCCTTGTGCGTGCCAAGTTCCTTGCGATGGCTCTTGGCGGCGTGAAAACGAAGAACACAACAGTTCGGAAGTTACGGGATAAAGATGGCAATCTGACTGGTGAAGAAGAAGTACAAATCGTAGAGGGTGAGTTGGCTCCCAATATAAGTGCTCAAATGACTTGGCTTTATCACTACGATGAAGATTGGAGAAAGGTTGAACGCAAGCAGGATGAAGAAGATGACATTCCTTCTGACATAAACCACGGTATCAGTATTGATTCCTGGATTAAAGACAAACTGAAATGATAGAACCCCAGGCGATATATCACCCTTTGTACGAAGATAAGGAGAAATTCATCATCCTTATCACTGGTGGACGTGGATCAGGAAAGTCTTTCAATGCTTCCACCTTCATTGAACGGTTGACCTTTGAAATGACGGAAGTCGAGAAGATTGTGCATCAGGTTCTCTACACTCGTTATACTATGGTTTCTGCAGGTATGTCTATCATCCCAGAAATGATGGAGAAGATAGAATTAGACGGAACAACCAAGTATTTCAAGACCACCAAGACGGATATAGTCAACAAAATGACTAAGAGCCGTATCATGTTCCGGGGTATCAAGACTTCATCGGGTAATCAGACGGCAAAACTGAAATCTATCCAGGGTATCACTACCTTCGTTTGTGATGAAGCGGAAGAGTGGACGAATGAAGAAGAGTTCGACAAGATAATGCTTTCCATCCGTAAGAAAGGAATCCAGAACCGGGTAATTATCATAATGAACCCGTCGGACTCCAATCACTTCATTTACAAGAAGTACATAGAGAAAACTCATAAGCTCGTAGAGATTGATGGCGTACAGGTGCAGGTTTCCACGCATCCGAACGTGCTTCACATCCATACTACTTACTTGGATAACCTTGATAACCTTTCTCCGGAGTTCTTGAAAGAGGTCGAGGACATGAAGGTGCACAATCCCGATAAGTATGCTCATGTGGTTATCGGTCGTTGGGCTGATGTGGCGGAAGGTGCTGTGTTCAAGAAATGGGGCATTGTGAAAGAGTTCCCGCAGTGGGCTAAGAAAATCGCCATCGGACAGGACTTTGGATATACAACAGATGTTTCAGCAGCCGTTAGGTGCGGAATTGTCGATAACGCCCTCTATGTGGATGAACTGTGTTATCAATCGGGAATGCTTACTAATGCGCTTGCCGACAAGGTTCGTCCCTACGGATTAAAAGTGTTTGCCGAATCCGCTGACCCTCGACTTGTTGATGAAATCAAACTTCGTGGAGTGAACATATACGGTGTTGACAAATCGGGTCCATCAATCAAGGCAGGAATAGATAAAATTCTCTCTATGGATTTGTATATAACCGACCGTTCATATAACCTCAAGAAAGAGTTAAGAACCTATGTTTGGGATAAGGATAAGAACGGCAACTACATCAATGAGCCAATAGACAAGGATAATCACCTTATGGATGCCATGAGATACTATGTTTTGGGTTGCTTACTTGGTAAGGTTTTGAAGCCAAAAGATTTAACTGGAATATTCACGCATTAAAATTATAGATTATGCCATTAACACTCGAAGAAATATTAGCACTCCCTGATATAGGGCAGAAAATCACCTACCTGAAGAAAGGCCGTAAGACAGAACTTCCCGACCGTTGCAAGCTTTGGGATGATTGGAATCCAGAACGTCATGAGATAATGACGGATAAGGAGAAGTACCCGGATAGAAGGGTTCTTGAAAAGGAAGCCGAAAAGGTTTTCGATGAAAAGACGGGTAAGACATACGAAGTTGAAGCGAAGTACAAGACCGAGCCGGTAAACCGCATCTCCATTCCTTTGGAGCAGGATATCGTGAACATCCAGACAGCTTTTACTGTTGGCACTGAACCTTCAATGGATTGTACTCCATCCGATGATGACGAAAAGAAGCTACTTGATGCGGTTAAGGCTGTATTCAAGTCTAACAAAATCAAGTATCAGAACAAAAAGATTGTTCGTTCATGGCTTTCCGAGCAGGAAGTGGCTGAATACTGGTATGTAACCGACGACGATTCATTCTGGGCTAAGTTCTGGAAGAAAGTGAAGACTTCCTTCGGTGGAAAGGTAAAGCCTACCAAGAAGCTTAAATCGGTTATCTGGTCGCCCTTCCGAGGAGATAAACTTTATCCGTTTTTCAACGATGAAGGTAAGATGATAGCTTTCTCCCGTGAGTACAAGAAAAGGCTCATGGATGATTCGGAAATTATCTGCTTTATGACTATTACGGATAAGATGGTTTACCAGTGGGATTTATCCAAGGGTTATGAGGAAAGAACAACTTTCGCTCATGGATTTCCAAAGCTTCCTGTAGATTACGCTTATCGCCCCGAAGCATACTGTAAGAAGATTAATACCTTTCGGGTAAGGTTGGAGAAACTTCTTTCTAACTATGCCGATTGTATAGATTATCATTTCTTTCCCATTCTGGAGTTGATTGGTGAGGTAATCGGATTCACAGGCAAGACAAAAGATAGAACAGTAAAACTAGAAGGAGAAGGAGCAGGTGCACGGTATCTGACATGGGACCAAGTTCCAGACACGATTAAATTCGAAGCCGAAACCCTTACCAACATGGCATATGATATGTCAAACACTCCACGCATTTCTTTCGAGACATTGAAAGGTGTAGGTAAGGCTTCCGGTACAGCTTTCCGTTTTATGTTCATGGGAGCGCACATGGCAGTCGAAAATCATGCTGAGGTAATAGGTGAGTTCATGCAAAGACGTGTAAATTTCATTGTTTCCGCTTTAGGGGCTATCAATCCATCCGAGTTTAGTAAGGCATCCCAAACCATCGACATTGAAACAGAACTGGTTCCATATATGATTGATTCAGAAGATGACAAGGTAAATACTGCTGTTTCTGCTGTCAGTGGTGGAGTATGGTCCAGGCGTGAAGGGATTATGTTCGCCGGGAATGCGGATAGAATTGATGAAGAGTTGAAAGAAATCGAGGAAGAACAGGCAACTAAAAATACTAAAACAGGAGAAATAGGACAGAAAAATGCTTCGTAGTCAGCAAAATCACGAGGATTATAATTTTAGCACATGAAAAATAGAACATTTTAATCATGGGAAAGAAAAAAGGTTCAAAGAAAAAGGGTAAGGGCTGTTAAGCTCTCCTTTGGGATAGCGGTGATTCGATAGGATTTCCGCTACCACTTTGTTAAAAGTAACAAAAACGTTATCTTTATATGCAATACGCTTGCATGATAGTAACAAAAACGTTATCTTTGTGTTGAATTTAAAAGCTCATTGAAATTATGAAAGTATCAGAGTTAGTGAGGGCGCTAACGAAGGCTGGCTGTTTTATTCATCGTCATGGTGCTAATCATGATATTTGGTATAGTCCGATAACCAAACAGACTTTTCCGGTATCAAGACATGGTAGTCAAGAGTTGAGAGATGGCACGCTGAAAAGCATTAAAGAGAAGGCGGGGATTTAATCCCTGCCACTCACTACCCTATGAGAACCCATATTTCAGAGCTTTTAAATTTCAAATAAAAAACAAAGAGTTATGAAGATACTTGCTATTGTTGAAAAGGGAGCAGATGGTTTATACTCCATCTATTCGGATGATATGTTACTTAATCATGGATTGGGTGGATATGGTTCAAGCGTGGAAGAGGCGAAGGCTGACTTCTTTGAAAGTATTAAAGAAGCAAAGGAGATGATAGCCGAAGAAGGTAAAGTTCTTCCTAGTGGAGTTGAAGCAATTGATGTAACATTCAAGTATGACCTCCAGTCATTCTTTAATTATTTTGACTGGATTAATGTAAGCCAGTTTGCCAAGAAGGCGGGAATAAACGAATCAAAGATGCGCCAGTACAAAAACGGATTGGCATTCGCTGGAGAATCAACCACAAAGAAGATTCTCGATACTATAAAGAATATCGGAGCAGAATTACAATCTGCTACTTTATAAATTCAAAGCTTTTAAATTCAAAATGAAAGCCGTGTTCCCAAAAGTTCACGGCTTTTTATTTTTTTATTCCTCAACTAATTTAAGTCTTGTACCACACTTCGGGCAAGTAAGCCCTATTTCCTTCTCAAACAAATCACCGGTATTCACACCAAGAATCTCGGAAACCTTATAAAGTGTTTCAACTGTTGGATTCCCGTTCAGCATCTTAGAGAGATTCCCTTGTGCCATTCCCATCTTCTCTGCAAGTTCAGTAATAGTAATCCCTTTCTCCTTGCATACTTCTTTCACTCGTAACATATACTATAATATTTTGATGTTCCTGCCACAAAGATACTTGTTTATATACTATGTGCATATAAACAACTTTTAAACATATACTGTATTATATATTATTAACATTATACTTTACACTAAATATATACTAAAAACATATATTTGCAGTGTGAAAATATAATATAATACATAATACTTATAATAATGAAGTCAATCAAAGAGCAAGTAGATGCAGTTATCAAAGGTACAGGTAGCAAACAAGCAAAGAGCGTATCTCTTATCAAATTAGGTTTAACAAAGTATGAAGTGAACCTTTTGTTAGGTTCTATGCCTAAAGTGTCTAAAACGGCAAAATTCAATGCTAATACATTAACCTTTGGCGTTGAGATTGAATGCTATAATGTAATTAGAGATAGAATAATTAGAGAGGTTGAACAAAGAAACATTCTCATTCAATCACAGGGATATAATCATGCTGATTCTAAAGAATTTTATAAGATAGTTTCAGATTGTTCTATTCAAGGTAACGATGCAAACGAGATAGTAAGTCCTATTCTCAAAGGTAAACAAGGTGAAAATAGCTTGAAAGCAGTTTGCGATTCACTCAACGCTATAGATGCGAAAGTAAATAAAACAACAGGTCTTCATGTTCATTTTGATGCAAGTTCAATATCAGATGCTCACTTTGTGAATATATTCAAGAACTACGCTAAACTTGAAAACGTAATTGATTCATTCTTGCCAGTATCAAGACGTGAAAACAACAATCAGTTCTGTAGATCATTCGTAAACAAGTCTTTCGATTATTGCGAAACGAAAGAAGACGTCATTCGCTGTTTAGGTAGTCGTTATTTTAAAGTGAACGCTGAAAGCTACCTACGTCACAAAACGATTGAATTTCGCCAACACAGTGGCACAACAGACTACATAAAGATTCTGAACTGGATAAACTTCTTAAGAAAACTCATTCAATTTTCTTTTGATTCAGATATTCAAGAATGTAATTCTATTGACGAAATACCATTCTTGACTGTGATAGAAAAGACATACTTCACAGATAGAAAAAATCAATTATCATAATGTGTGTAATCATTTACAAGCCTGCGGGGGTAGATATACCCTCGTTTGAACTACTTTATAGAGCGAAAAGTAAAAACCCTCACGGGTGTGGTTTTTGTTCGCCTACAGTAAGCTATAAAGGTCTTTCTTTCATCTCTTTTTTGAAAGCATTAAAAAGAGTACCCAAAGAAGAACCTTTGCTTATTCATTTTAGGTTGGCTACTCATGGCAGCATAAAGCAATCCAATTGCCACCCGTTCTATGATTCTGAAACAAACACTCATTTCATGCACAATGGCATACTGTATGGCATTCGACCATATCAGGATAAAACAGATTCAGAATGCGCTTTTGAATGCTTTTTGCAGCCTACTATCAAAAAATATGGGCTACATTCTGACGAACTAGGCATGGAGGTGGATAATGTTATAGGATATTCTAAGTTTGCTTTCATGCAAGGCGAAGAAGTGAGATTATTTGGTGATTTTATTTTTCGTGATAGTCTTTACTTCTCAAATTTGCGTTTTCTGTAATCGACTATTCTTTGTGTTTTAGGCTCTATTGCTTCGGTTTTAGAGCTTTTCTGTCTTTATTTTATCACATTGATGAGTAATGTGTTTTTCTGACTATTCTGACTATTTAATTATTTCTCTTTCATTTACCTACAGACTACTTTTAGACCAAATTCACAACAATGGTCCTGTTGTTGTGAATGGAGAGTCTAAATATTTACTAATCATCTGTATTGGTGGTATTTTTACTCTCACAAATTGAATTTCAAATTTTAATTCATACGGTATGACAATTTTAGAACAAATCTCAGCAGGACTGCAAACGAAATTCCCGGGTGTGGATGCTGCTACTTTAACCCGAATTGCCTCTAAAAAGGCAGAGGGTGTAACGGACGAGACAAAGGTAAACTCCATCGTGGAGGGTATCAGCTTTGCGGACGTAGTTACTAATTATGGTGATTTCCGGGCTAATGGTGCAGTTTCTTCCGCAGTGACAAACTATGAGAAGAAGCACAACCTGAAGGACGGTAAGCCAGTCGAGACTACCACTACCCAACAACCGACTATTCAGCCAACGGAACAACCCGACATGGCAGCCATTATCGCCGATGCGGTAAGTGCAGCAATGAAACCTCTCTCCGACAAACTCACGCAGTTTGAAACAGAGAAGTCGCAGGCTACCCGTCAAGAGCGGATATTCGCTAAGGCTAAGGAGTATGGTATTCCCGAAAATTACGCTAAGAGATGCGCCATCAAAGAAGATGAGGACTTGGATGTTTATTTCAAGGACTTAAAGCAAGACTTTGCCAATGACGGTTTCAATGGCGTTATACCTCCCGAATCAGCAGAATCGAAGATTGAGAAAGAATCTGAATCTATCGCTAAAATGATTTCCGAGGGGACAAAAACTATTGTTGAATCTAAAAAGTAAATTAAAATGGCAGCAGGTACAAAGTATAACTTGACACCGGAATACAAACCGGAAGAGTTTTACCGTGTAGAAACAGGTGTTAGAAAAAGCGGCCCGTGGAAGTTGGATATCACCAACCTCGTGATTGGCTCATTTTTACCCGTTTTTACGCCCGTTAAAGCGGACATGGTGAAGCGTACGCTCGTTCCGGTTCGCAACGTAAAAGTGATTGAGGCTTACACCACTGGAGAGACTAATCTCACCATCAAGGTAGCTAAAGGCTCTCTGGCTTATCAGGGTATGTTTGTTGGAAGTTCAAAGAAAGGCGCAGAAGTAGTCTCTATTGACAAGTCCAATAAAGAGTATGATGTATTGACTATCAAAGCGGCATTTGGGGAGGACATTCCCAAAGATTCCGTTCTGTTTGAGTCGACAGCAGTGGGTGGAACAGTAAAGAAGCACACAGCCAATTTCGTAATCTATGCGGAGACGAAAGTAGAAGAGGGAGCAGTTTTACCTACCCTTCTGATGCAGGCATATGAGGTGAAAGAAAGTAAGTTGGTTCTCCCGATTCATGAATTGGATAAAGTTGGTTTAACCAGCCGCTTCCAGTTCGATTATTAATCTTTAAAAAGTAGAGTTATGAATTTGACTATACAAACATTATTTACAGACCCCAATATCGTTCAGTCTATTATTGACCGTGTCCTTCAGTTGAGACTGGATACAATCTATTGGAGGCAATACGGTGGATTCATGGAAACGAAACAGCGTGTGTTTAAGACCTACTTGGGGACAGTCACGGGAGTAGTTGCAGGTACTATCATTGGCAAAAACGACCAGAAACCTATCCGTGAAAGACGTTCACTCGGAAGTGGTTATACCGAAATTGCATATTTGGGTGACCGTTATCAGATGGATATTGATCGCCTGTCGCAGTTACAGGACATCATCGACAAGTTCAATGCCGCGAACACAGCAGACCAGCGCACTATCTTGCAGGAGATTATCGACTTCATCGTAGATGATTATCGTCAAATCTTGCTTGCTCCACACAAACGGATGGATATCGTTGTTCCTGAATTGTTAATGACCGGAAAGACAGAGGTTCACCTGGCAGACAACAAAGAAAATATCTCGTTGCTTGACATTGACCTTCCGTTCCATTTCCTTACTCCTGGAACATCTGAAAAGGATAAGTTCATCTCTTACTTACAGCAGGAGATTCAGAAGCTGAAAGCTAAGTACGGAGTGTTCTCTAAAATGATTATGTCTCGTGGCACATTCATGAAGAACATCGTTGGTGCTTCCGAGTTCGGGGATAAGTTCAAGATGATTCTTGGTGAACGTGAGTTCATGGTAAACGCAGGATTGGTGACCGACCAAATGGCATCAAGCGTATTTACAGGCATCGGACTTCCGGCAATTGAAATCAAGGAAGATTACGTAGAAAAACAAAATGGGGAGAATGTTCAGATTTACGCTGACAACCGCATCACCTTGTTGCAGAGCGACAACGTTATGCGTATGCGCCATCACAGACCGTATGTTATGACCGATCCGGTTCCGGGACGTTCATATAGTACATCAGAAGGTCAGATGTCTGTTTGTAACTATCGTGACGAAGAAGGTAGATATATGGAATACACGGCAGAGTGGGTTCCTGAGTTTATCGCTCCGAATAAGATTGTGAACTTCGACCTTACAACGATGAACGCATGACAGTAAGAGATTACATAGAACAGAAGTTTCAGACCTTTGGCATTAACTTATCAGAGGCTGACCTTTGGGATATGTGTCTGAACTCGAAGGTAGGCGGAGAGGATGAGATGGGCGAGGATTGTTACGGTCTTGTGTCGGTGGCAATTGCGAAGTTCATCCCCTCTCTATTACTTCGTGCTACCTCTATCGGCGAAAGCGGATTTTCAATGTCTTGGAACATTGATGGAATCAAGCAGTATTATTCTTTCCTCTGTAAGCAGTACGGATTGAAAGATGAATTGTCTAACAAACCAAAATGCACCTTTTCATGATTTTTGCCCCACACATATTGCAGGTTAAGGTTATCAAGCCATTGGATAAAGATGAGTTTGGCAGACCCATTCCCGGTACTGGTGGCGAATCATGGCAGGATGTATGTAAGTGCCGTTGTGATGACATAAGTGCTGAAAAGAAAGTATCTGTCAATGGTGGTGTATATGATTTCAAATACAAAGTGGTGTTTGATAAATCACCTAAAACCGTATCTACTGGTGCAGAAATTCGGTGCTTGAATCCTGATGGTAGTGTGAGAGGTAAAGGTATTGCCAAAAGCCCATTGGAAACAAACTATTTTCCTTACAGAGTGATATGGTTGGAGTAGATGCAGACTTTTCGGATGTGGATAAGTTCTTTCAAGACGGAGAATGGGAAGTCGAGAAGAAAATGATTGATGTTGGTGATGAAGCCGTGAAGTATGCAGAGGAACATGGCAATTATCAAGACCACACACTGACTTTGAGAACATCCAATGATTACGATGTCGATAAGAGTGGCTTAACTCTGAAAAACGAAGCAGAATACGCCTCATTCGTAGAATCTAAATTTGATGTTTTAAGTGGTGCCGCTTTATATGCGGAGAAACGATTAAAAGAAGAAATTGAATGATAGTAACTACCGACATAGGAAACATTCTCTATCGGGACTGCAAGGCTTTCGGAATAGACATAGTGCCTAATGGTGAAACTCTGACGGGTGAATTGAAGTCTGAAAGGATTGTCATCCATGCAAAGAAACAGCAGCCAGGTACTTATTGGAAAAAGTCTTTCGCTGAAATCAATCTTTGTGTGCCCGACTTAGAGCATAATTCAGCTTACTCCATCCGCTTGAACGAACTCGAAAGAGAAGCAAACAAACTGTTCGATGATGTGGTAAGTACTTATAACGGCACTCGCTATCATTACTCAATCGAATCTATTGGTACAGAAGCGGACACAGCTTTGAAGTGTCATTATGTGAATGTGAGAATTTTGTTTGAAGTATTAAATGTAAAATAATAAAGTTATGATTACAGCAGTAGAAATTGACGAACTGTATTATGCGGAACCTATAACGACGGTTGCAGCCACAGCAACTGGATTGACTGGTGCGGAAGTAGCTGCCATCTTGAAGAATGCAGCAACGAAGCGGGTCAAGAACGTACACGGTGACACGTATCAGTACGAAGAAGCGGAGGCGAGTGTAACTCGTTACAAAAACGCTCTGACGGGTGAGTACTACCGGGAAACGTCCGAACCGGGTGAGGTGAAAATCAATTTTACCATTGGTGAGTATGATTATGCTACAAAGGCTGATTTGCAAGGTGGTAAAGCCACAGAAAAGAATTGGGAAAGAGGCAAGTATAAGCCTATTCATAAATGTGTGATTGGTAAAACCA
>PPYE01662265.1_pt1 | contig 15325 bp, 6 predicted proteins | sample 1559881 | NCBI WGS metagenome assembly PPYE01 (sample SAMN08240022, study PRJNA423297) | Human gut metagenome, whole genome shotgun sequencing project. | reverse complement strand
GCCACGAATTGCTTTATCATAATTTCCGGGTTTTCGTTGCCCTGCCGTACCCCACGCCCATTTCGCTGTGTAATGTCAGAGGGTTTCCACGGACAGTCCAGATGGTCAATGGAGATTACCTTATTCTGAACATTCACGCCGGTTCCCAGCTTGCTGGTGCTGCCGATCAGGATACGGACTTTTCCTTGACGGGTACGCTCAAACAGCTCCTGCCGCTGTGCTTCAGAAGTGGCGTCGTGAACAAAGGCTATCTCCGATTCCGGCACACCCTTTGCCAGCAGCACATTTCTTATTTCATCATATACATTGAATTTCCCGGCTTTGGGAGTGCCAACATCACAAAAGACAAGCTGCGTGGAAGCAGAGGCGGCGGTGTCCTTCCAAACCTGATAAACATCCTCAATGCAGACACTCAACTTGCTTCCTGTACCATCCGCATCCGGTCGAATCAGGCGCGGGTCAATCGCCATCAGGCGAGCCTCACCGGTCAGCTTCAGCATATTATCTTCTTCCGGTTTCACTCGGCCGGTTCGGATTGCTTCTGCCCGCATGATAAAATCGGCCATAATTGCCTGCTGTGCGGGGGTAGCTTCCACCGAAACAATCTCCGCTTTACCAGTGCGAACAGCCGGGAGTCCGGGAATATCCAACATATCCGCTGTTTTGATGTCAGCGACCTCACGAAAGACCGCCATCAGTTCAGGGAGATTGTAGAAGCGGACGAAGCGATCACGCATCCGATAGCCGCCGCCCTCCGGCTTCAATTCCAGCACAGAGGTTCGTTTGGCAAAATGAGCGATCCAGGTGTCGAAGTAGGACCAGCCAAAGCGTTCCAACTCCTGCGGCTGCAAATACCGCTGCATGACGAACAGTTCGGAAATCGAGTTGCTGATTGGCGTTCCAGTCGCAAATACTACGCCGCGCCCCTGATTTGTTTCCTGCAAATACTGACATTTGAGCAGCATATCAAAGGCGCGTTGACTGCTTGAGGTTGTAATACCAGCCACATTCCGCAGCTTCGTAAAGACAAAGCAGTTTTTGAAAAAGTGCGCCTCGTCCACCATCATCATATCTACGCCGAGCTGCTCAAAGGTCAGCAGATCGTCTTTCTTTTCCTCGGCAGACAGCTTTTTCAGCCGCTCATCCAGATTTTTGCGGAAAATGACCATCTGCTTGACAGACCAATTCTCGCCGTTTTCGCTCTTGATTTCATGGATTGCATTTTCAATATCGTTGATCTGCCGTTCCAGCATAGCAATCTGCCGCTCTGTGGAGATTGGGATTTTCTCAAATTGGCTGTGCGCCAGAATCACTGCGTCATATTCTCCGGTGGCGATTTTAGAAATGTAGCGGTTGCGGTTTTTGGGAGTAAAATCCTCTGCGGTGGATACCAAAAGGTTCGCATTGGGGAAAAAGCGGTAGAACTCTGTTGCCCACTGGCCCACCAGGGGATTGGGAACCACAAACACCGCCTTGTGGATCGCTCCCAGGTTCTTGAGGTACATCCCGGCGGCAATTAAAGCAGCGGTCTTTCCGGCGCCTACCTCATGTGCGGCAAGCCCCGTCCCGGTATAGATGACACGGGCAGCAAAATCAAGCTGGTGCTTCCGCAGTTTCATCTCCGTGTTCATGCCGGGAAATACGAGATGGCTCCCATCAAACTCACGGGGGCGAACTGTGTTGAAGGTTTCATTGTAGATACGCAGAAGCCTATCCCGGCGCTCCGGTTCTTTCCAAACCCAGGACGCAAATGCTTCCTGAATCTGTTGCTGCTTGGCACGGGCAATCATGGTTTCCTGTGCGTTGACTACATATTTAACCGACTTGTTGCCCTTTTCATTGATGTATTCCTGCCGGTCACGGACAGTAGTGGACTGCATATTAAGGCAATCCTCAAAAATCTCATAAGCATTTTTCCGCTTGGTTCCGAAAGTCTGGTTGACCATTACGGAATCCGGTTCCGCATTTTTATTGGTGACACGCCAGGTCGTGGTATAGGAGAAATACTCAATGTCAATGCGGTGCCGGTTGTCGCCGCCCTCGATGACCTTTTCATATCCGCTGGTCTGGAAGGTTTCATACATGAATTGGCGGTAATACTCAATGGGAACCCAGATGGCACCCATATTCACTTCGATGTCGGCAGGAGTCAGTGGCTCCGGCTGTACTTCCTCCAAAGCCTCTACATTCCGGGCAAAGAGTTCCGGTTCTTCCGCTGCCTTCTGACGTGCGTAGAGCAGTTTATCCCGCACATGACCACTGAGATATTCTTCTGCAAGTTCCCATCCTTCCAGCGGATTACCGTAGTATTTCTGGGGATTGAGATAGATGCGAGTATCCAGCTCTTGCACCAACTCCTGTGGGGCTTTTCCTGTCAGGAAGGACATATAGGGCAGATCCACCCGCAGCTTGTGATTCAGGCAGATTTGAAGGGCGTCCTCGGCGGTGTCTGCATGGTTGACCTGACGGAAAGGACGGATGGTGGCTTTGGTGAAGATCGCTGATTTATCCCAACCGGTCTTGTCTTTCCGCTCATCCTCGATAGAGCGCAGCAAGGGGAATTGGTCATCATCAGAAAAAGCGAGGATGTTTCCTTTGCTGTTGATGGCTCCATACTTTGCAACGAAGCGGTCATATACCTGATTGAGTGTGTCCTGTACTTTCTGGAGATCAACCGGGTCATACTCATGGGACTGGATGTTGATAACCTCCAGCAGCGCAGTACGGATTTCGCACAATCCCTTGATTCTTTCGGCCTTCATGCCGGTGTAAGGTTGCGGGATCAGCTTATCTTTTTCACAGAAGAAGATCTCGCCATTCCGCACAACATAGGTGAAGTTTTTGGTTCCGGCCGGAGCGTCCTCATACTCTGTATTGCTTTCTTCCGGTTCGTCTGCCTCAATTTCTTCATCTGGCTCTGCTGTGAAACGGGCGTACAGGGAGTCAACCGCTTGGGTAAGATGCTGGTTCAGGTCAAAATCTTCCGGGGCAACACAGGCCGTCCCATCTTCGTTGCCGTACATATTCCGGCTGCTCACCATCTCGCCCATGAGCATTTCGGGATTATCTTTGAAATAGCGGTTATAGGCGATCCATTTACTGCGGTCCAGGTCAGTTTCAATCCAGGACGGAAGATTCGCGCGATCAAGTTCTATGGGCTGCGTTCTCTTTTTCAAGAAAACAACATCCGCTGTTACATCGGTTCCCGCCAAAGCCTTGAACGCTGTGTTGGGTAGGCGAATGGCGCCGATGAACTCTGCCCGCCGTGCGATATATTCCCGAAGGCTCTCGTCCTTGCGATCCATAATTCCTTTGCTGGTGATAAAGGCAATGATACCGCCCGGTTTTGCAAGGTCCAGGGACTTGATGAAGAAATAGTCATGGATGTACGGGTTCAGGTCATTGTAGCGCCGGTCATAGATTTTCACGGAGTTGAACGGGATATTGCCCAGAATCACATCAAAGCTGTTGTCCTCAAATTTGGTGGCTTCATATCCCATGATGGAAATATCCGCATCAGGATAAAGCTGCTTTGCGATTCTGCCGGTGATGGAATCCAACTCTACGCCAAACAGCTTGCTCCCTTGAAACTGCTCCGGCAGCACAGAATAGAAGTTGCCGGTTCCCATACCGGGGTCCAGGATTTTTCGGTCAGGGCCGCCCTCGAAGCCAAACCGTTCCAGGGCGCGGTAAATGTGCCGGATCAGGTCAGGCTCGGTGTAGTAGGCTGTGATGGTGGAGTTCATGGCCGCTTTGTATTCCACATCAGTCAGCAGGGATTTCAATTCCTGATATTCGTTCTCCCAACCAGAGGCCGTACTGGAGAAAGCGTTGGCAAGCCCGCCCCATCCGACATAGCGGGCAAGGATGATTTGTTCTTCTGGTGTCGCTGTCCGCTTTTCCAGTTCAATCTGCTTGAGCAGCTTGATCGCCATGACATTGTTTTTATATTTGGTCTTTGCTCCACTTGGATACAGGTCATAGTCCTCGGAAAAACGGAAGTTGTGTGCGGCGACCTGCGGCGCCGCAGGCGGCTCACGAAGGGGCGCCAGATCAGTGGGGGTGGCTTCATCCATAACAGCGGGCGCCTCTGCTGCTGTACCATCGCCCATTCGTACAAAGGCGCGAATGGGGCGCAGTTCTTCCAGCTCTTTTTCCAGCCGGTATTGCGTGTCCTCCAGATCGTCCATGTCGGCAGCTTCTTGGGGGGAGAGAATAGCCCCACCGTCCAGGCGCCGCACATAAGCGTCAAATTCCCGCGTAATATCTTCAAGGTCATTTTGTACCCGGAGATAGTCGGGATTGGGCTGTTCATCCACCACGGCTTGGTACAGGGCCGAGCCATCCTCGGTCAAATACCCCCATACAATTTCCTCATTGGGATATTGCCCTTGCAGATAGCGGAGCATCTGGGTTGCGATACCTTGACGGCGGTAGTCCTCCAGAACTTCAATCATGCTGATATGGGGCCGCCCCTCAAAAATACTGTACCGGATGGTTCCAACCGTCAGCTCACCTCGGACCGCCTGCATCAGCATATCAATCTGCCCATGATGGGCGTCCAGGGCTTCGTCCAAAATCTGCGTTTCCTCCGGCAAGGCTTCCGCAGTATTTTCTACCGGCTCCGGGGCTGCCATGCGGCGGGCGTAGGCGTTGATTATATCCAGGGAAATCCAATCAGGTTTTTCCGGTAGTTGGGCATACAGTTCCCGCATTTTCTCAATCTGTGCATCCACGCTGCCTGCCCACAAATGCTTTTCTGCCCGCTGTCCCGCCCCCAGAAAATACTCGCAGTCAGCACACAGACGGTCTAACAGACGGTATTGGTCACTGAAAGGCTGCACTTCATCCTGCTGCTCCGGCTGGCTGACAACAGGGGTTTCCAGATAGCGGCCTTCATCCACCAGGCGTTGCACGACACCGGCAGCCCGTGCCCAGGACAGCTTTGTTTCCTGTGTTTCGCCCTGCTCATCCTGCCATTCGATAGTGACACCTTCACTATTGAACATGGCGTATTTCACGCCCATTTCATCACCGGAGAACCCTTCATATCCATATAGCTTTTTTAGGAAAGTAGTAAATTCTGATCCGGTGGGGTGGGTCTGAGCAAACTCGTAAATTTGTTCTTTTTTTCCTGCGGTAAGGGGACCTCTCTGCATGACACGCTCAACAAGCAGATCTTCCGTACTCTTTTCCTGGGATAGAAGGGAGAGCTGCTCCGGTTGTTCTTCTTCCATGACCGGAACAGTTTCGGCAGCAGGGCGCAAATCCACATCTACTTCTTCATCATTGACCATCATAGAGGCCCGCACCGGCTCATAGCCTTGGCTGCGGATATTGTTCAGCCAGGTGGCAAAGAAACTGTTGAACCCGTTGATTGCTTTCTCGTATGCGGGGTCGTCGGGATCAGCCTCGTTATATACACCAATGCCACTGTTCTCATAACTGAAAGCCCGAAGTGTCCCAGCCTCTTTGTCGATTTGGAAATCCATATAAGGGTCATACATCCGGTCGCCGTTCTGCATATAGTAATGCTCCATGCAGTAATGGGAACCGTATTTATGGTGAATGACCAGAGGATAGTAGGCTTCTCCGGCCTCCAGCCGCAGATACTCATATTGACCGGACACAATCTCCGGGAACAACTCTTGAAAGCGGCGGAAATTCTTGTGCGCCGTCGTGTTTCCTTTGACGGGCGGCGGTGTAGGCTGCTCCGCTGTATCTGTGGGGAGAGCCGTTTCAGGGGCCTCCACCACAACATGGGGATTTTCGCCAGGAACGGATGCAGGCTCGCCACCGGCTGCTGGTGTGTCGTTTTCCATTTGAACAATCGCCTGCGGCTTGACCGGTTCCACTACGGTTTCTCCGGCTTCATAAGCAACAGCATCCAGGACATAATTAAAATCCGCTTCTCCGATGGTCATTTGCCGGTGGGGACCGCCCATCTCATCAACTTCATCAGGGATGTTATAATCTCCGATGGGGTCAGGTAGCTCCTCTACAACAGGATTGGGATAGTCGCCGTCCTCGATCATGGCGTCCAGTAAAAACGCCAGCCCGTTCCAGGGAATGTAGGTATAGCCTTCATCAAAGAGAAATGAAATGCCATCTTCACCATGTAACCGGGTACGATAGAGAAGATCACCTTGATATTCACGGTCGCCATAAGGAGTAAAGAGAGCCGCAATCTGCCGCCCTTTGTCTGACCAGTCAGGATTGAGTGGCGGTTCTGACAATACGCTGCGAACCGCGCTGTGCAGCTCTGGGGGGTATAGATTGGTGCTGGTCAGGATGTACTCATAATTGCGCCGGACTTCTGCATCGGTAAAATGGCGTGTAGGTTGTTCCGCAGGAACAGAAAAAGAGCCGTCCTTTTCAGACGGCTCTCCCACAGGTGCGGCGCTTGGCGCCACTTCTGTATTTGGCTGTTCTTCGGTCAGCGGGGAATCAGGACTACGCTCTGGAGTACGGTTTCCTCCGCCATCAGTTTCAGACTGTTCAGGTGTCGCGTCCGCTCCATGATGTCCTCGGTCTGCGGAAGCGGCTCCTGCTGGAGCATTTGCTGCGTCAGGGCTTCGATCTTCTCGGTCGCCTCGTCCTGTACCCGGTGCATGATCTCCATCAGACTGCCATCCATTTTCAAAGTCGTAAATCGCTCCGGGTGATTCTCTCTGAGGTATTCCAGGGCCATCCGGCCGTACCTGCCCAGAGGTTGATCTGCTTCGCTGCTGTTGGAGATTTGCAGATCGGGAAGCATCATCCCGTCCTGCTCCCTGTATTTCAGATTGATATTCGGTTTGCTCATGTTGTGCCATCCTTTCACGATTGATAATCTTGATGTTCCGTTCTACTTCTAACAGGATACCTTTGGAAAGGGCGGTTACTGCCGTACCCAGATGTGCAACCAGCGGGAGTGTATTAAAATGGCTGACCGTCGCCATACCGTCACTCAACTGGATTTCTTCATCCGGCAGGTGACACTTTTTGCCGATGAAATAAGAAATACTGTCGGTCAAAAGCTGGATGTATTGGGCTTCAAAACCACCGGCCGGGATCTCGGTGAACAAATGGCCTTTGGTTTCCTGCTTGAGTTCCTGCAAAAAGTGGTTGTAATTCTCTGCGACAGATTCGCTTGCCATCGCATACAGCGCTTGGGGAAAATCCTGCTTGGGGAAACCGTGTGCATACGACAGGCGCTCGGTCAGGGCCTTTTTCATTTCATCGGAAAGCTGCCAGTCCGTAGGATGAATCTCTTTGCCAGTAGTTTGGCTTACATCAAAGAGATAGTCAAGAGTGAGTTTGGCATTCCGGTAGACGCAAACGGCAACGCCCTTTGCACGGGGAATCAAATTTCTGCCTATGGCTGCCCATTGCTTTCGTGTTGCCAGAATCGAAACATCCTCGTCCTGTGCGTACACAAGAAGTATGTTGTCAAAACTGTGCTTATGGAACTGCGATGCAAATGCCAGATAATCCCGCCAGTTGTGTTCATTTCGGACAATATAGGGAGCCATGACTTCATATATCGTCCGCAGGCGTTCATCATTTCTCAACGGTATCTGACCTCCTTCCTGTATTGGTGATTATGGCCGGTTATCCGGCCTCTTGCTCGGATTCCTGTTCTTTCTGAGCAAAGTAGAGGGCAAGTGCCTCGTCCACAATACTGTCGAACTCTTTCTGGCTGATGCTGACGGTAAAGTATTTCTTGTAAATCGCCGGTTTGACCTTGAACGCCGTAGCCGTGGATTTCTTGGGTTTCCGGTTAAATTCGCCGGACAAAATCTGTTCGGTACGCTCCGGGGTTAGCTTTCCGGTATATTCCCGCAGCAGGACAACCTTTCCCTCATTGACCTTGTACTCGCTTCCCGAAAGCACATCGTCAACCATCTGCTGTTCCTGTTCAGTCAGATAGGAAAGCTGCACGGCCGCCGCAATCGAAAATTCTCCATTGTCAATTCTGATTTTCAGGGCGTCCGACAGTTCGTTGATGCGGAGATAAGTTGCAACAGAACGACCTGTAAGGTCATATTCCGCTCCCAAAGCATCCCTGCTTTTTATCCTGTGGAAGTCACTTCCACCAGTCCTGTTTCCCTTGATTTCATCAGGGTTTTCCAGCCTTTTCAGTTCCTTAATAATATCGTTCCGGCGTCCCTGACAGACCATCTTGGAATAGCGCAGAGCCAGTACCGCTGCTTTTTCAGAGGGCAGCATTTCGGAGAAAGAGCGTTGCAGGACATTGGTTTCGATCACATAAATCCAAGCATCCTCATCGGAGAGATTTTCCTTGACGATACAGGGAAGTTCGCGGTTTGCAATAATAGCGGCTCTCTGCCGGTGTCTGCCTGCCAGCATCTCATATTCAAATCCATTCTCATCTGGCTCAATCTTTCTGACAAAAGCAGGCACCAAAACACCATGTTGTGAAACACTGTCCACCAAATCATCAAATCGTTCTCCACCGTATTCTCGGAATGGAGACCCTCGAAAACTGCGAATGATTTGTGGTGGAAGCATCTGTATTTCATTACTCGCATCACATACAGACTGATTCGACGCTTTAGACTCATTTTTTGAAGATGAAGTTTCAGTCACACCCAGAAGATCATCAATGGATCTGATACGAGGCTTAAGTGGAGGCATATTCCAACACCTCCTTTGCAAGTTCCAGATAGGCAAGAGAGGCTGGGTTGGCCTGCTCCAGCTCCATGACGCTCATTCCATAGCTGTTTGCGTCTCCCACTTTGACTGTATACGGAATCTGACAGTTGAAGATAGGGAGCGATTGAAACGCCTTTGCAACCTGACCGTATGTGCGACGGTATAGATTCGTCCGTTTGTTGCATTTGGTGAACAGGATACCTCCAATATCAATCCTGGGATTTAATTTCTGCTTAATTTTTTTGATGGTATCCATCAACGCCTGCAAACCAGTCAGCGCAAACAGTTCCGGATCAATCGGGATGATTACCTCGTCGGCGGCCGTTAAAGCATTTATTGTCAACGAACCCAGAGATGGATTTGTGTCTACGATTATGTAATCATAGGACATCCGCAGAGGTGCGAGCAGAGTAGCTAGGTACCCGTTGCTATCCGGCGTCATCAGCAGATTTGCCTCTGCAACGGTGAGATAGCGACTGGAAGGGATCAAGTCCACAGAGTCAATTTTTTGGATGAACTCGTTGGTATCCGGCAGAGATTCGTCCAGGAGCAGATTGGTGATAAGCGTCCCGGTATTATAGGGTGCCTGGGTCGGCAGGACACCGAAGCTGGTGGTAAGGTTATACTGGGGGTCAAAGTCAACTACCAAGACCTTCTTGCCCATCTCGGCCAGCGCATAGGACAGATTTCGGACCGTGCTGGTCTTGGCTACCCCACCTTTCTGGTTGGCTACAACAATTATTTTGCCGCTTTCCATGATAGAAAACCTCCTATATTTTCGTGGAATTTTTGTGATTTCAAGCGTTTGTTCAAATATGCGTCACTGGCCATAAAGTTGATCAGATTGACCTTCGGGATGATAAATGCCGGACCATGTGAAAGAGCTTTTAGCTTTTTCGTTCTGATCCATTTTGCGACCGTAGATGCCGTGGCGCCTGTTAATTCCGCGGCCTCTCTCGTGGAAACTATGTCGGGAATGTCCCGGAAACTCTCTATGTAGTATTTTCTCAGTTCCTCCGTTGTCACAGATTCGGGAAGCAGGGGCTTGACTGCGTATGTCCCGCTATATGAGCCGGGGGGAAGTTTGTATTTTTCGGGGTGGATTTCCCTGCGCTCAAGGTAGCGAACAATGTCTTTCATCTTAATGGTGTAATTCCGGGTCTTTTTCCCACTCTGTACGCAGGGAACCAGACCGGATTGCAGCAGATAACGAGCTGTGCGTTTGCTGATATGACAGATGATGCGGAATTGCTCTTTTTGGACTGTTTCTGGGTACTGATTCAGCAAATAGCGATACTTGGATACCTGTGCCACATCACTCGCCTCCTTTTTCCTGCCACAGACGCTCAAATGTATCCATCAATTCTTTTTGGAGAGGGGTCTTTCGGCGGATACGGCGGTAATATGGGCTTATCAGAAAGTCCAGCATAAAATCCTTTGGGACGGTGTACTGCTTTCCAGGCTGGAAAGCCTTCAGAATCCCTGTGCTGATCCACCGCACGATTGCCGAGGACGAAAAGCCTGTAATCTGCTGAATATCCTTTACGGAAAGCAGGTCTGAGTAGGGAGAGAGATGTTCGTCATAGAATGTTCTCATAGCACAGATATAGGGACTGTCTGCTTCCTGTCTGCACTCACGCCGATAGAGATAGGCAAGAATGTCCGTCAGCTTGATTTTGTGGCTACGGATCAGGTGGTTTTGCTCAATGGTGTAGGGAATCTCACCTTGTTGCTCCAAATTGTAGGCGGTCTTGGGACAGATGCGGCAGATCTCGCATAGTTCCCGTTGCGTTACATAGGCGGGATACTTTGCGGCAATGTCGGGGTAATACTTCGTCAAATCCATGTGTAGCACTCACTTTCTTGTTCATCTGTCATTGGTAGGTGAGGTACTTCACTGGTGCGTAAAATGTTGACTTTTGAAATGAGTTCAAATAAAATCAAGTTGTCCAATCAAAACGGTGATTTGCGTTTTCGTGAAATGGTATGGGTGTGAATACCCCCAATCTGGCGTGCAGTTCTATCCTTGTTCTATCCTCCGGTCATAATTCGGGGCAAAAACGGGAAGAACTCGGAAAACCCGGTGGGTTCAAATAAAAGCGAAAAACGGAAGCCAAAATCCGCAGTATACCGCAGCTTTTGGGCTTCCGTTGTGTACTTCCATCTTCGCTTAATTTCCACCAAAAGTCATAAGCGGGAAATGACTCGAAATCAGTTTGCGAGCAATCGCACGTGGGTTCGAATCCCACCCGCTGCGCCAAAACAAGAGGCAACTGCTTTTGCAGTTGCCTTTTATTTTGGGGCCCACTGCCCAAAAGGCGTCTCCACTCTTCGTGATTCCAATGCTCGGGGCGGCAGAGCCGCCCCTGCGCCAAGGTTTTTACCTGCGGTGAAACGCTTGTACAGCGCACTCACGCCGTCGGCCAGAAGGGCCGTTGGAGCCTGCAACGCTCTCGTCAATCCAAAATATCGATTTTACCGTTTCTCTCAGCAGTGAAGGACCTCTCTGGATGTCCTTCGTTTTTTCATGTCTAATGGGTAAAAGAGCGCATGAACCCCAAATTCCCAATATATGTATCCAAACGTCCTACAAAGGGATCAATTCTTCCTTGTTTGAATGGACCCATAGCCTTCTCCCAGGAGAAGGCTGAACAAAAAGGAGGAATTTTACTTATGGCGACCAATCAAACAACCAATTATCAGCTGAACCAGTGGGAGCCCACCGACGCGGTTCAGCGGGTGGACTTCAACGCCGACAACGCCAAAGTGGACACGGCGCTGAAATCCCTGTCCGACCAGGTGATACAGAAGGCCAACCAGTCCGCTGTGAATACCTTAATTTCGGCGGTGAATCAGAAGGCGGACGCCTCCACCGTGTCCGCCCTGTCTCAGGCCGTAGCGGCCAAGGCGGAACAGACCGCCCTGACCGCCGAGATCAGCGCACGGACGGCGGTGGACGCCGAACTGGCGGAGAAAGCGGGGATGCACCTGCTCTATCAGTCGGCCACCACAGCGGCCCAGGAGTACATCATCGTCGACATGTCCGCCATTGACTGGGATCAGTGGGCGACGGTGCGGGTGCTGTTCCGGCCGGTGCTGACGGGCGACTATTACAATGTTTACGCCAACAATGCCAGTCAGTACATGTTCGGACGGGACGTCTACAGCCGGTTCCAGCTGCATCTCTTTCCCAATTTCGACGAGACAGCCCCCGTTGCCGGGCTCGTCTGGCCGGTTTATCGGGAGAGCGGCACTGTCCTGTACTATAATATGACCTTCGCTCAATTTTCAACCCTGTATTTCGATGTGGACGAGACGTCCTTTCAGGCGGGGAGTGTGATTGAAATTTGGGGCTGTAAATAGGTAAGGGAAACCCCGCTCCCATTTGGGAGCGGGGTTTCCTCGTCAATAAAATTACTGTACCTGAATCCAGAACATCAAGTCAGTCATAGCGGTACCATCTTCGGCCTCAAAAGAAACAAAAATCTGATACCATTCAGTAGAAGTTGCGGTGCTGTCCAAAGCGATTGTAAAATTGCTTGCAGTTTCAGTCACAGTGACTTTATCAGTGTCGGATCCATTATAAGATTCAACTCGAACGTCAGTCAAGGTACCGCTGTCAGTCAGGCTATAACCGAAAGTCATGGAAGCATTTGCGGCAATTTGAATATTCTGCTGATTATTAGTAACAGTACCGCCGCCTTCCTGCGTTACAGTCAACACAGTAGTATTGCTCTTTGCAGTAAGCTGGAAGGTAACGTCCCCTCCGGCAGTGTTAAACTGAACCGGTTTAACCGACTGACCAGTGACTTTGTAACCAGCCAGGGAAGTCTCCTCAAGAGCAGCAGCGGTAAGAACCGCATTACCATCAACATTAACGTAACTACTATTAGAAGCATTCGTCACGTTATAGACATACTGGTAAAGTTCTGTAGTTCCATTCATAAAGGTTACCAGAACATCCATAGTCTCCGGTGCCGGGTTGTTCACAGTGGTAGCATTAGACACACCGAAGCCCTTCGCGGTATCGGTACCGGTCACACGGTCGTTGTAAGTCTCCACCACGCAGTAGTAATAACGGGTAGTGAAATCAGTGGAGGTATCTACAGTCAGGGTCTGACCAGTTGCGCCAGCGATCCGTGTGGCGTTGCTTTCCACGTCATCAACATCGTCAGTGGCAGGAGCATAGTAGGCAGGAGCGGTGGTGTAGTACCACTGATAACCAATCACTTCATCGTGTCTGCTGTCATCCAAGGTAACATTAGCAGTCAGAACCAGCTCCTCGCCCTCGGTCACGGTCTTTCCACCGGTAACGGTCACAGTTGCAGGCTGGGCATTATTGGTGGTATCCACCTCGTAGATCACCAGGGTCTGCACCATGTAGTCGTCCACCACAGCGTACACCAGGTCGTCCTCGTCGATGGCAATGCCATTGTAGGAGCTGACGTTCACGTCGCCGTCCTCGTCCACATAGAAGTACTGGGCGTCCTCATCACAGGTGATGGTATACTTGGGATCCTTAGTGCCGTCACCATCCCAGTCAGCCAGCGCAGTGTTCAGAATGACAGTGTACTCTCTGGACACCTTGTCGATGCCCACGGCGCCATCAATGATGCCGCTCTCGTCGTTCACGCCGGTGTAAGCGTCGCCGAGGGTCAGGCTGGTGATGATGCCGTCCTTGTTGGTGGTGTAGCGGTCATAGAGATGTCCGCCCAAAGCCTTAACAGCAGCCTCAGTAGTCAGGCCATTCGCGTTGGAGGCGACCTTCACAGTGGTGGGCTCGCCGTCCACAACGGCCTGGAACTCAAAGTAGCTGTCGCTGTAGTTGGTGTCGTGGATCAGGTTGGAGATGTCGCGGCTGGACAGGTAGATGTTGCGGTTCACGCCGTCCTCAATGACGACCTCCTCATCGGGTACGATGAACATGATGGTCACCATGGAGCCGTTCTTGCAGTAGTAGTACACGTTGACCATCTCATCATGCTGGACACCGTTAGTGGGATTATCCAGATCCTTGACTTCGATGGAGGGGGCGTTCTTGATGCCGGTGTAAGCAGTCCAGTCATAGACCTCATCAACGCTACGAGAAGCGGGGTCGCGGACCACGAAGGTGGTGGCACTGTTGGCGGTCACGGTCACACCGCTCGGCTCGCCAACATTGGTAATGCCAGCCTTGTCGTTGACCAGGTTGAAGTCGACATCATCGGTAACCCGAACCGTCGCATTGGTGGTGCCGTTGCTCTGCTTAGAGGAAACAGCGCGGAGGGTGTACTCATTGTTGTCATCGACACGGTAGGTGACGATAGTCTTGTCAGGGATAGCATAATCGCCGTTGTAGTAGTTCTTATCGGTATCCACAACGCCGGTGGTGCCGTCGGCAAAGACCAGGAAGGCCTTGTGGGAGTTGAACACAGTTCCGCCGTTGGTGGTATACAGCAGCGCGTAGTCGCCGATCTCGTCGATGCGCTCCACATAGATCATGTAGCCGTAGGAGTCCAGATAGACATTGTACTCCTCGTCCACGGAGATGTCGCCCAGCTTCTCGCCGGCCACCATGTAGGAGTCGGTGTAGCGGGTGCCGTCAATGGTCAGAGCCTTGGCGTCATCCTCGTTCTTGTTGTCGTTCTCAGCGCGGGTCACAGTGCCATTGACCAGCTCAGCCAGTTCCACGGACTCAATCTCGTCCACAGCTTCGGAGTAGGTGTACAGCACATAGGCCTCGTCCTCGAAGTCCTCGTCGGTCTCGAACTCCTCGTTGCCGCCGATGGGGGCAGTGAGGCCGGTTCCGATGGGGGCCTCAGGAGCAATCACCACATAGGCGTCGCGGTTGCCGGAAGCCTCAACGCTCCGAACCACAGTGCCCACATAGGTATTCACCTGAATCACCAGAACGGTGTCGGCATCCTCGTCATAGTAGACTTCCGTCAGCACACCGTTAGCGGACTGCCCCACCTTGTCGTCGCTGCCCTTGCGGATGGACAGAGCCAGATCCTCGTCCTCCAGGCCGTCCACAAACACAGTTACGTCGCTCTTGTTGATGTTGGAGCCCAGGCCCAGATCCTTGTAGACATCGCCGGACTCTACCTTGGCGGTATAGGTCAGGTCGGGAGTGTCGGCATAGGTGCCGATCTCGCTGTTCTCATAGGACCAGGTGCGGGAAGGACGGCCGAAGTCGTCAGTGGTACCCTCACGCAGGCGCAGGTCACCCTGGTACAGCTGCTCGCCCAGCTCCACCACATAGCGGTCGGCGTCGGAGGTGCTGCTGGTGGATTTCACGCTGTGGATAGACTCCGCATAGCTGGAGTTGCTGGTAACATAGTTGTAGGTAACGTTGTTGACGATGGTCACGTCGCCGATGCTCCAGCTGCCGTCGGTGGAGGCGGTAACAGTGCCGGCCTCCAGGGTGTTCAGCACCAGCTGAGCCACATCGTTGCGGGTCATGGGCTGGGTCACGCCGGAGTCCACACCCACGAACAGGTCGATGGCGTTGCCCTGGCGGGTAGTGGCCAGCTGCCAGTCGCTGCCGAAGTCAGAGGCGTACTGGAAGTAGCCCAGGGCCTTCATCAGCATCAGGGCCGCCTGAGCGGTGGTCACATTGTCGCTGCCGCCGTAAACGGTACCGCTGTAACCGCTGGTGATGCCGTTGGTGTAGCAGGCGGCAACATAG
>PPYE01107450.1_pt1 | contig 15327 bp, 14 predicted proteins | sample 1559881 | NCBI WGS metagenome assembly PPYE01 (sample SAMN08240022, study PRJNA423297) | Human gut metagenome, whole genome shotgun sequencing project. | reverse complement strand
CGGCGGCGATGGCAAGGTTCTCCTTGTCCTCGGTGGTCAGGGTGGGCATCTGGATGTCTGCCCCCGGTGCTGCCAGACTTTTGCGGCTTTGCAGCACGCCGCCCCGCACTACGGTGCACACGAGCGCTTCCGGCTCCACGGCGTCCACCCGCGCCAGCAGCTTGCCGTCATCCAGCAGCAGCTCCTGCCCGGGCTGCACGCTGTGCACCAGCGCGGCAGGGCAGGGGATGCCCTGCGCGCCCAAACGCACGGTCTGCCCGGCGGTCAGGGACAGCGGCTGCGGCAGACGTCCAATGCGCAGTTCCGGCCCCTGCAAATCAATGAGCAGCTTTTTGACCCCGGCTTTGCGCAGCAGCGCCAGCCAGTCCGCGTGCGCTGCCAGCGGGCCGTGAGAAAGATTCATGCGGATGCCGGTCATGCCGGCTTCCACCATCTGCTGCAAAAGCGCTGCATCGGCACAGGCGGGGCCGATGGTTCCGTAAAAATCCATAATTCCTCCTGCAATTCGTGTTTTCTTTCTATTGTAGCATGACCGCGCAGCAAAAGATAGCCCGGCGGCGCATAAAAAAACACCGGAAGCTGATGCAAAGCCTCCGGTGTCTTTTTATGATGCCTTATGGGGTTTACTGTTACACTTTGCACCGCCTGCGTTCAGTACAAAGCTTACAGCTCCCTCTATTTTTAAAGGTTGTACTTAGTTTACAGCATTTCGGGCAGTTCGTCAAGGGCTTTTTCTGGCTTTTGCCGGAAAAAACTGGAATATCACAACATTATCACAACTGCAGCTGGTGGTAGCACGCGCCCTCCATGGTCTTCCAACAGGCGGTGCTTCCCTCCAAGGTCATGTAGCTGTGGGCGGTGTTTTCCTTGGGAATGCTCACGGAGCCGGGGTTTAAGTAAAGGTTCCCCTGCCCGAAGTCTGTCCATGCGGGCACATGGGTGTGGCCGTGGAGCAAAATATCCCCCGGGGCAAGGGGCGGCAGATGATTCAGGTTGAACACATGGCCGTGGGTGACGTAGACCAGTCGCTGCCCCACCGGCAGCACGGCGTAATCCGCTAGCACCGGGAAATTGAGCACCATCTGGTCTACATCGGCGTCGCAGTTGCCGCGCACACACAGCAGCTTGGGCGCAAGGCTGTTCAGCAGCGGAATCACCTTTTTGGGGGCGTAATCCCGGGGCAGGTCGTTGCGGGGGCCGTGGTAGAGCAGGTCTCCCAGAAACAGCAGGCGGTCGGCCTGCTCCCGTTCAAAGGCCTGCTGCAGCTGCTGCGCATAATAATAGGAGCCATGCAGGTCTGATGCGATCATCCATTTCATATACAGTGTCCTCCCTCAGAGCCGGTTTGCCTTATTGTAGCGCCTGCTGTAAAAATGGTCAAGTGATTACAAAAGTCATACTTTTGTACGAAAACCCCTTGACACGCCGCTGAGGATGTGGTATTCTGCTAAGGTTGCAGCCCGCAAATGCGCAGGCTGCATATCGCGGACAGTTGCCGCGATCATAAAAACCGTGTGGATTTTTACAGCAACATTGCTACTTTTCGCCACACAATGACCTTTAAAGGGTCATTGTGTGGCTTTTTTTGCGCCGGAAACCGGCTGCAAGCCGATGCTGTGCCCGCCACATTTTTGCTTTTTACAGATAGCAGGTGAAATTTTTTATGAACGAAACTTTTATGAAGGAGAAGCCGGTGTTGCCGCTGCTGTTCTCGATGGCGCTGCCCAATGTGCTCTCCATGCTGGTAAACAGCCTGTACAACATTGTGGACAGCCTGTTTGTGGCACGCATCAGCGAGGACGCCATGACCGCGTTAAGTCTGGTGTTCCCCATCCAGAACTTTTCCAACGCCATTGCCATCGGCTTTGGCATCGGCATCAACGCCATGATCGCGCTGTATCTGGGCGCGGGCGACCGCGAAAAGGCCGAGACGGCCGCCACCCACGGCTTTGTGCTCAGCCTTGTGCACGGCGTGGTGATGATGGTGGTCAGCATCGCCATCATGCCCGGCTTTCTGCGCCGCTTTACGCAGGACGAGACGCTGATCGCCGCCGGCATCACCTACTCCACCATCGTGTTCCTGTTTTTGGTTGTGAACATGGTCTCGCTGGCCTTTGAAAAGATCTTTCAGGCAGTGGGCCGCATGAAGGTGTCCATGGTCGCCTTGATCACCGGCTGCGTGTGCAATATTTTACTGGACCCTGTGCTCATTTTCGGCCTTGGGCCGGTGCCTGCCATGGGCATTGCGGGCGCGGCACTGGCCACCGGCATCGGTCAGGCGCTCAGCGTGGTAGTTTACCTTGTGGTCTATCTGCGCACCGAGCTGCCGGTGCGGCTGCGCCGTCGCTGCCTGCGCCCGGACGCAGCGCTGGACGGCAGACTGTATGCCATCGGCATTCCGGCCATCCTCAATCTGGCGCTGCCCTCGCTGCTGGTCACCTTCCTCAACGGGCTGCTGGCAGCTTTCTCCCAGAGCTATGTGGTGGTGCTGGGCATCTACTATAAATTGCAGACCTTTTTGTACCTGCCCGCCAACGGCTTCGTGCAGGGAATGCGCCCCCTCATCGGCTACAACTACGGTGCGCGGGAGCACGCCCGGGTGAAAAAACTGTTCCAGTTGACCCTGCTCATGAGCGCAGCCATCATGGCGGCGGGCACGGTGATCTGTCAGTTTGCCTCCGGGCAGCTGATGGGGCTGTTCACCCAGAACCCCGAAACCATCACCGCCGGACAGACCGCACTGCGCATCATCAGCATCGGCTTTGTCATCTCGGCAGTCTCCACCACCGCTTCCGGTGCACTGGAGGGACTGGGCAAGGGCGCAGAATCGCTGGTCATCGCGCTGTGCCGGTATGTTATTTTCATCATGCCGCTGGCTGCACTGCTGTGTAACTGGCTGGGCACAGACGGCGTATGGCACGCCTTCTGGCTTACCGAGGTGCTGGCAGCGGCGGTCTCCGGCATCGTCTACCGCCGGGCGGTCACACATAAAAAATAAGAATTTTTGATAGGGGCGTTTCATAACGTCCCTATTTTTCATTGACACTACGGTAAAAGTACGGTAAAATATTCTTCGTGTTTTGACAAAAACTGTCAGTGCGCAAGATATTACAGAGGATGTGGAAGTATATGATCGAGACCATTGCCGCCGTCAATCAGGCGGTGAACAGCTTTATCTGGGGCATCCCCGCCATGGTGTGCATCATTGGCGTGGGACTGCTGCTCAGTGTCCGCACGGGCTTTTTGCAGATCCGCAAATTCCCCTACGCCATCCGCACCACCGTGGGCCGGATGTTCCGCAAGCGGGACGCTTCGGATGGTGCCATGACCCCTTTTCAGGCGGTGTGCACCGCGCTGGCGGGCACGGTGGGCACCGGCAACATTGCCGGTGTGGCGGGCGCTATCGCCATCGGCGGCCCGGGTGCCGTGTTCTGGATGTGGTGCTCTGCGCTGCTGGGAATGTGCACCAAGTTTGCCGAGGTAACGCTGGCGGTGCATTTTCGGGAGCGCAGCGATACCGGCGAGTGGGTGGGCGGCCCGATGTACTATATTAAAAACGGCCTTGGCCGCCGCTGGCAGTTTCTGGCCGTGCTGTACGCACTGTTCGGCGTGCTGACCGTGTTCGGCACCGGCAACGCAACGCAGGTGAACACCATCGTGGCGGCAGTGGATACCGCCCTGCTGGAATACGGGCTTGTGGGTAATGGCTTTCTGCCCACCCTCAACCTTATCGTGGGCATCCTTGTGGCTGTTCTGGTGGCGCTGGTGCTGCTGGGCGGCATCAAGCGTATTGGCAGCGTAAGCGAGAAGCTGGTGCCCTTTATGGCGCTGTTCTACATTGTGCTGTCAGTGGGCGTGGTGGTGCTCAACTTCTCCCGCCTGCCCTATGTGCTGGAATCCATCGTGGCGGGCGCGTTCAACCCCGCTGCCTTTACCGGCGGCACCATCGGCAGTTTGTTCGTCAGTATGCAAAAGGGCGTTTCCCGCGGCATCTTTTCCAACGAGGCCGGTCTTGGCACCGGTTCTATCGCCCATGCCTGCGCCGACACCAAAAAGCCGGTCAAGCAGGGTATGTTCGGCATTTTTGAGGTGTTTGCCGATACCATCGTCATCTGCACCCTGACCGCGCTGGTTATCCTGTGCAGCGGCACCTCGGTCAGCTACGGCGCAGCGGCCGGTGCAGAGCTGACCATCTCCGGCTTTACCACCACCTACGGCGGCTGGGCGTCTATCTTTACTGCCGTGGCGCTGTGCTGCTTTGCCTTTTCCACCATCATCGGCTGGGGTCTGTACGGCTCCCGCTTTCTGGTGTTCCTGTGCAAGAGCAACAAGGTGGCGCGCCCCTTCTTTGTGGTGTATGCTCTGGTAGCCATTCTGGGCGCTACCATGGACCTTGGTCTGCTGTGGAGCATCGCCGACACCTTCAACGGCCTGATGAGCATTCCCAACCTCATTGCATTGCTGCTGCTTTCCGGCACGGTGGTACAGATGACCCGCGCCTTTTTTGAATCGGAAGGGTGAGCGGCAGCTCTGCCCATAGTGGACAGAAACGCCGGAACGCGGTATACTGAGAGAAAAACAACGGTGGCTATGCACCACAGGAGGTTCTGACGTGGAAAACTTTAACGAACTGCTGCAGAAGTATGCAGATTTTATCGTCCGGGTGGGTGTGAACCCGCAGCCGGGACAGACCCTGATCATCAACTGCCCGCTGGAGGGTGCTCCGCTGGCACGGCTGTGCGTGCGCAGCGCCTACGAAGCCGGTGCGCGGGACGTGCAGGTGAACTGGCAGGATGACGCCGTTACCCGCATTCGCATGGAGCTGGGCAGCGAGGACGCACTGACCGACCACAAGGGCTGGCAGCTGCGCCGCTATCTGGACTACGCCGAGAGCGAGGGCGGCGTGTGCGTGCTGCATCTTATTGCGGACGACCCGGAACTGTTTGCCGGGCTGGACGGCGCTAAGATCAGCCGTGTGAACAGCGCGAACCGCAGCTTTATGCAGCCGTGGCGGGAGTACACCATGAACGACCGGGTGCAGTGGTCCATCGCTGCTCTGCCCGCAGAGCCGTGGGCAAAGAAGATGTTCCCGAAGCTGGACACTGCCGCCGCCATTGAAGCACAGTGGAAGCTCATTTTTGACACCTGCCGTGTGACCGGCGGCGACCCGGTAGGGGAGTGGCAGAAGCATCTGGACCGCCTGAACGAGCTGGGCGCAAAGATGAACGCCCTTGATCTGGAAAGCGTGCATTTTGAAAGCGCCAACGGCACCGACCTGACCGTGGGTCTGGCGGAACAGGCTGTGTGGGAGAGCGCCGGCAGCAAAAACGAGAAGGGCGTGCCCTTCCTGCCCAACATCCCTACCGAGGAGGTGTTCACCGCGCCCCATAAGGATAAGGTGGACGGCATCGTTTACGGCACAAAGCCCTACGTCTTTAACGGACAGCTGATCAAAAACTTCCATGTCACCTTCAAGGACGGCAAGGTAGTGGAGCACGGCGCGGATGAGGGCGCAGATCTGCTGGGTCAGCTGCTGGACACCGACGAGGGCGCACGCCACATCGGCGAGGTGGCACTGGTGCCTGCCTCCAGCCCCATCAACCGCAGCGGCAAGCTATTCTACAACACCCTATTTGACGAGAACGCCGCCTGCCACATCGCCTTTGGCGACAGCTACCCCGGCACCACCGTGGGCGGCACCGGCCTTTCCAAGGAAGAGCTGGCAGCCCGCGGCATGAACCACTCCTCCCTGCACGAGGATGTGATGGTGGGTGCAGAGGACAGCCGCATCACCGGCAAATGCCGCGATGGCCGCACTGTACAGCTGTTCGAGAACGGTGTCTGGGTGCTGTAAAAAGCCCCAAAGGGCGCGCAACTGCAAAAAAATTGCGAAAATGCTTGCATAAATCGCAAGAGTATGCTATATTCTAGTAGTACGATATAGTTTAACCTGAAACGTGGGCCGCAAGGTCCGCGTTTCTTGTTTGTTTGGAGGTTTTTTATGGCGAAGCAGTCTGGCGGCAACACCGCGCAGAGAGTGGAAGCGCTTGTCCGTCCCACGGTGGAAGGCATGGGTCTGCGCCTGTGGGATGTGGTTTTTGAGAAGGAAGGGCCGGACTGGTATCTTCGCATCCTCATCGACCGGGACGGCACCATGGATACCGACACCTGTGCTGAGGTGTCCCACGCACTGGATCCCATTCTGGACGAAGCGGACCCCATCGACCAGAGCTATTATCTGGAAGTGGGCAGCCCCGGCCTTGGCCGCAAGCTGACCCGCCCGGAGCACTACGAGGTGCTGAAGGGCCAGAAGGTGCGGGCAAAGCTCATCCGCCCCAACGCCGACGGCGTGCGGGAACTGTCCGGCATCCTGACCGGCCGCGAGGGCAGCACCGTGACGCTGGAGACCGAAAACGGCCCTGTGACCTTTGAGGTAACTGCAGTCTCCGGCGTGCAGCTGTGCGACGATGAGGATCTGTTCAACTGAAAATAACCGTCTCTGAGAGAGAAAAGAGAACAAAATATATAGGAGGAACCCGAAAAATGACAGCAGAGAATAAGGACTTTTTTGAAGCGCTCTCCATGCTGGAGCATGAGCGCGGCATCACCGCAGAGTACCTGATCGAAAAGATCAAGGCGGCTATCATCATTGCCGTCAAGAAGAACTATGAGGTCGAGGAGGATCACATCCGGGTGGACATTGACCCCGACACCGGCCGCTTTGACGTGGCACTGATCCAGGACATCGTGGCAGACGAGGACTGGTACGACGAGCACGCCGAGATCGGTGTGACCGAAGCACGCAAGATCCGCAGCAGCTATGAGGTCGGCGACCGCATCATCACCCCGCTCAAGACCCGCGATTTTGGCCGCATTGCCGCCCAGACCGCAAAGCACGTCATCCGTCAGGGCATCCGCGAAGCCGAGCGCAACCAGCAGCTCAGCGAGATCCAGTCCCGCGCACATGATATCGTGCAGGCTACCGTTACCCGCGTGGATACCGAGAAGGGCATCGTTGCGCTAGATCTGGGCAAGGGCGGCGAGGCTGTTCTGCCCCGCAACGAGCAGGTGCCCGGCGAGGTGTACACCGAGGGCGAGACCCTGCAGGTCTACATCGTGGATGTGGTCAGCACCGAGCGCGGTCCCCGCGTGATGATCAGCCGCACCCATCCCGGCCTTGTCAAGCGCCTGTTTGAGCTGGAAGTGCCCGAGATCTTTGACGGCACTGTGGAGGTAAAGGCCATCAGCCGCGAAGCCGGTGCCCGCACCAAGATGGCTGTCTGGTCCAAGGATCCCAACGTCAACCCTGTTTCTGCCTGCATCGGCGAGCACGGTGCCCGTGTGGCTGCTGTTGTGGAAAAGCTGGGCGGTGAGAAGATCGATATCGTCAAGTGGAGCGAGGATATCTCTGAGTTCATCTCCGCAGCCCTGAGCCCCGCCAAGGTGGTCAAGGTGGAGCTGCTGCCCGGCGAGACCCGCTCCTGCCGTGTCACCGTGCCCGACCAGCAGCTGAGTCTGGCCATCGGCAACAAGGGTCAGAACGCCCGCCTGTGCGCCCGTCTGACCGGCTACAACATTGATATCCGTCCCGAGAGCGGCTACTACGGCGAGGACGAGGAGCCCAAGAAGGACGCAGCAGACGCTGAATAAGCCCGGCACCATCTGCCGAAGGAGGAAAACCGGATGGCACAAAAAAAGATCCCTGCCCGCCAGTGCATCGGCTGCATGACCAGCCGCCCCAAAAAGGAGCTGGTGCGCGTGGTGCGCGCACCCAGCGGGGAGATCAGCATCGATTTGGTAGGCAAAAAGCCGGGGCGCGGCGCATATCTCTGCCCTGACCCGGACTGCCTGACCAAGGCAAAGAAGAAAAAGGCGCTGGAGCGCTGCTTTGAGCAGCCGGTTCCCGCCGAGGTATACGACGCGCTGGCTGTACAGCTGGCCGCAGCCGCAAAGGAGGCCGCAGCCGATGGCAAAAAAGAATAACGCCCCCGCAAAACCCAAGCTGCCCCCGGAGGAGGCGCTGTATCAGGCCGTGAGCCTGTGCCGCAAGGCCGGTGCGCTGACCATGGGCTTTGACGCCGTGGAGGAGGCCTGCGTAAAAAGCAAGGCGTGGCTGGTGATGACCGCATCGGACATCAGCCCCAAGACCCTGCAGCGTTTGAACTACGCCGTGGGCGACTTGGTGGACGTGTTCACCATGCCGCTGACGCAGGATAAGCTGGCCGATATCAGCCACAAGCCCGTGGCTGTTTACGCGGTGACCGACCGCAACCTCGCAAAGCTCTGCTTTGACCGCCTGGCGGACTGTGGAGCAATCAAAAATGAGGAGGATATGAGCGAATGATCGTAAAATATAAAGTGAGTGACTTTGCAAAGGATCTGAACCTTTCTGCAAAGAAGGTGCTGGATGAGCTGGCCGCTATGGGCAGCACCGGCAAGAAGAACAGCTCCAATCTGGAGGAGAACGAGCTGAACTACCTGCTGGAAAAGTTCAGCAAGGACAACAGCGTGGCAAATCTGGACGAGTTTCTGAACAGCGCCAAGGCTCCCAAGGAGGAGCCCAAGGCCGAGAAGAAGGCTGAAAAGAAGCCCGAGGCTCCCAAGGCCGATAAAAAGCCCCAGCAGCCCGCCGCAAAGGCCGAGCAGCCCAAGGCAAACAACAATAATAATAACAATAACGGCAAGCACGGCGACAAGAAGCCCGAGCAGCACAAGAAGCGCGAGGAAAAGACCGTTTCCTTCAGCGAGCTGGCACGCGAGACCGGCGCAAAGGCTACTGCTGCCCCCGCACAGGCTGTTTCTGTCCGCCGCGAGGACAATCAGGTCACTGTGGATACCCGCACTGTGGATATGAACGTGGATCGCTTCGATGCACGTTACGATGATCTGGCCTCTACCAAGAACACCGAGAACCGCCGCAAGCCCACCCCGCAGGGCAACAAGCAGAAGTTCACCCAGCGCGGTCAGCGCCAGCGCCAGCAGTTCCAGAAGGGCAAGCGCGAGACTGAGTTTGAGCGTCTGCAGCGCATCCAGCTGGAGAAGGCTCGCAACGCCCAGCTGAAGGTGCTGATCCCCGACGAGATCACCGTGGGCGAGCTGGCTGCCCGCCTGAAGCAGCAGGCCGGTAAGGTCATTGCCAAGTTCATGCAGATGGGCGAGATGCACGCCATCAACGATGTGATCGATTTCGACACCGCAGCTCTGCTGGCAGAGGAGTTCCACGCAAAGGTCGAGCACGAGGTGCACGTCACCATCGAGGAGCGCCTGTTCACGCAGGAAGAGGATGCACAGGAAGATCTGGTGGAGCGTCCTCCGGTGGTCTGTGTCATGGGCCACGTTGACCATGGCAAGACCAGTATTCTGGATGCCATCCGTAAGACCAACGTCACCGCAGGCGAGGCCGGCGGCATCACGCAGGCCATCGGTGCATATCAGGTCAAGGTCAACGATAGTCTCATCACCTTCCTGGATACCCCGGGCCACGAGGCATTCACCTCCATGCGTGCCCGCGGCGCCAACATGACCGATATCGCCGTTCTGGTGGTTGCTGCCGACGACGGCATCATGCCCCAGACCATCGAGTCCATCAACCACGCCAAGGCTGCAAATGTCAAGCTCATCGTGGCAATGAACAAGATGGATAAGCCCACCGCAAACCCCGAGCGCGTGATGGAAGGCCTGACCAAGTACGGCATCATCACCGAGGACTGGGGCGGCGATGTAGCCTGCATCCCGGTGTCTGCCCTGACCGGCATGGGCATCAACGACCTGCTGGAGCGCATTGCTCTGGAAGCTGAGGTCATGGAGCTGAAGGCAAACCCCAACCGCCGCGCCAAGGGTGCGGTCGTCGAGGCCCGTCTGGACAAGGGCCAGGGCCCCATTGCCACCATTCTGGTGCAGAACGGCACCCTGCACGCCGGCGACGTGATCATTGCCGGTACCGCTGTGGGCCGCGTGCGCACCATGCGCAGCGACAAGGGTCAGCTGCTGACCGATGCCGGCCCCTCCACCCCTGTGGAGATCACCGGCCTGACCGCAGTGCCGGAAGCAGGCGACCTGTTCGAGGCTGTTGAGGACGAGCGTCTGGCCCGTGAGCTGGCCGAACAGCGCGTTGCTGCCGCCAAGGAAAAGCAGTTCTCCTCCTTCCAGAAGGTCACGCTGGATAACCTGTTCAGCCAGATGGCACAGAACGACATGAAGGAGCTGGCCATCGTGGTCAAGGCCGACGTGCAGGGCTCTGCCGAGGCTGTGAAGCAGAGTTTGGAGAAGATCTCCAACGACGAGGTGCGTGTGCGCGTCATCCACGCCGGTGTCGGCGCCATCAGCAAGTCTGACGTGGATCTGGCCGATGCCTCCAACGCCATCATCATCGGCTTCAACGTCCGCCCGGACAATGTGGCCAAGGAAGAAGCCGCTGCCACCAAGGTGGAAATGCGTATGTACCGCGTCATCTACGACGCCATCAACGATGTCACCGACGCTATGAAGGGTATGCTGGCACCCAAGTTCCGCGAGGTCGCTCTGGGCGAGCTGCAGGTGCGTCAGGTGTACAAGATCTCCAACGTGGGCACCGTTGCAGGCTGCCGCGTGACCAGCGGCAAGATCACCCGCGACAGCAAGGTGCGCGTGGTGCGTGACGGCATCGTCATTGCCGAGGACGAGATCGCATCCCTGAAGCGCTTCAAGGATGACGCCAAGGAAGTGGCCGAGGGCTACGAGTGCGGCGTTACCCTGGAGAAGTTTGCGGACGTCAAGGAAGGCGACGTGTACGAAGCCTTCAAGATGGAAGAGTACCGCGACTAAGCAAAAACCGAATATATAACAGCTTCCCGGCAGAAAAGGCTTCCCCCGGACGGGGGAAGCTGTCGAACGAAGTGAGACTGATGAGGGCGTATCTTTCGCAGGTGTGGAGCGTGCGCCCTCATCCGTCGTTCTGGCAGACAGATGCCGCCTTTCCCCGGGCGGGGAAGGGCTTTGGGAAGCTGCCGACAGAATTTGGAGAAAACTATGTCTCAGAAAAATATGGGCCGTCTTGCGCAGGATATGAAGCGCGAGGTCATTGCCATCATCGGCCGGCTGAAGGACCCGCGGCTGGAGGGCGGTCTGCTGACCGTCACCCGTTTGGACGTGACGCCGGATCTGGATGTGGCAAAGGTGTATGTAAGCGTGATGGGCCGTGCGGACGGCCCCAAGCCCGCAATCGAAGCGCTGAACCGTGCCGCAGGCCATGTGCGCACCGAGGTCAGCAAAAAAATGCACATCCGCAAGGCACCCCGCTTCATCTTTGTGGAGGATGACGGTGCCGCCTACGCCGCCCACATCAACGAGCTGCTGCGCAGCCTGAACGTGAACGGCGAGGAAGAAGCACAGCCTGCCGATACCGAACAGACCGAGGACTGACTGCCTTTGCGGAAAGGATGGATCATTGGATGACAGAACAACTGGATGTGCAGCAGATGGCGCAGCGCCTGCTGGTTGCGGACAACATTTTGATTCTGTGCCACAAAAACCCGGACGGTGACACCATCGGCTGCGGCAGCGCCCTGTACTACGCGCTCAAAGCGTTGGAAAAAACAACGGCGGTGCTCTGCTCCGATACCGTGCCGTCCCGCTACGCCTTTACGAACCCACGGCTGTTCAAGGGTGAGTTCGAGCCCCGCACCGTGATCGCAGTGGACGTGGCAGGCTTGCAGCTGTTTGGCGAAAATAACGGTGTGCCGCAGTTTGCACGCCATGTGGACCTGTGCATCGACCACCACGCAGGCAACAACGGCTATGCCGATTTCACCCTTCTGGATGCCGGTGCCGCTGCGGCAGCAGAGCTGCTGTATCAGGTCATCGTGGAGATGGGCGTGCCCATCACCCCCCACATTGCGGACTGTCTGTACACCGGCATTGCCACCGACACCGGCTGCTTCAAGTTCTCCTCCACCACAGCCAACACCCACACGGTGGCGGCAAAGCTTATTGAAGCCGGCTGTCATGTGGAGGAACTGAACACCCTGCTCTTCGACACCAAGCCCCGTGCCCGCATGGAGGCCGAGCGCATCGCCCGCAACCATCTGGAGTACTATCTGGACGGCCGCTGTGCCCTGATCTACCTGACACGGGACGAGATCCGGCAGAGCGGGGTAGACCCCGCAGATCTAGAAGAGCTGACCAGCCTGCCCATCAGCATCGAGGGAGTCAAGGTCGGTCTGACCCTGCGCCAGCAGCCCGGCGGCAGCTACCGCATCAGCGTGCGCACCGCAAAGGGCGTGGACGCCTGTGCCATCGCCCGGCGGCTGGGCGGCGGCGGCCACACCCGCGCAGCGGGCTGTGAGCTGCTGGGCGACCTTGAAAACGCCAAGAATGCGATCCTTGCAGAGGTGGAAGCCGAGCTGGACGCACCGCAGGAGGAAGCATGATGCAGGGCATCCTGATCGTAGACAAGCCCATGGACTGGACCAGCTTTGACGTGGTGGCAAAGCTGCGCGGCGTGCTGGGCACCCGCAAGCTGGGGCACAGCGGTACGCTGGACCCCATGGCTACCGGCGTTCTGCCGGTGTTCTGCGGCAGTGCCAGCAAGGCGGTGGACCTGCAGCTGAACCACGACAAGACTTACCGCGCCACCCTGCGCCTGGGTGCACGCACCGATACCGGCGACAGCACCGGCACGGTGCTGGAGACTGCACCCGTCACCGCCGGAGAGAAGGAACTGCTGGCTGTGCTGCCGCAGTTTATCGGCCCGCAGATGCAGGTGCCGCCCATGTACTCGGCGGTCAAGATCAACGGACAGCCGCTGTATAAGCTGGCGCGCGAGGGCGTGACCGTGGAGCGCAAGGCGCGCCCTATTGAAATTTACGGCATCGAGTACGGCGGCAGTCCGGCAGAAAACGAGTATGTACTGACGGTGCGCTGCTCCAAGGGCACCTATATCCGCACCCTGCTGGAGGATATCGCCGCCGCCATGGGGCAGAAGGGTACCATGAGCGCTCTGCGCCGCACCTCTGCCGGTCTGTACGCCGAAGCAGATGCCCACACGCTGGAGGAAATTCTTGCCGCAAAGGAGCAGGGGAGCGCTGCGCTGGAAGCACTGATGCTGCCGGTGGAAAGCGTGTTCACTCCGCTGCCGCTGCTGGTGGTGGAGCCATGGGTGGAGCAGCATCTGTACAACGGCTGCCCCACCAGCCGCTACCCCGCAGCAGACGGACGCTACCGGGTGCACAGCGCCGCCGGGCAGTTCCTTGGCCTTGCCAACATTACCGGCGGGGTGCTCCGGGTGGAAAAACTGTTCGTGGAACGTAATTGAGCAATAAAGGAAACAAGACCCATGCAGATCATTTCTCAGTTTGCCCCGCTGCCGCTGACGCAGCCCGAAAAAGGCACCGCCGTGGCTATGGGCTACTTTGACGGCATCCATATCGGCCACCGGGCGGTGATCGAGGGGGCTGTGCAGTGGGCAAAGACCCATGACGCAGCCCCGGCGGTGTTCACCTTCCGCCTGCCGGTGGAAAATAAAATGAAGGGCAAGCGCCTGCTTTCTACCGAGGATAAGCACGCCTTGATCCACAGCCTTGGGGTGGAGTATTACCTCACCCCGGACTTTGAAGCGATCAAAGCGCTGAGCCCGGAGGAGTTCGTGCGCGGCATTGTGGAAAACTGCCACGCCCGGGCGCTGTTCTGCGGCGAAAACTTCACCTTTGGCGCAAAAGCTGCCGGTACGCCGGAGCTGCTGCGCACCCTCTGTGCCCCCCTTGGGGTAGAGGTGGTGGTGGTGCCCATGGCACAGTTTGAGGAAAAGCCGGTGTCCTCCACCCGCATCCGCACCGCGCTGGAGGGCGGGGATATCCCCGCCGCCAACGCCATGCTGGGGATGCCCTATGCCATCCGCTTTGCGGTGCAGCACGGGGCAGGGCTGGGACACACCCTTGGGGTGCCCACCATCAACCAACTGTACCCGCAGGGCTTCCAGATGCCCCGCAGCGGCATTTATATCACCCGCACCTGCATCAACGGGGTGTGGTATCCCTCGGCCACTGGTCTGGGCAGCCGCCCTACCGTGAACGATGATGCCACCAAGGTGACCTGCGAGACCTTTATCCCGGGCTTTTCCGGCGACTTGTACGGCACCGACCCGGTGGTGGAGTTCCACGCCTACCTGAGCCCCAGCAAAAAGTTTGATACGCTGGACCAGCTGCGGGACTGCATCAACAATGCCGCCCGCCGCGCACAGGAATATTTTGCATAACGCATCAACAGCGGAAAAAAGTATTTTTATTTGGGCTTCCGAAAGGTCTGCGGACTTTTCGGAAGCCTTTTTTCATGAAAGAGGACGGAACGGAAAATATTTTTACTTTAACGTCCTCGCCCTCTCCGTCGCGGCTTACGCCGCGACACACCCCCCTTTTTGTCGCTGCGCGACATCTTCCCCCGGCCGGGGGAAGTCTTTCCTCAAAGGGAGAGGCCTTGGCAAAGAGATGAACTTTGCGTGGACTGCCAAGGGCTCCCACTTTGGGGGAGCTGGCATCGCGCAGCGATGACTGAGAGGGCGAGGACGCTACCCATGAGCAAGAATTTTTCGGGAGATAAACGCGTTTGTTTCGAAAGATTCTTCTTTGGACGGCGCAATTTCCGGCGTCTGCGGGCAGAAAAAACCGCACTTCGGGCAAAATAGACACATTTCCGTGCAACAACGGTAAATGTTTGTTAAACAATTATCTATCTCTTATCCTTGCAATACACACAGTTTTTGTTTATAATAGTAACTGTACGGGGCAACGCCCCGATTGTGAGCGAGACTCTGGTTCAGAATTATAATTTGAGAGGAGTTTTTACCATGGGTTTAGGTAAGAAGACGATCGACGATCAGAACTACTGCGGCAAGAAGGTGCTTGTCCGCTGCGATTTCAACGTCCCGATGAAGGACGGTGTCATCACCAACGAGAACCGCATCAATGCAGCTCTGCCCACCATCCAGAAGCTGGTCAACGATGGCGCTAAGGTCATCCTGTGCAGCCATCTGGGCAAGCCCAAGAACGGTCCCGAGGCTAAGTTCAGCCTGGCTCCCGTTGCTGTGGCTCTGAGCGCAAAGCTGGGCAAGACTGTTGTGTTTGCCGACGACGACAACGTTGTGGGCGAGAACGCAAAGGCTGCTGTGGCTGCTATGAACAACGGCGATGTCGTTCTGCTGCAGAACACCCGTTTCCGCAAGGAAGAGACCAAGAATATGCCTGAGTTCAGCGAGGAGCTGGCTTCTCTGGCTGACGCTTATGTGGACGACGCCTTCGGCAGCTGCCACCGTGCACACTGCTCCACCGCAGGTGTCACCGACTACATCAAGGATAC
>PPYE01320815.1_pt1 | contig 15331 bp, 11 predicted proteins | sample 1559881 | NCBI WGS metagenome assembly PPYE01 (sample SAMN08240022, study PRJNA423297) | Human gut metagenome, whole genome shotgun sequencing project. | reverse complement strand
ATACTAGGAGGTTAACTATAATACTGGTTTCTATTTGATACTAAAAAATCCTAATTTCAACTTTTCTTATTGTTTTTGTAGAAGATATACTTTATCTTTCAACTCAAAATAAATAACCAAATGAAAAACATTACATCACCCGAAGTCATAGCCTGGGCTAAAGATTTCTTATCAGAGGCCCAAAAAGAACTTTCACCGGAAGAAGTGAAAGAGCAAAGAATGTTTGCATCTTTAGTAACAGACCCCAAAAATAAAGTTATTCTTACCCGTCTTCTTGACGAATCATCCCAAATACGGGATAATAAGAAGCTGGCAAGACGGATGAAAGTTATCTTTAAGGAATATGGTGTGCCTGATTTCTTTGGTAAGACTTATGAATATTTAGGTATTATATTCCGTGATTTCGGGTATCTGTTTGATTTTGTTTCAGTGCCTATATTCAAAGATGTATTAAGAAAAGAGACAAGTAAAATTATTATAAAAGAAGAAAGACCTGCTCTTACCAATCATTTAAGAAAACGTTGGGAAGATAATATCGGACAGAATGTAAACCTATTGGGTGAAGTCGTGTTGGGGGATGAAGAAGCAAATAAGCGTTATCAGCATTATCTGGATGCGTTGAAAGAACCCGATATTAATTATATATCTATTAAAATTTCCGGTATATATGCACAATTGCATCCTTTAAGTTATGAGAAGAGTAAGAAGGACCTTTGTAAATTAATAGCTACTATTTTCCAACAGGCAATTGATCATCCTTATACGGATAAGAACGGGAAGAAAACTCCCAAGTTTGTTAATCTGGATATGGAGGAGTACAAAGATACGGAACTGACACTTGACGTATTTACTACTGTGATGAGTATGCCTCAATTTAAAGATTATACGGCAGGTATTGTAGTTCAGGCATATTTACCTGATGCTTTGTTCTTTTACCAACACCTTCTTGAATTTGCTCAAAAGCGTGTGCAAGAGGGTGGTGCACCAATCAAAGTACGTCTGGTAAAAGGTGCAAATCTTCAAATGGAAACAATCCAATCATCTTTGAAAGGATGGACTGTCCCTATATTACCTACAAAGATTGATGTAGATGCTAATTATTTAAGAATTTTAGATATAGCACTTCAACCAGAGAATGCAAAAGTTGTTCACATGGGAGTAGCTTCCCATAACTTCTTTACTATTGGCTATGCATATCTGCTAAGTCAGGCCAATCATGTAGAAGAATATGTTACCTTTGAAATGTTGGAAGGAATGGCAAACCATCTGCCACGGGTTATGAGAAAATTAAAGAAGCAGATTATTCTTTATACCCCAGTAGTGAAGAAAGAGCATTTTTTGAATGCCGTATCTTATTTGGTAAGACGTCTAGATGAAAATACGGGAGAAGATAATTTTCTTACTTATTCCTTTAATTTGTCATTGCATAGTAAAGAATGGGACTTTCTTGAAAATCAATTCATAGAAGCATGTAACAAAAAAAATAATGTAGAACCTTCTGTTTTCCGTACACAGGATAGAACTAAGAAGCCATTGCCGGTAGAGGATATAAACATATTTAAAAATGAACCTGATACGGATCTGGATTTACCTCAAAACCGTAAATGGGCGTTGGATGTTTTAAAGAAATGGGAAACCAGTGTTACAGATAAAAACTTTGCTATTCCTGTCCAGATAGGTGATAAGGAAGTAATTACGGAAAAGAAAAAGAAATATTATGACCGTAGCCGTAATGATGAAGTTTGCTTTTGTGAATTAAATGTGTCCACTCCGGAACAAATAGAAGAGATCATTCATGTTGCAGAAGATGATAAATCCGGTTGGCGTAAAACTACTTTGGAGCAAAGAAATATCATCTTACACAAAACAGCAGATATTATAAGTGAAAGGAGAGGGGATCTGATAGCCTGTATGTCTGCAATTACCGGAAAGACCTTTATGGAAGGAGATGTAGAGGTATCCGAAGGAACTGACTTCTGCCGTTTTTATCCTATATCCATGAAAGTATTTGAAGAGCTGGATTCTGTATCTTATGCTCCAAAAGGAATAATATTGGTTATACCGCCTTGGAATTTCCCGTTTGCCATACCTGTAGGTGGAGTTGCTTCTGCACTCGTCGGCGGGAATACTGTGATACTAAAACCGGCAACAGTTGCTTTCCCTATTGCATGGCTGTTTGCTAAATGCTTCTGGGATGCCGGTGTGCCTAAAGATGCATTACAGGTAATTTGTCCCGGAGATCGTAGTTCTTTGAATTATCTTTCTGCTCACCCTTCTGTAAAACATATTATCCTGACAGGAGGAACGGATACAGCTTTTAAATTATTAAAGAATAGTCCCCGTACACCCCTTTCTGCTGAAACAGGTGGAAAGAATGCTATTATTGTAACGGGTAGTGCCGATCAGGATCATGCCATATTGAATATTGTTTCTTCTGCCTTTAGCAATGCGGGACAAAAGTGTTCAGCTTGTTCATTGTTATTGCTTGATAAGAAAACTTATCATGATAAGACCTTCCAGTCTAAACTGAAAGACGCTGCAACAAGTATGCATACAGGCAGTGTATGGGATACGGATAATGTAGTTGGCCCGATGATCACCAATGATAATGATAAACTGTTATATGCGATAGATCATTTGGAAGAAGGAGAGTGGTGGCTGGTTCCTCCTGTATTTACGGATGAGAAGAAATATATCCTTAAACCTTGTGTGAAGTGGGGAGTGAAGCCAGGCAACTATACTTTTAAAACAGAATTGTTTGCACCTCTTCTTTCCGTTGTATGTATTGATGATTTGGAGCAAGGTATAGAATATGCCAATTCTACCGAATATGGATTAACTTCCGGCTTGCAGACCTTGGATGAAAGGGAGATAGCTCTTTGGAAAGATAAAATGGAAGCAGGTAATCTCTACATCAACCGGGGCATAACAGGCGCTATCGTCCGTAGACAACCATTTGGAGGTATGAAGCGCTCTGCTTTTGGTGCAGGTATCAAAGCGGGTGGACCTAATTATGTTTCCTGTTTTGTCGAATTTGAAGAAAAGGATTTGTCTGTCAATCAGGAAAATGCAGAATATCCATTTAAGAAATGGTTGAATAATAATGATAACGTCTCAGTAAAACGTCTCCAATATGCTTATCATACCTATGAAAAAGCATGGAAAGAGGAATTTTCCGTAGAAAGAGACGTTAGTCATATTATTGGTGAATTGAATACATTCCGTTATTTGCCATTAAATAGGATGGCGTTCCGTATTCACGAAAATGATGATCTTACAGATATACTACTAATAATCTTTGCGGTAAGTAAAACCAAAACGAACTTGCGTATAAGTCTGTCCGGATCACATGCTTATAAGAATTTGATTGAGAATGTTATAAAGGACTATAGAAACCTTTCATTAGTAACCGAAGAAGAACCCGAATTCATTTCCGGAATGTATACTTATGATCGGATACGAACCTGCTCTGTAAATCTATCAGATGAAATATATAATAAAGCAGCAGAACTGGGATTGTATATTGCCACGGATAAACCTGTGATAGAGGGAAGAATTGAGATATTGCATTATCTAAAAGAACAGAGTATCTCTTACGAGTATCACAGATACGGAAGTATTGTTGAAGAGGTAAAAATAAAACCATAAATCTTAAGAGATATCCGTATAATACAATAAGTTTTCAAAAATTTATTGTAGATGTATTTGTAGTAAGAAAGGAGTTATAGCTATTATTATTTTTTGAATTTTATCATAGCCCAATTGTCCTTTTCTTCAAAATATTCAAAGTTTAAATATATCCTCTCAGCTTCTGATTTCAGTAAAGGAATATCTTCTACATAGAAACCGCTTATATATAATTCTGATCCCTCTTTCATGTGATCAGCATATACTTTCATGTCTTCTAATAAAATATTCCTGTTGATATTTGCTATGATGACATCAAAATAGCCTTTATTTTTTAATAAATCCGCATTGCCCAATTCTACGTTAATGTTTTCTATTTTGTTAAGTAAAATATTATCCTTCGAATTGTCTACACACCATGTATCAATATCTATTGCAGTGATAGGATCAGCTCCTCTCATTGATGCGACAATTGCCAGAATAGATGTGCCGCATCCCATATCAAGAAGTGACTTATTCCGGATATCAGCTTTCAATAATTCTGATATAATTAGGCTGGTTGTTGCATGATGCCCTGTGCCGAATGCCATTTGAGGATTAATTAAAACATCATATTCTCTTTCAGGTATATTTGTATGAAAAGTACTGTGAATAACGCAGTTGTCTCCTATATACAGAGGCTCAAAGAAATTCTTTTCCCATTCTTCATTCCAGTTCTTATCCTCTATCAAATTAATTTCATATTTTATACAAACATCCGGAATCGGGAACGTCTCAATCAGTTCTTTTAAGGTCGGCTCACTGAACTGTTCCTGCTGAACATAAGCTTTTATACCATTGTTATGATTTACAAAACTTTCGAAACCAATATCAGCTAATAAAGCTGATAAAATATCATTAATAGTTTCGGAGCATGGAGTATTAGTAAATGTTATTTCAAAATATCTCATAAATATTAGCTAATGAAAGGGTTAGTTGATGATTGGGTAAGCTCTGGAACAACAATATATTGAACTTTTATTTTTATCTTTATTTTCATACTGCAAAAGTAGTGCTTTTAGGGAAATCCCTACTATTATTTGGGGAAAATCTCCCCCATAGAGCAAATACCTTGATTATCTTTGTAACGGGAATAAAAGAGATGTTTACTATTTAAAAAGGAAAGTTATGAAAAAAATAATTTTGTTATCAATGCTGGTTATGTGCATACCTTTTGCAGGAATGGCACAAAACTATGATGACGATCTTTATTACACGCCAAAAAAGGATGATAATTCCCGGAATGTAGAAACACAAAAAGTTGAAAGACCGGTTCAGGTTACAACTACTGATGTGTATGTGAGTCCAGGAACTACAGTTGTAATTAAAGACAGAAAGGGTAAGGTTCGTGACGTAGATGAATATAACCGCCGATATGATTCTCGTGAAAATGAATTCATAATGGAAGAAGATACTCTGGTAATTCAGGAAAAGGAGTATGCAGACAGAGGCGAATGGGTTAATGGCTTCGACGGCACAGAAGATGATTATGAATATGCTATGCGCATCGTGCGTTTCCGTAGTCCAAGATATGCAATCCCTGTAAGCAGCCCGCTATACTGGGATATCGTGTATGGTGCAAACTCATGGTACTGGAATGTGTATGATGACGGATTCTATGCATATGCTTTCCCAACATTCTCCAATAGCCTTTGGTGGGATTGGAGATTCGGTTCGTTTGGTATGAGCTGGGGATGGGGATGGAATTATTCATATTACGGATGGGGTGGTTATTATCCTGGATATTATTGGGGAGGTCACTGGGGTCATTGGGGATGGAATCATCACCACCATCACGGCTGGTATGGAGGTGGACATTGGGCACATCATCGCCCTACTTATTATAATGATCGACGTTCATTTGCCAGTTCGAGCCGTCCGGGATATAATTCTTCTTCACGACCTGCATCTCGTCCGGGATCAAGTTCTGTTTCAAGGCCAAGTAGCTCAATAAGACCGAGTGCGACTACCCGTCCGGGAAGTTCCTCATCAGTTCGTCCTTCTACCAGACCAAGTACTGGAAGAGTGGTAGGTACAAGACCTTCTTCAAGTGCCAGTTCTTCAACAACCCGTCCTTCAAGCAGTGGGGTAAGTACAAACAGGCCATCTGGAAGCTATACAAGACCTAGTTCTACTCGTCCGAGTAGTAATTCCTCTTCCGGATATACTCGTCCAAGTAGTACTCGTCAGAGCAGTAGCAGTTCTGTCGGTTCTTCTTCATCAAGACCTTCTTCAAGCAGCTCTTCTTCATACAATAGAGGAAGTTCTTCAAGAAGCAGTAGTAGCTACAGTAGAGGAAGTAGCTCTTCATCAAGTTCAAGATCTTCTTCATCTTATAGTAGAAGCAGTTCTTCAAGTAGTAGCCGTTCGTCTAGTAGCTATTCTTCTGGTGGTAGTTCTTCCCGTTCCAGTAGTAGTTATTCAGGAGGTGGCGGGTCTCGCTCTTCTTCAGGAGGTGGTGGTTCTCGTAGTAGCAGCAGAAGATAGTAATAGGAGTTTCAATAGGTAAACTATATAATGTATTATAATATGAAAAAGGTAATATTAACAATAAGTGCTTTCGCCCTTCTAGCGGGAGCACACTCCCAAACTGTTTACGACGTAAACCGATTTATTAGTAAAGATTTGAATGGTACTGCCCGTTTTGTCGGAATGGGTGGAGCTATGGGAGCATTAGGTGGAGATATCTCTACTATTGGTACAAATCCTGCGGGAATAGGTATCTATAGGAGTAGTGATGTTATGTTCTCATTCGGATTTAATCGTACCAATGCTGAAAGTAAATCAAATACCGCCACTATTAGTGCTGGAAAAACGGTTGGTTCGTTTGATAATGCCGGTTTCGTATATAGTAGTAAAGTTGGAAATAAGACTGCTTTAAGGTATGTAAATTTTGGATTTAACTATCATAAATCCAAATCTTTTAATAAGCAGATGGTTATGGGGGGATATCTGGGCGAAGGAGTTTCCCAGACAAATCAAATGGCTTCTATGGCTAAAGGTTTACATCCCAATGATTTAACTAATCGAGGTGCCTGGAGTGATCATAATGTTGGTTGGTTGTCAATTTTAGGCCAAAGAGGTAATCTGATGCAATATGATGAGCAAAAGAAAGAATTTTATGGTTTCCCTAGTTCTACAGAACCTTATGGAGATTATGAATCAGTAGAGAAGGGGGGAATCAACCAATATGACTTCAATCTTTCCTTTAATTTTAACGACAGGTTTTATTTAGGGTTAACTGTAGGTGCTTATGATGTAGACTATTCTCGTAATAGTTGGTATCGTGAAGGTTTTGACTACATTAATGACTATGACAATTCTTTCTATACTTTGGAAAACTGGTTCAGTACTACTGGTGCCGGAGTAGATTTCAAATTAGGAGCAATCGTAAGACCATTTGCTGATTCTCCTTTTAGAATAGGAGCAGCTTTTCATACCCCTACCTTTTATAATTTAAAAGATTATCATTCGGCTATGCTGAAATCTGATATAGATCTTAACCATGATGGTAATATTACTCCTAATGAACAATTTGATGTTGATACATATGATGAGATAGGAGATGCTTTAAACGAATATAAATTGATTACTCCCTGGAAATTCAACTTTAGTCTTGGACATACAATAGGAACGAATATTGCTCTTGGTGCAGAGTATGAATACACAGATTATTCAAAGGCTAGGTTGGAAGATTATAATGGCCGTAGAATGGGTTTTGAAAATGAAGAAATAGGTTATTGTTTACAAGGAGCTCATGCCATTAGATTAGGGCTCGAATATAAACCTATTCCTGAATTTGCAATGCGTTTAGGATATAATCATTTAACTCCTTCAATAAAGAATGATTCTTTTAAAAATTTACCGGGAAATTCAATCCGTACTGATACTGAATATGGAAATATAAAATCAACTAATAATTTTACTGTTGGTATGGGGTATAGAGGAAGAATGTTTTATGCGGATTTAGCATATCAATATAAAGCCTATAAAGAAGATTTTTATGCTTTTGATAATTTAGACTTAACTGCAACCAATATTAATAACGACCGCCATCAGTTACTAATGACTTTAGGTATCAGATTCTAAGATTACTTCCATAATTGCAATATAACTTTTTGCTCCGGAAAGCGTTATGAACTTTTCGGAGCTTTTTTATGGATGATGGTTAATATTCTATTTTATCTTCTTTCTTTTCCCACTCTTCAAAAGCTTTAATAGCTTCATTTCTTAATAATGATTCGGAATGTAATCGTCTCTGTTCCGGTTTTAATTCCAATTCGTCGTAAATAAAAGAATCATCAAAGCCTATATTTTTGGCATCAGTCTTTGTATTTCCGTAATACATTTTATCAAGTCTGGCCCAATAGATAGCTCCCAAGCACATAGGGCAAGGTTCGCAAGAAGTGTATATTTCGCAACCATTTAAATTGAAAGTACCCAATTTTGTTGCAGCTGCCCTTATAGCACTCACCTCTGCGTGTGCTGTAGGATCGCATGAATCAGTAACACGATTGACCCCGGTAGCTATAATCTCACCATCTTTCACAATAACTGCTCCAAATGGTCCACCATCGTTTTTTACGTTCTCTAAAGAAAGCTCAATAGCCTTTCTCATGAAATCATCTTTTGTCTTCATATAATGAGTTTTAGTTATTTCGAAAATATATCCTATAATTTATAACATTACTTCTGGCGATATTCTTTCTTTTTTAAGAAATTAAAACCTGCATATATACGAATAGTACCAAAACTATTATTTAAGTAAAAATAGTTTGAACGATAATCATAAGTATGCATAACCAAAGAAGCACCTACAAAGTATTTTGAGTTATTATAAGTAATACCGGCTCTTGTTATCAAGTCAAAGTTAATCTTATTTGATTCAGGGTACTTAGTACCAACATTTGTTTCTATCTCAGAATGTTTATAAGCTATTGCCGGAGTTAGTGAAATGTTGGCAAGACAGTTTTTTACAAATACCCAATTATAGGAATAGCCTAAGCTTAAACTAAAATCTTTATAACTTATTTTTCTGAAATCAAATGTATTATTCAATTGCTCCAGTACTACTCCGGGAAGTCTGTTCCTATCGAAATTTATATTATGATCAGAATAAGAGATTCCTGCGATAAGTGAACCTGCATTACGACGTTGATTGGTTGATTGGCTATAAGCAGCAGGATAGGAGAAACGTTTATGATTGAATATCCAATAAGCATTCAATCCTTTTATTTTAACAGAAAATCCGTCCATATCAGTTATTATGTTATTCTCATAATTATCCGGTAGAAAGTCTTCTATATTTCTTACTTTAAATGCGTTCCCGCTTTTTCGATAATACAGATCACATCCTACTATGGAACTATATAGGCTTAATCCGAATTCTGTTCTTTGTTCTTTATTCTTTTTACCTCCGAATATATTGCGCAAGTCGATAGAATATCCGATAAATATCCATTTCCAACCAAAATATCCCCCTAGCTTATAACTCATTTTAGGAGCAAAAATAAGAGTATGAGGGTTATCTTCGGTACTTTTAAATCTGTAGTATTCATACCAGTTACTGTTTTCCAGCATGAATGCGAATTTATATTTATTAGGAGAAATATATAATGTATCGTAATCATTTAATAGATTACCGATAAAACCAAATAAACCTTTTTTCGGTTTATTTAAAAACATAATACTATCATTCTCCATATTTGATATTTCTATAACATTGCCTTGTCCAAAAGTATTTAAACAAGCAATAAACAATAGAAATATCAAAAACATTTTTTTCATTCCGGGAATGAATCAATTGATGTTAGTAATATTATAACTTTCCCAGTATTCTGTCCATAACCCAGTTTGTTGTGGTTGCACTTATACAATCACAATTGCAAACTGATTTACCTTGTAAATGTTCTACCACAGCCTTTATTAAGTTTTGTTGAATATGCTCCGGGTTAACTGGTGTAAACTCTTCTCTGCCGTTTTCGGTATGTAAAGCAATTGGCTCGAAAGTGAAAGTTGAAAAACATATCATGCCTTTATCACCAATTAATTCAATTCTATCTTCTTTAGCTGATTGATGAGCAACGAAGCACCACGAACCGGAACCAATAAGTCCGGAGTCAAACTTGAAGCAGGCACTGACTGTATCTTCTACCGGATATAATCCGCCACAATTACTTTTTACTCCTTCCGCTTCTAAAATGCATCCGAAGATATCTTGTAAAATATCTAACTGATGAGATGCCAGATCATAAAAATAGCCACCACCTGCAATATCAGCTTGCACACGCCAAGGTAAATTTTGTTTGTTGTAATCCAGGTCATATGGAGGTTGAGCAAAGCGGATCTGGACATTTATTACATTTCCGATTTTACCTTCGTTTACTAGTTCTTTTACTTTTATAAAATAGGGTAGATAACGACGATAATAAGCTACAAAACATGGAACACCCATTTCTTCCGATACTCTGTTAATACGCGTACAGTCTTCGTAACTACTAGCCATTGGCTTTTCAATGTATACAGGTTTTCCTGCTTTCATAGCCATAATAGCAAAAGTAGCGTGGGAAGAAGGAGGAGTCGCAATATAAATGGCATTGACTTCCGGATCATTAACAAGCTCGTATGGATCTGTATACCACTTCTTTATATTATGTCTTTTGGCATAGTCTTTTACCTTTTCTTCATTCCGTCCCATAACAGCCACTACTGTTGATCCTTCAATTTTGCTGAACGCCGGACCGCTTTTTTTCTCAGTAACATCACCACAGCCGATGAATCCCCACTTTATCATAACTTTTATTTTTCATTTTATAACAAAATAACAATAATAGAACTTGCAAATATATCAATTTTAGTTACTTTTGCGGGTATTCTGATACATTATTTAAGTTTGAATATCAATTTTAGAATTAATAGCAATCAATATTATTAATAGAAAATGAATAATCAAAATTTAAAGAACACATTTTATAAATCACGTACATTAGTAGGAAGGCTATCTACCTCTTTTAGTTTTTTGCATGACCATCTTTTATTATTCATTAAACTGTCGTTATATATTTTAGGACCATTGGCAGTTATTCAGGGAATTGCTTCTGTCTATTACGGTTTTATTTCTCCGGATTTTGTTTTTTCAGTTAGCCATTATGTTATTATGGCATTTATGTTTGTTTTAATAATAATAACTACGTGTGTATATAATTCATTGCTCTATACACTATTACAAAAATACTCTTCCAGTAATTTTTTACCGGTTTACAAAAACCTGATGGAAATCAAAGAACCATTAATTAAAAATGCTAAGAAATTACTTGTTGTTGGAGTTGTTATCGGTGTAATTGTAGTATTGCTTGGCTTATTATCCGTTTTTCTCGCTTCCCTGACTCCTTATACATTGATAATAACATTGCCTTTACTTTTTTTTATTTTTTTACCATTTTCATATACCGGATATATATATGTTTTTGAAGAGATTACACTTCTTGCCGCTTTAAAGAAGAGTTTTAAAGTAGGTATTAAATATTGGGGAGGAACTTTTGTTATTTTATTCTTTATTTCAATCCCTGCCGGAATCATTCAATTAATATGTTCATTACCTTATATTTTGGGAGTTACTGTTGTTTCTCTTGTTGCAAGTTCAGTAACAGTAGGTGATGTTGTCAATTTGCCGTGGTATTATTCTCTTTTAATATTTTTACTAACTATAATATCTTTTTTAGGCAGTTATCTTGCCCAGATATTTATAGTTATTCCGATGGGATTTCAATATGGGAATGTAGAAGCTGTTCAAAAAGAACAATTCTTAATTCAACAGGAATTGAATTAATTTACTACATTATAATATTTACGGTACAAAGCTTGATACTCTTTAGTTTTTGTAAAGTCGTCCAACCATGCATTCAATGTGTCCAGCAGTAGGGGAGATTCTTTATTGACTCCCCAGGAATAGAATTGTGTGAAACTAATATCTGTTGTAATATCAAGTTCAGGGAACAGATCAATTGACGCCAATGCAATATCCTCATCACATACGGCATAATCGATATCACCATGAGCCACCATGGCTAATAACTGTTCTGCTCCGTATCTGTCTACTTCTTCGATATATATAGTGTCTCCTATTTCGTCACTTAGGTTTTGAATACGTAATATGGACGGAGAAGCTTTTACTACATACAATTTTTTGTTTGCTAAATCCAAATGATTTGAAATAAACATCGAGTCATTACCTGCAGATTTACGTTGTACCAATATTTGCTTATTTAAAGCAATAGGCCTGGTAAGAAATAGAGAGTCTTTTAATTCACTGGTAGTAGGAATGCTATAAGCTATAATATCATACTTTCCCTCTTTTAATCCTTCAACACGTTCATTATAACTCATTTCCGGATTTATTTGGGGAATAAGTCCTTTATCATGCGAGAATCTTAAAAACAATTGATAATGAAAACCGTCAATAGAATCTTTATCTACAAAATAACTTACCGAATTATATTCTGTTGTAGCATTTATATATCCGGAAGCTAAAATCTGAGGATAATCCCGTACCACCATATCTGTTGCTTCCTTCTCTGCCCGGTTACCATATCTATCACTCAAAAAGAATGTTGCAATTACTGCTGCAACAAATCCCATAATCAGGTATCCAAGATAACGTTTGTGTACAAATTTCATAACGCATAGTATTATTAATCAAAGAAGTTCCATGATAATCCCATTCTGAAAAGAGAGGGATTAGTAGGGTAATGAGGTGCAAGAAAATAATTAGGGTCTCCCATTCCGCTATTTATGTGAGACATCATAACATAAAAACGGGTACGTTTTAGATGTAAGTTAGCATACACATTAACAAAGGGATATCCGCCTATTTCTATCAATTGATTCTGATTTTGTTGAGCAAATTGTCCTATACCGGGATAATAGGAAGGAGCGTAATATTTTGTAAAATAACGGATATCTGCACCAAGCTGTACTCTTAATACTTTAACAATTCTTGCACTTATATAAAGATTATGATACAGGTTTAATTCCGGTAAGGGAATTACAGTGTTATTACTTGATTTCTGGTAAGTAACTTCATTATCCAGATGCAATATACCAAATTTAAAATTTTGCTTAAGAGTAGCTGAGAATATCTGTATGTTTCCCGATTCCTGAGCAACAGCCAAATCATTAGCATAAGTATGTTGCACACCTTCTGCTGTGTTATCGGCATTTCTGAAATAGGTATAATTTTTAATATTTTCCACACCTGCACTTAATTGGGTTCGCCAGCGGTCGATAGTAAGTTTTCCTTCGATTCTGGTTCTGAATTCTTTTGATAAATCAGAGTTTTCCCACCAATAATGATTCGAGTGGAAATTGCGAAAATAAAAAGAGGGGTTTGTGTTTTTAACAAAAGCATTTGCATCCAATCTCACCGTATCTTTGAAAAGACGGAAGTTTAAATCAATTTTACCGTTCACACTAAATTGTCCTATATCTTCACCCAATATTGCAAAATCTCCATTAACATCATAATGCAATATTTTTCCCTGCCGTTTAGCAAATTCTCCTCCGATTAATACTACGTTTTCTTTGTAAGTACGATCAAGTTTACGCATGGGAATATCACCGTCCGCACCAATTGTATCAATCAAAGAAAAGTTTCGGTGTTCGTGGGTAATAAAAGCTGTTAATCCGGCCTTTGCCCATTTGCTGAAACCTTCTTGCAGAGAAATACCGAAAGTATTCTTTACTGATAGATTTTTTGTAATATCATTAGTCGAATCGTTATGCAGGAAGAAATTATTGTAAGGCACTTCCCTTGTTTTTAATCCATATTCTATAAAACGCCGCTGACTTCTTTGCACGTTGAGAGTATGTATAAAACTAGTTACGGGAACAAATTCTTTTATATTGTTACCTAATGAATCCGAAGTTTCACGGTTAAAGCCTAAATTATATCTATGCGTCAGGAATACGTAAAAATTCTTATTTTCATTCCAGGTGTTGGATAGATTCACAGGAATTGCTGTAGAACTGTAACTGCCTTGTGTACCATTACTTATGCCAAACGGATCTGTAATATATCTATCATCTTCAATACCACCATTTTCGGCTAATTTAATCTGATTGTGGCTGAAAATGGCATGCAGATTATATCTCTCTCCTACATAGCTTCCGAAAAGCGCACCGTTAAACAAGGATGTTGACTGATAAAGGTACATTCCCCGCCCATACCAGTAATCTATATTAAAACCAAACGCGAGTCTTTTATTGGCATTTACAGAAAAATAGGCTTTAAATCTTTCTTCACCGTTCCGTCTGTTACCCCCTTTGTGGTAAGTCAGATTAGTGAAAGGAGATTTTGTGTTTGTAAATTTAAGCCCTTGAGGTGGTATATAAAAGGCAGAATAAGGTTCTAAAAAAATGAATTGTGTTGATGAGGGGCGATTGAAAAAAATGCGTGATTGCCGTGGAGAACCAAGATTTCCCAGAAAGTTGTATTCTCCATTTGCACCATCGGTCAGGTTTTCATTTTGAAAGTTATGAGGAAGAGTGTCTACCGGTACACGATACATATTGCCTAATCTTTCATCAACCGTCCACATATACAAATCTACAGGGATAGTTGAAGCATCAATACGCGTAACGGTATCATTCTCTATGTCATTAACATCTAAATCTCCAATGCTGTTATTACCTGTGAGGTCTTCTCTTTCTCTCAGTCTGTTGATATCCTGAGCATTCATATATGCCTGCCCTAAAAGTAGAAAGAAAATATATGATACAAATATTCTTTTCATAATTAGGGGCAAATATACAATAAAAACAATTTAATAAGATTATTTTATACTGCTGTAACTTGAAAGTTTTTGCTCGGTTTAGGAACTTTTATAAAATGGACTGGAAAACTCCTAGTTTGAGTTAATTCATATTACTAATACAAATTAGTAGTTAAATAAATCCACTATAGTTTCAGATGAAAACCGGAGTGGAAATATCATGACTATTTTGATATTTAACTTAGGGCTCTACTAAGGGTTCTACATTTAATTCTTTACCGGTTAAAACAAAAAATAAATTCTGTAATTGATGCAGATATTTTAAAGGAGGTCTTGAGTAAGATACCGCATTTCCTTTAAAAGTGTCATCTGCGCAGTATAAAAATACAGGTTCGTTTAATAAAAACAAACTAATTACCATACCATGATAATTGTACTCACGATAGGGTTTGCTAAGATCTTTCTCCGTATCAGAAACCTCAAATCCGAGTTTTATCAAAATGCTTTCTGTTAATACAACAGGAGATGCTTCTGCCGGAGATATAACTTCTGTTTTCCGGTTGTTTTCAAGTTTTAACAGATCTTGTTCTATACCACGAACGTACCAGTACTCATCATTGTATAAAACCATATCTCCAATCCTAATTTCTCTAACAGTAATCATTGGTTTGTTTTAAGTTTGTTTCAATAATTAAATTTGTGACAAAACTATTGAATTATCTATCAATACACAAGAAATTCCTGATTAATTTAGAGCCTGTTTAAATTTTCCACAGAAAATTTTCTATAGGTTGCTTTTATTGTTTCTTCAGGTTTCTTTTTGCCTGCTTGTCTCCTTTTTTTAGCTCCGATAGCCCGCTATCATCGCTTCAAAAAGAAACCAATCAGTCTAAAAA
>PPYE01158063.1_pt1 | contig 15333 bp, 17 predicted proteins | sample 1559881 | NCBI WGS metagenome assembly PPYE01 (sample SAMN08240022, study PRJNA423297) | Human gut metagenome, whole genome shotgun sequencing project. | reverse complement strand
TCATAAGAAAACGCACCTTAAAACAGGCTTTGAAAGCCCATGTAAGGTGCATTTATGTGCATTGTTTTATTGAGAGACTGTTTTGCGTTTGGGGCAAAGCACAAATAAAACTATTTTCTTTGCAGAATGAGTTTATTCAGAAAACAGCGGAGTCGAGAGATACCGCTCGCCGGTATCCGGCAGAATGGCAACGATCACCTTGCCCGCGTTCTCGGGGCGCTTTGCCAGCTCTGTCGCCGCCCAAATGGCAGCGCCGGAAGAAATCCCCACCAAAAGACCCTCTTCCTTAGACAGCTCCTTGCCGGCAGCAAAGGCGTCCTCGTTCTTCACGCGGATGATTTCATCATAAATGGTGGTGTTGAGCACCTTGGGCACAAAACCCGCTCCGATTCCCTGAATCTTGTGGGGGCCGGACTTGCCCTCCGACAATACCGGAGAAGAATCGGGCTCTACGGCAACCACTTTCACATTCGGATTCTTTGATTTGAGGAACTCGCCCGCACCGGTGAGTGTTCCGCCCGTACCGACGCCGGCTACCAAAATGTCCACCTTGCCGTCGGTGTCCTCCCAAATTTCAGGACCGGTCGTTTTTCTGTGAATATCCGGGTTCGCGGGGTTTACAAACTGGCCGGGAATAAAGGAATGCGGAATTTCCTTCGCCAGCTCGTCAGCTTTGGCAATTGCGCCGGACATACCCTTCGCGCCCTCGGTCAGAACAAGCTCCGCGCCGTAGGCCTTGAGCAGATTTCTGCGCTCAACGCTCATGGTCTCCGGCATCGTGAGAATAATACGATAGCCGTGCGCGGCCGCCACGGAAGCGAGACCGATACCGGTGTTTCCGCTGGTGGGCTCGATAATGACGGACTCGGGATTCAAAAGGCCCTTTTCCTCGGCGTCTTCGATCATCGCCTTGGCAATTCTGTCCTTCACGCTCCCGGCCGGATTAAAATATTCCAGCTTGCCAATCACCGTTGCCTGCAGTCCGTGCTTCTTTTCATAATTGGAAAGTTCCAAAAGAGGGGTTTTTCCGATCAGATCCGTCAGATTCTTAAAAACCTTTGCCATAAGACGACCTCCTAAAATCATTTAATCATATATGATATATATGTTTTGTTGCTATTATAATACAGCACTTTTTGGAAAATGTCAACCATGAAACTCATATTATTTTTATCGATTGGATGCAATGTAAGCATGCGATGTTTTCAAATTGCGCTGATGGTTTCCCTTACCCGCTTCCTCGTTGGAACCTCCATTGGCGTTCGGGGCGCGATCGTCCGGGCCGAGGAACAGCCATGATTTTGCGGCAATGCGCGGCAGCATCCTGCAAAAGCTGCACCTGGCCAGCGCTGCCCCGCAGCCGGAATACACCATTGAAGGAGATTATAGCATGTCACACAAAAAGCCACTCAGACAGATTGCCATTTACGGCAAGGGCGGAATCGGAAAATCCACCACAACACAGAATTTAACAGCAGGACTGGCGGAAAGCGGCAAAAAGGTGATGGTCGTAGGCTGCGACCCAAAGACCGATTCCACCAGACTGCTTTTGGGCGGACTGGCCCAGAGAACCGTGCTCGATACCCTGCGCGAAACAGGAGATTCCATTGAGCTGCCCAATATTCTGCGGGACGGGATACCTTGGAATCAAGTGCGTGGAATCCGGCGGGCCGGAGCCCGGCGTGGGCTGTGCCGGTCGCGGAATCATCACCTCGATCAATCTTCTGGAACGGCTCGGAGCAGATACGGAAGAGCTCGACTACGTTTTTTACGACGTGCTGGGCGATGTGGTATGCGGCGGGTTCGCCATGCCGATCCGGGAAGGAAAAGCAAAAGAAATCTATATCGTCATCGTCGCCAGCGGCGAAGTGATGGCCCTCTACGCCGCGAACAATATTTCCAAGGGAATATCAAAGTCCGCCGGTGCTGCCGGCGGACTTTGATTTTGCGCTTTTATTCACTTGGCGGATTTTCCAAACGCGCTCCCGCTTCCGCATCGGGGCCGCAGAAAATGCGGATAAAGTTCTCCGCGACCGGCGAAAGAGACACGTCCTTTCTCCAAATGACCGCCGTGCCCGTCATCAAAAGCGGCTCCTCCACCCGCACCGCACGCACCCCGCTCTCCGGCTTCCAATGAAAACGCGGCTGCGGGATGAGGCACACGCCCATGCCGGTTGCAGCCAGAGTCAGCATGGAGCGCACATCGTCGCACCGGCAGAACAGGTTCGGCACAAATCCATGGGCCGTACACGCCTGCGTCACATTCTGCTCGTGCCGGCGGTGAATGATCAGCGGCTTATTTTTCAGCAGATGGAGCGGCAAATCCCCGGCTCCAAAATCCGGAATCCACTGCGGCTGAAAAACGGCCAGCATCGGGCTGCGGTTCCCGGAGCCGTCATCCGCATAGCTGTAATTTCCAAAGGAAAAGGGGGTGCGGATGATTCCGATCTCCGCAACGCCCTGATCCACCAAACCGGCGACCCGGTTTGTGTCCCCCTCCCACAATTGCAGCCGGGCCTGCGGGTAGCGGCTGTGGAACACCGGCAGGCAGCTTTGCAGAACAAACGCGGAAGAGGACATCACCATGCCAAGGCGCAGGGTTCCCTGACGCCCCTCCCCCATATGGTAAAGATCCCTTTCCGTAGTGCGCACCAGAGCCAGAACCTGCTTTGCCCGCTCGTACAAAAGCGCCCCTGCCTCCGTTGGGAAGATGCGGTGGCCGTTTCTCTCGAGCAGAGCGGTACCGGCCTCTTCCTCCAGCTTTTGAATCTGCTGGCTCAGCGGCGGCTGCGCCATATTCAGGCGGCGGGCCGCCTTTGTAATCTGCCCCTCCTCGCATACCGCGAGAAAATATTCCATTTGACGGATATCCATCCGGCTCCTCCCCTTTGAAACGAAATACATATCAATTGATATGTAACCGATATTTTACTCCTCTTTTACGGCATGCTATACTGAATTAGTATTCATAGAAATTCTCCCGCCGGAACGGAATTCATGATTTGTCCATTCCGGGTGGGACAATTCAAAAAAACAAAGTGAGATTCGAGGTTTTTCTGCTTGAAAAAAGGGTATCTTTACATTCTTTTGGCAACCGTTCTGTTCAGCTCCATGGAAATTGCGCTGAAGCTGACCGCCGCATCGCTCAACGCGATTCAGCTGACCTTTCTGCGCTTTTTCATCGGCGGGCTTATTTTGCTGCCACTGGCCGCAAAGGAGAAGAAAGAGAAAAAATTAAAGCTGCAACGGTCAGATTTCGCCTTCTTCGCTTTTACGGGATTCATCTGCGTTGTCGTGAGCATGATTCTGTTTCAGCTCGGGATTTTGTACTCGAAGGCTTCTGTGGTAGCGGTTCTGTTCAGCTGCAATTCCGTTTTTACCGTCCTGTTCGCTTACCTGATGCTGGCGGAAAAGGTGTATCGGCACACCATCCTTTCCATTCTTCTCAGCGTGATCGGAATGCTCACCATCATCGACCCGCTGCATCTGGCGCCCTCCAACTTTATCGGCATTCTGTTCACCATCGGCGCGGCCCTGACCTTTGCGCTGTACAATGTGATTGGCCGCACGCGCAGCGGGCGGTACGGAGGGATCACACTGACCTGCCTGAGCTTTTTGTTCGGATGTGCCGAAATGCTCCTTCTGATCGGGATCGGGCACATCGGCCCGGTTGCGGACGGTTTGAACGCCGCCGGCCTCAGCCTGTTTGCCCGCGTTCCGCTGATCAGCGGAATCGGCCTTGGCACGCTGCCCGGCCTTTTGTACGCCGGTATTTTCGTTACCGGGCTTGGGTATACCTTCTACTTTTTGGCGATGGAACAAACATCGGCCGCGACAGCTGCGCTTGTATTTTACATCAAGCCGATCCTCGCGCCGCTTTTCGCCTTCCTCATTCTGAAAGAAGCGATCACGCTCCCCATGACGGTGGGCATCCTCTTTATTTTGACCGGCTCCGTCGTTGCGTTTGTCCCCGGAATCCGGCTCCAGCGCAACAAGGGGCTTTCTGAGGATTTGAAAGAGGACGTGGAGGAAATCATCAGCGAAGCGCAGGCGGAGATCGACGAAACCTCGATCAAGCCGTAATCCCATGATACGTCTGTATCCGGCCGGAACAAGCTTTTCCTCTCATGTATGGCCGGAACGGGAGCTTCCCACACAAAATATTTACAAGCTACAAAGCTGATGGAAAAGGGCGGCGCGATTCATCCCTTAGTGGAATCGGAACAAAAAGGGCAAGCAGATTTTTTGAAAAGAGCCTCCCGCTGCGTTGCCTTTCACGCGCGTATCGCCCTTTATTGCTTTGGGGGCTGTGAATGTGCTTTCCCCCAATCGCACATGGCGATAACGATCGGAATCAGGCTTTCCCCTTTGGGAGTGAGAGAGTATTCCACCTTTGGAGGCACCTGAGGATATTCCTTTCGGGAAACAATACCTTGCGATTCCAGCTCCTTCAGCTGTGTGCTTAACATTTTATGGGTAATTGCGTCTATATTCTTTTTCAGGAAATTGTATCTTGCCGGAGCAGTACAGGCAAGGAGGTAAATAATTTTTAATTTCCATTTTCCGCTTACAATAGATAATGTATATTCAAACGGCTCCTTGTTGCTGACAAAGCATATTTTTTCAGCCATCGTTTCACTCTCCTTTTCGTAAGTATCCTACAAAAAAGTGCATTCTTCCTTTTCTGTACAAAACAATTATAATACAAAGAAAAGGATCCTTCAACTTACAGAAAAGGGGATATTTTTATGATCATCGACGGGCACTCCCACGTTACCTTGCCGGTTCAGGAACATATAAAAGCGATGGACGCGGCCGGGATCGATAAAACCGTTTTATTCTCCACAGCCTTTCACACGGAGGCAGCCAAGAACTTTGCCGAAGTGAAATCCTCTATGGAATTTCTGAATGACCTGTTGGCCGGAAAAAAGGGGTCTATGGTAGAGGAGCGGCAAAAAGCCGTATTGGTGCTTAGGGACGCGATCCGGCAATATCCCGACCGCTATATCGGGTTTGGCGCGGTTCCGGCAGGCCTTGAACGAAAGCCCACGCTTAAATATGTTGATGAAACGATTCAAAAAAACAATTTGGCAGGGATGGGTGAATTCACACTCGGAAGCGGCCAAATCCGTCTTTTAAAAAATATTTTTTGTGCTTCACAGGAGTTTCACAATCTTCCAATCTGGATACACGCTTTTTTTCCGCTGACAGCCGCGGATATAAAAAAAATTTCAGAGCTGGCAAAAGATTACCCGGAAACTCCTGTCATTTTAGGGCATCTGGGCGGGAGCAACTGGCTTGCAACGGTGGCGCTTGTAAAAGAAATTCCCAATTTATATCTGGATACCTCCGCATACTATTCAACCTTTGTTTTGGCGAGCGTTATCAATGAAGTGCCAAAGAAATGTTTCTTTGGGGTCGACCGCCCCTTTGGCGATTTGCAGCTGTCTAAAAATGCCGTTTTGCAATTTGCCAGGACCTCTGCCGTGGCAAACGCGGTTTTAGGTGAAAACATAGCCCGGCTGCTGAAGCTAGCGTAAGTATCCGCCAGAAAGACAAATGCTCTTATTTGCCATGAACCGAAAGGAATGTAAATGGTATGTTCGATATATTTAGTCCGATTCAAGTAAAAAACGTCTATTTCACAAACAGGATTGTTATGGCCCCCATGGTACGCTTCGGCTTGCCGAGCGAAAACGGCGTCATGGGGGAAAAATTGCTGCAGGATTATCTGGTGCGGGCGGATAAAGGGATCGGCCTGATGATCAGCCAGACGCTTGGTGTTTCAACCGAACGGGAGACAGCGGGCGGGGCCGGCGCTTATTCTGATCAGCACATCGGCTACCTGAGCAAAATAGCGAAAGCCTGCCACACAAACGGCACCCGCTTTTTTGCGCAGCTTGGCTTGCCCGGATTCGGCTTTTATGACGACCGTTCGGACGATGTCAACAAGCTGACAAAACAAGACTTGATCAAAATCAGAGATTGGTTTATTCGCGGCGCCGAGATCTGCCTGAAGGCTGGCCTTGATGGGATTGAACTGCATGGTGCGCATACCTTTTTTCTGAATATGATGGCTTCGTCCTATTCCAACAAACGAGAGGATGCTTACGGCGGCGACTTGACCGGAAGATTGACTCTGGCAAGGGAAATTACGGAAGCGATCAAAAGCTTCAGCGGAGATGACTTTATTTTGTCGTACCGAATGGGTTGGGGAGGCGACCTGGATATAGATGTTCAGACTGCGCAAGCTCTGGAGCATATGGGAATTGATATGCTGCATGTGTCTACCGGCATACCGAAGGATAGAAAACTGCAGCTGCCTGCGGGTTTTGAGTATAATGACGTAGTTTACACCGGATGCCATGTCAATAAGCATGTGAGCATCCCCGTCATCGCGGTAAACGGTATTCAGACATTGAGCAGAGGAAATGAGTTGATTGAAAATGGCGGCTGTGATTTTGTCGCATATGGAAAGCCCTTTTTCGCCGATTCGGATTTTATAAAACATTCCGCGAAAAACAGCGATTACAAGCCCTGTTTTGAATGCCGCGAATGCAAATGGTTTACAGACGGTGAAAAATGCCCGGCACAAATAATCGCTAAGGCTCATGCCAATTAACCGCGCAAGGCGACGATAGAGGAACGTATTTTTATTAGCTTTATAAAAAACCGCTGTTCGGCCGGTATGTTCCGCAGCAAAATGCTGGAGCGAGAAACAGAGCGTTTTCATTTTGAAAGCGTGCCGGCCCGCATCGGCAGATGAAGCGTTCAAAGAACTGCATTGAAGCAAAAAAAGCCTGCAACCATTAAGTTACAGGCTTCTCTTATTTGGTGGAGCGCTTGCTACCAAATCCGAACCATTTATATCGTCTAGGGTGATAGTCTCTGTACCGTCCTTATAGTTAAAGGTTAAGATGATTTTATCATCAAAGACATAGACCGCATTCACAAAGCTGTCTATCAAGCGTTGCCGCTGTTCCTGTTTGGTCGTGTCAATCGTTCTGAGACGACGCAGCCAGAATAAAACTTGTTCCTCGGTCAACTGCGGTTTTTGTAATTCCTCTTGTAAAATGCTGACGGTCAACCTCTCCTTGCTTGCTTCTAATTCCTCTAATCGCTGCTTGGTGGCGGGAGTAAAAATCCCTTGCTGGATGGCATTTAACATATTCTGTATGCCTTGTTCTGTCTGCGACAACTGCTCTTTCAAAATTGGTAATGATGTATTTTCCTGTTCTTGAACATCTATCACCATATCTGAAATAGCGGCAAGGGTGGAATCATCAAAAATCATTCGCATGGTACGGCTAACCACTAGATTTTCTATCCAGTCTTTTTTCACAGCCTTTTTCTTACAACCTGTTTTGCGTTTTGCACTTCCACATTTGTAATAATAATGCTTCTTCCCAGTACGGCTGGTACCGCTTTCACCGACCATCAGCCGACCACACTTACCGCAAAACAACTTAGTTGTGAGTAAATAATCCTCTTCGGCCTTACTCATAGCCGGAGCTCGTTTATTTTTCTCCATTCTCGCCTGTACCCGGTCAAACAATTCTACTCGGACAATGGCAGGAACGCCGCCCGGAATGACAACATCCTGATATTTGTATTCGCCTATGTACTTGCGATTTTTTAGAATAGCATTGAAACTGTTCATGCTATACGGTTTGTTCCTTTTGGTCTGCAAACCGCGCTTGTTCAACGATTCTACAATCGCTCGGACGGTTTCACCCTCGGAATAGCGAGTGAAGATTTCAATTATCACAGGTGCAGTAAGCGGGTCAATTTCTAAGCGCTGGTCTTTCCCCAGCAGATACCCTAACGGAATCCCGCCGCCATTGTTCAGCCCCTTTAATGCGTTGTCTTTTTGTCCACGGTGTATCTTTTCGGATAGGTCAACGGAATAGAACTCCGCATACCCCTCTAGCAGACTTTCAAGTAAAATGCCTGTGCTATCCTCTGCGATTGCTTCTTTGGCTGATACAACTTTTACGCCATTTTTCTTCAAGATAGATTTATAATGTGCGCTGTCATAGCGATTTCGCGCGAATCGGTCTAGCTTCCAGACAAGGACAATATCAAAAAGCCCTTTGGCGCTATCCTTAATCATCCGTTGGAAGTCGGGGCGATTGTCCGTCTTTGCTGACAAAGCACGGTCAATATAAGTGCTTAAAATCGTGATACCGTTGCGTTCGGCATAATCTTTGCACTCCCGTAACTGTCCCTCAATACTTTCTTCCCGCTGATTATCAGAGGAGTAACGGGCGTAAATAACAGCTTTCATAGTTTCACAACCTTTCGTAACTTTATGGGCGGTTTTCTCAAAATCCGCCACATAGGGGGTGTTCCCCTTATTTGCCGCAGATTCAAAAATTCCCTCCTGTCAAGGTCTGATTGTAAATCAGTTCATTTAACCTTGACTGGCGGGAATTTTTGAATATCATACGCAAGGGGAAACGCACCCGCCTATTTGCTTTGCTCCTGCAACATCTGTGTTAAAACTTCACGCAGCTTTTCACTGACTGGTGAAGATGGGTCAAAGCACATATCTACAAACTGCCGCAATTCCTTGTTATCCTGTGTAATAGCTTCAATCACTTTCGGTTTATGCTCGTATAGCTTGCCCTCTGGCCGCTCTGTTCGAGCGAAAATATAATCCATAGAAACATCAAAGAAATCCGCATACCAAAGTAAAATCTTTAGCGGTGGGGAAGACTGTCCGTTTTCATATCTGTTTACGCTGGCTTGCGTCGCTCCCATCAATGTCGCTATTTTGGCTTGGGATAGGCTCACACTCTCCCGCAAACTTTTTAACCGCTGCGCTACCTCTTGCATAGTCAACTCCCCTTTCTTATAATTGAATAATACGATATTCGAGTTATTTTGTCAACACAATAATTGTATAAAAAGACAGGGCAATTAAAGTCAACACCTTAACTGCCCTGTCAATTTAATGTAATGAGGTTTTATGTTTTCGGAAAACTTATTTCAACTTGGCTGTCAGGGTGGGAATTTTCACTGGGGTGGTCTGCATAGCGTATCCATATATATCCGTACTGTTACTTGTGCTGCCGTTCCCCAATTCGCCGCTGCGTCCACACGCCCATACGGAACCGTCCGTTTTAACGATAATGGTATGAAGCGTGCCACCGCTGACAACTGCCACACCATCCATTAGTTTGACGGGAAGGGTTTGCACAGGGAAGTCCCCACGGCCTTGATTTATCTTTTCATTTCCGACGTAACCATTACCCAACGCCCCTTGCCCATTATCTCCCCACATCCATAGAGAGCCGTCGCTCTTGATAGCGCCGGTATAGCTACTGCCACAGCTAACAGCAGCGACATCATCCATCACCTTTACCGGGACTGTTGAGGTTTTTCTGGAGCCGTCACCCAATTGTCCATACTCATTACCTCCCCACGCCCACAACGAACCATCCGTTTTGATCGCAGTCGTGTACATCATACCGAGGCTGACGGCGGTTACGTTATCCATGACCTTGACAGGAACATCCTGCACAGCAATAGGACCATCTAGACTGTATGCTTCCTGATTTCCCTTTCCGTTGTTACCAAGTTCCCCGTTTTTGTTGTATCCCCACATCCACAAGGAACCGTCTGTCTTGATGGCAGCGGTATGCGCCCAGCGCCCGCAACTGACCGCAGCTACATTATCCAACACTTTTACCGGAATTACAGAATTTCCGGGGATACCCTTGCCTAGCTGTCCATAGTTGTTGTTTCCCCACATCCACAGGGAACCATCTTTCTTGATGGCGGCAGTATAGCCATTGCCGCAACTGACAGCAGCTACGTTATCCAATACTTTGACAGGGACTAAAGAATCTTTTGTGGAGTTGTTACCTAACTGTCCGTCGTAGTTTCCACCCCATGTCCATAGAGAACCGTCCGTTTTGATAGCGGCAGTATGATTTTCACCGCTACTGACGGAGATTACATTGTCCAGCACCTTGACAGGGACGGTTTGATATTTTCCAATGCCGTCTTCACCATTTCCAACGCCGCCGTTACCTAATTGCCCGTCATAGTTAACGCCCCACAACCACAGGAATCCGTTAATATCTATCAATCCGCTATGGTGGATTCCCGCGCTGACAATATTAGCCTTTCCAATCTTGCTCATATCGTGCGCTGAAGCTGGAACAGCCATCCCCAAGCATATTACCACAGCTAGAGCACAAGAAAGCCATTTCTTCCTCATTTGATTCGCCCCAATCCTTGTTCAGATTCGTAAACTGTTATCATCTTATCATATCTTTTAAAGAAGCACAAGGAAAATTTGTGAGCCAATGCCTAACATACTTCTGCGCTGCCTTTCGGTACAATTTTGTTAGGTGGTGGCTAATATGAAAAATGTGGAACAATTACAGTTTGACGAGGATATTTATAACACGATACGGCGAAATATTAAAAAATACCGCAAGGAAAAGGGGCTGACCTCCGCACAGCTTGCGGAAATGGTTGACCTATCACATGATTTTATTCGACAGATTGAAAGCGAAAAAACACGGTATAATTTTTCAGTGGAAACGCTCTATAAAATATCCGTTGCGCTGGAAGTGGGATTAGACAAGCTGGTAGAAAAGTAAAAGAAGAATAACGAAGCATGTAAAAAAGTCATTGTGTCAACCGAGACACAATGACTTTTTCATTTTTAAGAAGTGAGTGAGCCAGTTATCTTATTTCCCCCTTTATTTCCTCCTTAGCAACCGCTAATTGTTCCAACACCTTATCCGTAAGATATTCATGCTTTATCAGTGCATACTCCACTTTTTGTTCTGTGTCGTTTTCAATCACTTGCAGAAACTGCTCTTTTGCGTCTTGCCGCCAATCCTTTCGTATTTTATCGGAAGCGTTAGATTTTTCCGCATCACAAATTGTTTCTAAAAATGCAACATACTGTTGACTGATGGATATAGTTGCAATCAATGAATCGCCGCCCCATAATGACTTGCGATTAAAGGATGACACATGCTTCGTTAAAACATCAAATGCATATTGGGGGATGCTTTCAATGTCGCTATTTCCATAGAGATAATCTAAACTGACACCCAGAGCCTTTGAAAGTAGTTTTGCGATTTTGACTGACAGAATTCCATCGTTGATTGCTTTAGAAATGGTGGTCTTGGAAACCCCGCTTTCCCTCGCAAGGTCTGTCTGTGAAAAATCTTTTAGCTTTAGCGATTCTGTCAGCCGTTTAGCAACGATTTCTCTGTGTTCGCCCATCATGTCGCACCCTCCTTATAGCATTTATTCTAATATAGAGCAATTTTATCGCTATGTAAAGAATAAAGGGAAACTTTTAATGCCATAAGTTTATATTTTTGATACCACTGTATGCAGCATTGAATTTCTCAAAACGAAAAAGTTGTGTAAATATATACTCGAAACGCGTTTCAAAACACAAGATTAGGAGGCTTACAAATGCCATACAAATTAGAAGTAGACTTGTCCGCTGTCAATGGGGGCGCAGATTTCGCCCTGCTGGTCAGTAAGACTGATGTGTTCCCGTACGAAAACGGGAAACGGACTTCTGAGATGCGAATCGGGGTTAAGCTGACGCTTGCTCTCCAAAATGCCCGTCTGTCAACGCTTACGGTGAAATTTGACCATGACCCGCTTCCCAAAATTACCGATGAGGAAATCGAGACTGCTTGTTCGGAGTGCAAGTTTATTTTCGCACAGATTCCCGATTGTGTCGTCAATCTTTTTTCCAGCAGCGGCGGCGGTATCGGCATGACCGCTACGGCGCAAACCGCGCAAATTGTCACCCTCAACGGCAAGTAAAACAAAATCGGGCGGGTGTGGTGCGTTGCTCCATGTCCGCCCAGAAAGGAAATGAACATGAAACGATTGCTTGACTTTCTCGCCCCATACAAAAAATGGATTCTGTTGGTTGTCTATTTGACCGCTGCTCTTTGGGCACGGTCGCGGCGATATGTGATTCCTGCCCCATTAGGGGAGTTTACCCGTGATATGGTTGTTCTTGCTCTGGCCTTTGCGGGGTTAGTCTGCCTTGTGCAACTGCTCCGCTTGCCGCCTTTTTTGAATCGGCGCTTTGCGCGGGCAGTGCGGCGGGCCGGGTTGCGGAACGCGCAAGGGCAATACCCTGAACTTATCTCCACGAAAAAAGATAGGGGCAAACCTAGCGGCATGGTCTTAAATGTAAAGAATATGGGAATCTCCGTCCCAGATTTTGATGGGAAAGTGGAGCGTCTGCAAGCTGCCCTCAACGGAAAAATCTACTGTATGGAGTACGGACGGAAAACCACCTATACACTACTCTACTTCTTGCCCCAAAAATATGTACGGCCAACACTGATTAGTCCCACTGACGAAGCCATAGGCAGAATGAGCATCCAGCAGCTAATCAATTTACTGGCCATTGGGGCCACGGGTACGGGTAAGACCGTTGCTATCAAAATCTTGATGGCGAAAATCGCAAAGTATCAGCCTGACGCTAAAATCTGGCTTTTGGATTTTAAGCGGTTCGACTTCCGGGACTTCGCGGGTCTGCCCCGCTACTATGCCTATACCGATTGCATCCGAGGCCTTAACGACTATTATGACGCTTTCAAAAAGCAGCAGGAGGCCGGGACAGCAGATGACTCAAACTATCTCGTTATTGACGAGTGGGGAAGTTTCATCATGTCCTTGGAGAAAAAGGAGGCCGAGCAACTTAAGGGGAAACTTGCGGAACTGCTTATGTTAGGCAGAGCCTACCATTTTTTCCCTATTGTCGGAATACAGCGGCCCGATTCGGCTTACTTCGCAACAGCAAGAGATAATTTCCAGGCTTGCCTTGCCCTTGGCAATTTAAGCCCTGAGGGGCGGCGGATGGCCTTCCCTGATAGTGCAACGGGGCAAATTTTTGAATGCCACAAACGGGAGGGACACTTATATATTGACGGCGTAGGGCTGGAGAAAGTACGGATTGCGGACATTCCCGACATAGCCACATTGGACACGACTATCAGGGAGGCTATGTGCCGCTAACGCTTGGGCGGGGGCGGGCGGCGAAGCGGAGCGAGAGCCGCCCGAACCGTCCACCGCCACAGGCGGTATTAACTTGATATTTTATGAACATTGACAGAATCCCGGACATAAGACCGGACACGCCAAATGCAACAGTAACAGTGAAGCGGTGCGGGAATGTCGTGGAAGTCCGATATATGCGGTCTGTTTCTACTGGCGGTGTGATTGAAAAGCTAACCGCAGATTTGTATGTAGATAAGCGCACAGGGGAAGTCAGGGAGTTTGCTCACGCCGCGACCAGATGGGAAAGCAAGGCGAATGTGGCGCAATCCCTCCGCAAGCTCCGCGATCTCATCAATGCCAATCTAACAGACCCGGAAACGGCCCTATGGATAACGCTTACCTATGCCGAGAATATGACCGACGCAAAACGGCTTTATGAGGACTTTCGGCGATTCTGGCAACGCTTTCGCTATCACTTGGACAAGCAGGGACACCCGTCCGCCGAATATATCACCGCCGCCGAACCACAAGCAAGGGGCGCATGGCATTTGCACGGCCTGTTTCTATTCCCTGAAAAATCTCCATTTATCCCAAATCAAGACATGGCGCGGATTTGGGACAACGGCTTTACCAAAACAAAGAGTTTGAAAGGGATTGAGAATCCCGGCCTTTACCTGACCGCCTACCTTGGGGATATGGAACTGACCGAAGCCATAAGCGCGGGAGCCACAAAGGGTCGCATATCTGAGGCCAACATCACGGACAAGCAAGGCGAGCGCCAAAAGAAAGCAATCATCAAAGGAGCGCGGCTGCGCCTGTACCCTCCCGGATTCAACCTGTACCGAGCCAGCCGAGGCATAAAAAGGCCAGAGGTATGGCAGGTCACAGAGGCCGAAGCACAGGAGGCCATAGGCGGTGCACCGCTCACCTACGAAAAGACTATCGCAATTACCGACGAGGCCGGGGAGGTTAAAAACATCATCAACTATCGGCAGTATAACATTGCCTCAAAGGAGGGAGGCCCTATTGAAACGGCGGAAAAAGAACCGTCAAACTGACATTCCATATCATGAGATAGAATCTCTAGCCCGCTGTCTGCTCCCGGACATACAGGCTTATTTTGAGAGCGAGGACGGCAAGCGGGAATTTGCCGAATGGCAAAGGCGGCAGGAAAAAGAAAATCAGGAAAAAGGAACGAAACTCTAACTCCTGCAAAACTATCCAAAAACCTCAGGTTTTCATAATTATAAAAACAGGTTGGACAAAATGCCAACCTGTTTTTTTATATTTCTCCAACAGGTCAAAAGCCTCTTCTCACTTGAAATCTGTGAAAGTTACATTGTAAACGCGCCAAGATATGCTATAATTATACTGATATTTTATCGTATGAGGCGAAAGCGATACAAGTATTAATGATTTGCATAGTGCGTTATTATCAAGTAATTGTAATAAATAGATTGAATTAGGAGGATACATTATGGAACTAACCATAGAGATATTAATTGAAGAGGCCAAAAACTTTAGTCTGCTTATTTCCGCACAGAACCATACTACTCTTATTGGCGTTACTGATGGTAAAGCAGTTGGAACATATGTCGAGCATTTATTCCAAAATTATCTGAGAACAAAATACATAATGACTGTTGGTAGTAGTGCTTCAGGCATCGACTTGCCCTCTGTTAATACGGATATAAAAACTACCAGCTATGTTCAACCCCAGAGCAGTTGCCCATTCAAATCGGCACGACAGAAAATTTTTGGCCTAGGTTATAACTTACTTGTGTTCGTCTACAATAAGATTGATACTAAAGCTACCTGCACCTTACAAATTACTCATTGCACTTTTATTGAAGCAGCTAGAACCGCAGATTATACTATTACGGCATTGCTTAGACAAATGCTCTCTGTTAATGCAAACAAAGATGATATTATCGGTTTACTCAATGACAAGAATGTGCCTGGCGATGAAATTACATATAACGACCTCGCAGATGAAATCCTAACAAATCCCCCTCAGCAAGGCTATCTGACTATTAGCAACGCATTGCAGTGGAGATTGCAGTATAAGCGAGTAATTGAATTAAATAATACTGTTGGAGGTGTTGTGAACTTTGCTTGGTAATGAGCAGAAAGAATTTGGCGACTATCAAACCCCACCCAAATTTTGCATACAAGTTTGCGAATATATTAAAAAAAGTGGTATTGTACGTGCTCCAAAAGCAATTTTAGAACCAACATGCGGTATTGGTAATTTTCTCTCTGCCGCCTCAACTGTGTTTGATTGTAGCAATATTTATGGCATAGAGATTAATGAGCAATATGCCGAAG
>PPYE01643943.1_pt1 | contig 15338 bp, 11 predicted proteins | sample 1559881 | NCBI WGS metagenome assembly PPYE01 (sample SAMN08240022, study PRJNA423297) | Human gut metagenome, whole genome shotgun sequencing project. | reverse complement strand
TGGATTCACGCGTCGCCTGTCCTACGGAGTAGGCGCCACGGGCCTTCCTCTGGGTTGTCATATCATCTCCTGCTGTTGCGGGCACCACATACCGAGCGCCCGAAATACACACTGGTAGTCAGTGTACCGCGCAATCTCAGGGTTTATCAACATTCATGACAAGCCCGTCAATGGAATCATTGATGTCAACTGTCACATTCTGACCATCTTGAACGTCTCCACTGAGCAGCAGCTTGGCCAGTCGATCACCAATCTCGCGCTGAATCAAGCGGCGCAGCGGGCGCGCTCCAAAGGCCGGGTCATACCCGACTCGAGCGAGCCACCCACGGGCGGGTTCGGTTACTGTCAAACCGATGCGACGCTCGCGCAGGCGAGACTCCAGCGATGCGACGAGCAAATCGACGATCTCTCCCAGATTTTCGCGGGTAAGAGCGTCAAACATGACCGTCTCATCCAACCTATTGAGGAACTCCGGACGGAAGGCCGCCGAGACAACCGACATGACAGACTCCCGCTTTTCTTCGGGTGTCAAGTCAGGGTCCGCCAGGAACTGGGATCCGAGGTTCGAGGTGAGGATCAGAATGGTGTTGCGGAAGTCGACCGTACGCCCCTGCCCGTCAGTGAGACGTCCATCATCCAGGACCTGCAAAAGAATGTCGAAAATCTCAGGATCGGCCTTCTCAACTTCGTCCAGCAGAACCACGGAATAGGGACGACGGCGCACCGCCTCGGTCAGCTGACCGCCCTGCTCGTAGCCCACGTACCCCGGAGGGGCACCGACAAGACGCGCCACCGAGTGCTTTTCGGAGTACTCGGACATGTCAATACGTACCATCGCACGCTCATCGTCGAAAAGGAACTCCGCGAGCGCCTTGGCCAGCTCCGTCTTACCCACGCCCGTCGGACCGAGGAAAAGGAACGAACCGGTCGGACGGTTCGGGTCAGATAGGCCCGCGCGAGAGCGGCGAACCGCATCGGACACCGCACGCACGGCATCTTTCTGACCGATCAGGCGCTTCCCGAGCTCGTCCTCCATGTGCAGGAGCTTGTCGGTCTCCGTTTGCAGGAGCTTGCCCGTCGGAATTCCGGTCCACGCCTCGATCACCTCGGCGATCTCTGCGGGGCCGACCTTCTCGGCGATCATCGGCTCGTCGTCGTTACTGGCATCCTGCTCCTCTGCCTGAGCTTCCGCCTCCGCGATCTGACGCTCGACGGCCGGGATTTCACCGTTTTGCAGGCGACCGGCCTCCTCCCAGCGCCCCTCGCGCACGGCCAGCTCAAGCTGGGTGCGCAGCGAGTCCAGCTGGACGCGCAGGTCACCAACGCGGTTGTGACCGGCCTTCTCGGCCTCCCAGCGAGCCGTCAGAGCACGCAGGCTCTCCTCACGGTCGGCGAGGTCGGCGCGCAGCTTGCTCAGCCGCTCCTGGGTAGCCTCATCCAGGCCCTCCGGATCAGACTCGGTCAGGTAGGACTCCTCCATGCGGAGACGGTCCACGCTGCGGCGCAGCTCATCGATTTCGACGGGCGAAGAGTCCAGCTCCATGCGTAGGCGCGAGGCAGCCTCGTCGATCAGGTCGATCGCCTTGTCGGGCAGCTGGCGCCCCGTGATGTAGCGGTTCGACAGGGTCGCCGCGGCAACGAGGGCACCGTCGGAGATGGTCACCTTGTGGTGGGCCTCGTACTTCGGAGCGATACCGCGCAGGATCGCGACGGTGTCCTCGACCGAGGGCTCACCGACGAACACCTGCTGGAAGCGGCGCTCAAGCGCCGGGTCCTTTTCGATGTTCTCGCGATACTCGTCGAGGGTGGTCGCGCCGACCATGCGCAGCTCACCGCGGGCGAGCATGGGCTTGAGCATGTTGCCCGCGTCCATCGCACCCTCGGAGCCGCCGCCCGCACCAACGACGGTGTGCAGCTCGTCGATGAAGGTGATGATCTGTCCATCCGAGCGAGAAATCTCGGACAGAACCGCCTTCAGGCGCTCCTCGAATTCGCCGCGGTACTTCGCGCCGGCGACCATCGATGCTACGTCGAGGGAGACGAGGCGCTTGTCGCGCAGGGACTCCGGGACGTCGCCCGCAACGATGCGCTGGGCGAGGCCTTCGACGACGGCCGTCTTGCCGACGCCGGGCTCGCCGATCAGAACCGGGTTGTTCTTGGTACGGCGAGACAGGACCTGTACGACACGGCGAATCTCATTGTCGCGGCCGATGACCGGATCGAGCTTGCCTTCGCGCGCCACCTCAGTCAGGTCACGCCCGTACTTGGACAGGGCCTCGAAGGACCCCTCCGGGTCCGCCGACGTAATCGGATCGGGGCGCAGCTGCGCGAGCGCCGAAGTCAGCGCGTCGACCTCAACGCCGCCCTGACTGAGGATGCGTCCCGCCTCGGTCTGCGACGCGGCCAGCGCGATCAGCAGGTGCTCGGTCGAGATGTACTGGTCGCCGCCAGCCTCGGCGCGCTCGCCAGCGTCGCGAACAACCGAGAGCAGAGCGTTCGAGGGCTGGGCGCTTCCGGCGGATGCACCCTGCGCACTCGGGAGTGCTACGAGGGCGTTGCGAGTGCGCGCGCCGATCGCGCGCACGTCGGCCCCAACGGCCTCGAGCAGGGAGAGCGCGATGCCTTCGCGCTGTTCAATAAGTGCCTCAAGCAGATGGATGGGCTCCACCTGCGGATTACCGGCTGCACCGGCAGCCTGGAGCGCAGAGGAGACGGCCTCCTGCGCCTTCGTTGTCATTTCACGTGCCATGAAATCACTCCTCCAAAAGTTCTTGTCTGGTGGCGTCGAGTCACTCAACGCCTTCTGACAGACACAACGAAGCCAAAGTTGAGTCTATTCCACTCAACTTCAATTTTGGGGAGGATGTGAGTCAGTTCTCGGGAAGCCAGGCAGGGCCATCAAACCCGCGCTGATGACCACCGGCAGGACCGGGCCCTTCATCATCATCGAGGCCATAGCGCTCCTCAAGTGCACGGAAAAGCTGAAGGGTTGTCGCCAGCGCACACATCACCTGCTGCACGAGCTGCGCATCCGTCGCGCCGTACTCGTAATCGGCATTCACCTCGGCGACAACACGGTCCCCCTCGTCCTGATCAGCGACGTAGGCCTTGGGCCACAGGAACTCGCCGTGCCACGCCTGCAGGAAGTCACGCAGATCCTCACCGAATTCGATGGGAACGAGGTTCTTCATGAAGGCAACGATCGACAGCACCTCGCGCGAGTCACCGAGGAAGCGGAAGCAGAACAGATGCCCCTCCCAGAAACCGCAGAGATCCCCATCGCTATCGATACGCCACATCCACCCCTCAGAGTCGAAAAGGAGTCCTAAGCGCTCCTGAGTGATGGGGCGAACCATATCGAAACGATTGGCTTCAAACTCCGAATTACCCGTGACAATTCCTTCCGGAGGTGCTGCATTGCTACCTCCCCATTGTTCCATATCAGAGGCGGTATCGTCCGGCAGTTCGCGGCGGCGAGGCGTCTCCTCGCCGTCGGTTCCCCCGTCAGCATCCGCCCGCCATAGCCAGCCCATGATGTACCCCTAGTCGTGCCGATGATTGGTGACGCGCCACTGCGTCGCTACCGATGGAGCGAGAGCGCGCCGATCGCCCCTGACAGCGGTCTGCACATGCATACCCATTGGCGCCTCCTCAGCTCACCTCATCGTGTTACCAGCACGTGTCTTGGTAACTTCACAGTAGCGCAGAAACCGCGAAAAACCAACGCCCCTGACAGGTCAGAGCCTCCGGAAGAGGCACCCAATCAGACAGCTCGTCACCATCGTCGCAGCTCATCCGGGAGAGGTCACACCACTTCTTGACAAATGTATAATCGCTCACATTTTGATATAGCCCTTGCAAGCAACGCTCATTTCTATTAAATAGGAAAATTTCACTCGCTTTCGCAAGCGCTCCCCTGCGCACTCCCAGTGCGCTCAGCACTCGGCGCGGCGACCGGATCCACCGCGACCAACGAGGCCTGCGCGACTCCTACGGGTGCCTCCGAGCGAACGCCGGGAACGGGCACGAAGGTCGGCATCGGCCTCTTCCTGGCGCTCTTCGCAACCAGCCAGCGCAGCGCCCACTCCGCGGGACCGCGCGACGATCCCAATGCCTCGGCAATGACACAGCCGAGACCGATCAGCGCCCAGACCCCCAGAGCGATCAGTCCGGACACCGCCACGGCCAGCGAACGCACGCCACACGCACCGAGCACGCTGAAGATAAGAATGAAGAGCAATGTCTGCGAGAGATAGGCCGTCATCGAACGTCGGCCGATCGCGCTCAGGAACGCACACACAGTGCCCAGCTTCTCACGCGGACCGCCGCCCACGAGAGCCAGAAGGGCCAGCCAGCCGCACGCACCCGCGACCCCCGAGGCGTGGAACATCGGGTAGGACCAGGCGGCCGAGCCGACAAACGCCCAATCCAACTGCATGAGCGCAAAAGGCAGGCCTCCGAGCGCTCCGATCCCCAGGCCGCAGGCCGCGATGACGGACAGCAACGCCCCACGCCCACGCGGGTCCTGAAGGAGGCCCCAGCGCGCCACACCCACACCGATCATGACGCACGGAACCACGAGGGACATCAGAACCGTTGCGATAGTCGCTCCCAACCAGGTCCCCAGGGAGGTCAACGGGTAGAACATCGTCAGTGCGAACGGGCCGTGATATTCGAGCACCATGGGCGTGCCACCCATAGAAAACCCCATCCCCCACAAACCGAAGAGGCTGAGCGCAGCAACGAGGGAGCCCACCAGGACGCGCGGCCACACACGCTTCATGACGATCACTTCGGCGAAGATGACCGCGACGAGGCCGTAGGTTCCGATGATGTCACCCGAAAAGAACAGGGCATGCACGCCGCCGAATACCAGCATCCACCACCCGCGGCGGCGTATCAGGCGCGAGGCCGTACGGCGAGCGTGACGCTCGATGTTCTCCTCGGCAATCTGTCGCTGGACGGGATGCCAGCCGGCGACCTCCTCGGCGGAGAAGCTGTCCTCGGCGGCTCTACGCTCGCGCTCCATCGTGCGCGAGGCCATGATCGCCATGCCGAAGCCGAAGAGAATCGAAAACAGCGGGTAGGCCCTGCGATCGACGAACAGGACCCGCGCCAGGTACCACCACTGGTCGGCACCATTCATCGCCTCGAGCGCCGCATGCCCCGCCTGGGGAGCCTCCGGGAAGTAGGAAATCCAGAAGGGTACATTCGCCAGCGCAATGAGCGCGAGCATGAAGCCCCGCGCCACGTCGGGTGCCGGGTATCGAAGCTGGCGTTCTCCCGTGAAAGACAGGGTGTGCATGGCATCCTTCCTCGTCGTGGTTCCGGTGCGACAAAGGGGCGAGGCCGGAGAGCGTTTCCGGGCCTCGCCCCTGGTGTCGTCACGCGGGTCAGTACATGGCTGACATCATGGCCTGCTGCTGAAGCTCTTTGGTCTTGCTGCCGGCTCGAACCACGAGGACGATACCCACGATCAGCAGGACGACGCCGGTGACGCCAACCACGGTGCTCCACAGGAATGCGAAGCCGACCGTGCTCGCAAAATCATTGGGGCTTATGCTCATGCCCGTCATGGATGCCTTCTGATCGACGCCTTCGCAGCGGACCGTGTAGGTGCCATTGTTCAGACCATCGATGAAGTAGATCGACTTATTGCTCTGGAACGGGGACATGTCGTACACGTTGTTGCCCGAGTCAATCATCTTGCACGTCGTCGCCTGGCCGCCCGTGATCTGGAGCATGTAGCTGCCGGCTCCACTGACCTCGACGGTGCCGCCATTCGAGAAGTCGGCACCTTTAGCCAGAGCGTCACCCATATCCGCCACACCCTGGAACCACAGGACGAAGAAAAGGATGGGAGCGGCGACAAAAGACGCGAGGACGCCCACGACGATGAGAATGGTGCCGGGGGCCTTGCTGGGGCCCTTCACGATCGGCATCGGGGCCGGACCACCGTAGCCTCCGCCCTGGAAGTTCTGAGGCCCTCCCTGCATAGGCATCCCCTGCATGGGCATCCCCTGCATGGGCATCCCCTGCATGGGAACGCCCGCTCCGTTGTCACCGTACTGGGGCCAGGGTGTGCCCTGATTGCCGGGAACACCGTAGGGCGGATTCGACATGTGCGTGCCTTCCTGAAGGAAATTTTACTTAAGCATAACAATGCGCAACACGGACTGAACAGTGCGCCGACGCGATTGGAACGCTCAGATACCCCTCGATCGTACGCTGTTTCCTCCCGTGGGCGAAAACGCCGCAGGGAACCGCAAAGGGGACGAGGCACGGGATAGTTCCCCAGCCTCGTCCCCTTTCACGGAGCATGAGTCAGCGCACGGCGCGCAGCATGGCTTCCTGCGTGATGCGGCGGCGCTTGCCGTTCACCTGCACCAGGAGGACGATGCCGACGATCAGGACGATCAGGCCGGCGACACCGACAACAGTTCCCCACACGAAGGGCATGACGAAGACCTTTGTCACAGCCTCAGGCGACGCGTTGAATGCGGTAATGTTCGCACTGCCGGCGATGCGTTCACACCGCAGCTTGTACTGGCCTGCAGGAATACCTGATGCATTGAAGACGCCCTTTTTATCCTTATAGGGGGTGAGTTGGTACAGCTTGCCACCCGCATCCATGAGGACACATGCGGGGTCAGCGCCGTCGGTGGTAACCGTGAATTCGCCATCCGCAGTCACGGTCACAATGCTGTCGTTGGCCGTCGTACCGCCCTTGACCGCGTTACCATCAGTGCCGGCCACACCGACGAAAATCATGGCGGTGAAGACGATCGGCGCGATGATGACCATGAGCACCACGCCGAGAACGAGCGTTGTAATGGCGCCGCCTCGACCGGGCAGCTTCGGCATGACCACCGGAGCGGGAGCACCGTAGCCCTGCGGAGCTGCGGCACCCGGGTAGGAAGTACCGTTCGTGGGCACCGCGCCCGGCTGGCCCGCGGGACCGTAGGAGGGGTTCGACATGTCTGTGCCTTTCTGATGAAAATTCTGCTCGACCGGGAGTGAGGCCTGCAGATTGATGAGAACGTGCCAAGATAGCACACCGATGACCCCGCGTGAGATCGGCGGGGATAAATTCCGAGATCTGGTCGCGTGTCAGCTCAGCGACACTCCGCTCAGGCGCTCCTCGCGCAGCTCGGCGACACCCGGCACATCGAGCGGCTCCAGCGTCGCGCCTGTGGCGCGCTCGAGCAGCAAGTCCGCCAGCTCGGGGTTACGGGCAAGAGCGGGGCCGTGCATGTAGGTGGCGATGACGGACCCCTGAACGGCGCCGTCGTAGCGCACCTCGGGTGCTTCTTCCCCCTGGGGTGTGCCGTTTCCAACACCGGAGATGACGCGTCCCAGCGGGGAGGCGTCAGGACCGAGGACGGTGCCGCCCCCGTGGTTTTCGAAGCCGGTGAGGGTCTGGGTGAGGCCCTCGAGGACGGGCTCGCAGACGAGCTCGCCGATCGCTCGGTGCCCCTGGGGGCGCGTCGTAATGTCGAGGACGCCCATGCCGGGAACGCGCACACCGCGCGCATCCTCGTACCAGTGGCCAAGAACCTGCAGCGAGGCGCAGATCGCGAGGAGCGGGCGTCCCGCGTCAAGGGCGCGGGCGAGACCCGAGGTACCACGGAACTTGTCAGCCGCGAGCGCCTGGGCGGTGTCCTCGCCACCTCCGAGAGTGTAGATATCCAGGCTGTCCGGGATCTCCTCGGTCAAGCCGACATGAACGACCTCGGCGTCGATGCCGCGCCTGCGGGCGCGCTCGGCGAGGATCAGCGCGTTACCGCTGTCGCCGTAGGTACCCAGGACCTCGGGCATCAGGACGCCGATTCGCAGCGTGGAGGCGCTCATCGCGTGCCTTCCTTTCGATCGAGCAGGACCTTGAAGTCGCGCATGGCCGTGTAGTTGAGGAGCATCTCGACGCGACCGGGCTCGCACGCGGCCAGGGCGTCCATGGGCAGCGGAACGAGGTCGCAGTGGACGCCCGCATATTCGAGGCGCACGGCCAGGTCGGCACCACGCTCACCGCAGGCGACGACGCGGCGGCCGGGCTGCTTGACGGCGGAAAAATCGACGTCCCACAGCCAGGAGAGGTCCTGACCGTCGGGCACCTGGCCGTTGACGCCGATGACAACCTGGTCGACGCGCGGGTCGATCATCGTCATGGCTTCCTGCCATCCGGCGGGATTCTTGGCGAGCATGAGGCGCGCGCTGCGTCCGTTGACGTCGTGGACGGAGTAGCGTCCCGCGACTTCGGCGACACTGCTGACGGCCGCGGCAGCAGCCGCTGGGTCGATGCCCATCGCGACGGCGGCAGCGACGGCCTGTGCGGCATTGCCGAGGTTGGCGCGCCCGGGAAGCTTCAGCTCGAGGGGGACGCTGATGCCGTCAGGTCCGTGCAGCGTCGCGCGCGGGCCTTCGGGGGAGAGCTCAACGTCCTCGAGCCACCACTGAGGCTGAGGACGGGCGCTGAGTTCAGGCAGAGCCTCACCCTCGAATGCGGGGATCAGGTGCCAGTCGTCGCCGGAGCGGACGACGCGTCCGCCGCGCGGATACGCGGCAGAGTCGCCACCCCAGCCTCCACCGGCCGCAACCCACACGACATTCGGATTGTCGGCGGCGGCCGAGACGATGAGGGGGTCGTCGCAGTTGGCGACGACGATGGCATCCGGATGGGCAGATGCCCCGTCACGCAGGCGACGCTCGACAGAGCCGATCTCGCCGACGCGGTCGAGCTGATCGCGCGAGAGATTCAGGTACACAAAGACCGCCGGATTGACGTCGGCGGCGACGGCGGGCACGTGCATCTCGTCGACCTCGAGGGCGGCTCGCGTCGCCCCCTTGCCCTGCATGAGGGCCGTAATAACGCCCGAGGTCATGTTGTCGCCGTTGATGTTGGAGGCGACGGGACCGGCGCTTTCGAGCGCTGCGCGCACCATGCGGGTCGTCGTCGACTTTCCGTTCGTGCCGGTCACGATGGCGGAGGAGTAGGGGGCTGCCAGCTCCGAGAGGAACTTCGGCGAGATGCGCATGGCTACCTCGCCGCCGATCATGCCGCCGGATCCACGTCCGAGGGCCCGGGAGGCGAAGCGGGCGGCACCGCCGGCCGCTTTGGCCACGCGCGAGCGCACCGACAGGTGATGCGAAGATTTCGTCATGCGTCCACGTTAACGCATGCGGGGCATCGGTCGCGCCGCTGACGCATCTCAACCCTTTCTATCAGGACACAAACAAGGGGCGCCGCGGGCACCGCTATTCGCGCGCGACACGCTGATACACACCTGACCTGCACAGATAGTTACGTATTGCATACCGACGTTATCCACGCCATCTCTCTGTGACGGCATCGATATATCCCACCGGTTAATAACGGCCCGTCAGACACCGAGCAGCGCCGCCCCAACATCTCACAACATGAGCAATCACAAGGAAAACGCCCACCCACCAACATAATTGCAGGTCAGAGGGCATTTCCGAAAAATAGTTGCAAATCTGACGCACGCATTTCACACACCCCCTGCACGTTTGCGCAAGCGGTCCACACCCCGTCAATCAACTATCGAAACCAGCCGTGACCTGGTAAAACTATGTTCAGCAGGCGAAAGCCTGTTGCCTGTTCCAGGCTTCGGTCGGGGATCCTGTGTGCCCCCGGATCCTCGATCGAATATGCTGCGGGACCCATCCAGTGGATGGGTCCCGCAGTCCTTTATGTCTCGATGCCCTAGCGTCGAGAGACGATTGTCCCCTCAACCACCGCGCGCGCCTTCGATCGCGGCGCAGCCGGAAGAGCCGAACGCGCCGGGGCCTCGGAGGAGGCGAGCGCCGCGAGCGCCCTCACCGGATTCCACACGGTGAGAGATCCGCCGGACCGGCCCTCGGACTTCGAGGAACTATCCCACGGGCGCTGGCCTCGTCGCATCGGCATGACCTGACCGTCCGCAGACGCAGCGAACACGCGATTACGCTTGGCTTCGGCCGCGGCGACCGCCCCACGCAGGGCGTCGCGCTCCTCCTCCAAGGCCTCGACGCGCCGCTCGAGCTCGAGGATGCGTCGGATGCCCGCCAGGTTGATGCCCTCTTCCTGGCTCATCCGCTGCACGTCGCGCAGGCGCTGCACGTCGCGCTTCGTGTAGCGGCGCCCCCGCCCCTTGGTGCGGGCGGGGATCACCAGGCCGAGGCGGTCGTACTGGCGCAGGGTCTGCGGGTGCATGCCCGCCAGCTCGGCCGCAACCGAGATGACGAACGTGATCGCGTCGTCCGTTCCAGTCGTCGCCACGGCTTACTCCTCCACGGCCTCGAACAGGGATGCGCGCACGTCGAGGTCACCCTCGGCCTTCGCCATCTCCTTCGCGAGCTTCTTGAGGTCGCTGCTCGGCTTCTCGGGGACGCGGATGGCCACGCGAGTGATCAGGTCGCCGGTCACCTTGGAGGTCTTGACGCCCCCTCCGCGCACGCGGATCTCAGTACCCGAGGAGGAGCCCGCGGGCACCTTCACCGTGGCCGTATTGCCGTCGATCATCGGGATGTCGACGACGGCGCCGAGGATGGCCTCGGACACGGTCACAGGCAGGGAGACGACCAGGTCGTCACCCTCGCGCGAGAACACGGGATGCGGCTTGACGGTCACCGCGACCTCGAGGTCGCCGGCGGGGCCGCCGTTAATGCCGGGCTTGCCGTGGCCCTTGACGCGGACCTTCTGCCCGTCCTTGATACCCGCGGGAATGCGGACCTTGATCGGAGAGCCACCAACCTTGATGGTCAGGGTCGCGCCGTTAAGGGCCTGGCGGAAGGAGATGGACAGCTTCGCGCGCACGGTCCCACCCTTTTCAGGGGTGGGTGCCGTCTGCTGAGCGTGGCCAGCGGTGCCGAAGGGCGAACCGTAGGGGTCGCCCCCGAAGCGAGCGCTACCGCCGCCGCCGCCGAAGAGGCCGGAGAGGATGTCCTCGAAACCAGCCCCACCGCCGGGCATGCCGGAGGTCTGGAAGCGCACGTTATGGCCGCCGCCACCGAAGCCGCCACCACCGCCGAAGGCCCCGAAGAGATCCTCGAAGCCGCCCGCGCCGCCCGATCCGGCGGAGAAGCGTGCCCCGCCGCCGGCCATCGCGCGGATCGCGTCATAACGCTTACGATCCTCGTCATTGGACAGGACGGCGTAGGCCTCGCCGATTTCCTTGAACTTGGCCTCAGCGGCCTTGTCGCCCGGGTTCTGATCCGGGTGCCACTGCCGAGCCAGCTTGCGGTAGGCCTTCGTGATGGCCTTCTTGTCCGCCGTCTTGTCGACTCCGAGGACCTTGTAGAAGTCCTTGGAGAACCATTCCTGTTCACTCACGCGCGTGTCACCTCTCTTTCAGTTGCGAGCGTGTCGATGTCATTCAGGGTTGTTCACCAGCACCTTCGCGGCGCGCACGACGCGTTCACCACGGCGGTAGCCGCTCGCGAGGACCTGCCCGATGACGGGATGGTCAACGTCCGGGCTGGTGGTCGCCATGAGGGCGTCGTGCAGGGCGGGATCGAAGTCGTCGCCCGGGGCGCCGTAGCGCTCGAGCTCGAAACGCGTCTTGAGCGTCTCCTCAAGCTTCGTAGCGATCGACGCGAAGGGACCGTCTTCCAGGTCGCCGTGCGCGCGGGCGGCGGCGATGTCGTCGAGAACGCTGATGAGCGACTCGATGACCTCGTCCTGACCCGCGGTCTTATGACCGGGGATGGCCTCCTTGGAGCGGCGCACGTAGTTGGCGTACTCCTGGCCCTGGTTGTACAGCTCCGCGTTGGCGCGGGCCAGCTGATCCTCGACGCTCGCGATGCGCTCGAGGGCCTTGGCGAGCTCAGAGTCCTCGATCTGTTCCTCGAAGGCGCTCATGTCGTCGGTCGAGCCCTCGGACGAGGCCTGGGAGGCAGCGTCCGCGCCGGGCGCGGTCTCGTTGTTCTCGGCCGCCTGGCCGGCCGGGGCCGACTCGAAGGAGTCGGCCCCGGCGACGTTGGCGTCTTCGTTGGGCGCCGAGAAACCGTTGGTTTCTTCGGTGCTCACTTGTTGTCCTCGTCAACGATCTCGGCGTCCACGACGTCGTCCTGCGCGGGCGCGGACTGGGCGCCGGCCTCGTCGGCCTGCTGCTTGGCGTAGATCTCCTGGCCAATCTTCATGCCGGACTCGGACAGGGTCGCCATGGTGGTCTTCACGGCCTCGATGTCGTCACCCTTGAGGGCTTCCTTGACGGCGTCGACGTCCTTCTGGACGGCCTCGCGGGTCGCCTCAGAGATCTTGTCGGCCTCGTCCTTGAGCAGCTTCTCCGTCGCGTAGACGGTCTGCTCAGCCTGGTTGCGGGTGTCGGCCTCTTCGCGGCGCTTCTTGTCCTCGGCGGCGTGCTCCTCGGCCTCGCGCACCATGCGGTCGATGTCCTCCTTGGGCAGGGAGGAACCGCCGGTGATCGTCACCGACTGCTCCTTGCCGGTGCCGCGGTCCTTCGCGGAGACGTGAACGATGCCGTTCGCGTCGATGTCGAAGGTAACCTCGATCTGCGGCACGCCGCGCGGAGCGGGGGCGATGCCGGACAGCTCGAAGGTGCCGAGCAGCTTGTTGTCACGGGCGAACTCACGCTCGCCCTGGTAGACCTGGATGAGCACGGAGGGCTGGCCGTCCTCGGCGGTGGAGAAGATCTCCGAGGCCTTGGTCGGGATGGCCGTGTTGCGGTCGATGAGCTTGGTCATGACGCCACCCTTGGTCTCGATGCCGAGCGACAGCGGGGTCACGTCGATGAGCAGGACGTCCTTGCGGTCACCCTGGATGACGCCGGCCTGCAGGGCAGCGCCCACGGCGACGACCTCATCGGGGTTGACACCCTTGTTGGGCTCGCGGCCGCCGGTCAGCTCCTTGACGACCTCGGTGACCGCGGGCATACGGGTGGAGCCGCCGACGAGCACGACGTGGTCGATCTCGGAGACGGTCACGCCGGCCTCGGCCATGACGTCACGGAAGGGCTTCTTGGTGCGCTCGAGCAGGTCGGAGGTCAGCTCCTCGAACTTGGCGCGCGTCAGGGTCTCATCCAGGTGGATGGGGCCGTCGGCGGTCATGGACAGGTACTGCAGCGAGATGTTCGTGGAGGTCGCGGAGGACAGCTCCTTCTTCGCCTGCTCAGCGGCTTCCTTCAGGCGCTGGAGGGCGACCGCGTCCTTGGACAGGTCGGCGCCGGTCTTGGCCTTGACCTGGTCGATCAGCCAGTTGACGATGCGCTGATCCCAGTCGTCGCCACCCAGGTGGTTGTCGCCGGAGGTGGCGCGCACCTGAATGGTGGAGAAGCCGTCGTCATCCTTGCCCACCTCGAGGAGGGACACGTCGAACGTGCCGCCACCGAGGTCGAAGACCAGGATGAGCTCGTCTTCCTTACCCTTTTCGAGGCCGTAGGCCAGGGCCGCGGCGGTGGGCTCGTTGACGATGCGCTCGACCTTGAGGCCGGCGATCTGACCGGCGTCCTTGGTGGCCTGACGCTGAGCGTCGTTGAAGTAGGCGGGGACGGTGATGACGGCCTCGGTGACGGGCTCGCCCAGGTAGGCCTCGGCGTCAGCCTTCAGCTTCATGAGGATGCGCGCGGAAATCTCCTGCGCGGTGTACTTCTTACCGTCGATCTCCGTGGTCCAGTCAGTGCCCATGTGGCGCTTGACGGAGGAGATGGTGCGGTCAACGTTGGTGACCGCCTGACGCTTGGCGATCTCGCCGACCAGGACCTCACCGGTCTTGGAGAAGGCGACGACCGAGGGGGTCGTACGGGCGCCTTCAGCGTTGGGGATGATGGTGGGCTCGCCGCCTTCGAGGACGGCAATAGCGGAGTTGGTGGTACCGAGGTCGATGCCGACTGCACGTGCCATGGTTGTTGTCCTTTCGTTCGCTAGGCCGTCTCCGTTTCCGGAGCGGCTCGCGTTGGTCTGTTGTACTGGTCTGCTGCGGGCGCCGGGAGGATCCCGACGCATCCTTGAGTCTGATGTACTCAACTTTAGGAGCCGGGTTTTTATTCCGCAACCCGTAGCTCTCAAACTTGAGTCTGATGTACTCAACTTCTCTGGGCCGACTTTTATTCCATCGCCAGACCCCGAAAGTTTGAGTCACTCAAAACCTGAGTCTGATGTACTCAACTTTGCTGGCTTGATTTTTATTCCACTCCACCTGGCTAGACGAAACGCGGCCTAGCGATACCGAAAGTTCCACAGTGTCAAGTATGCGTAAGCGAAGCGAAAGCCGGTCGTAAGTTTTTACAAAATCCGAAAGTGGCGTGCTACACCCCTCCTCTGGCAAACTAGTAACGCTCTCAACGACAGTGGCAGGACATGAAGTACGCCATGTTCATCCACTGGGGCGTCTACTCCTCCTACGCAGGCTGGTACAAGGGCCAGAAGCAGGAAGTGGGCTACCCCGAGCAGATCAAGGCGTGGGGCCACCAGCAGACCTGGGACTCCCGTATCCCGCTGCAGGGCATCCCGCGCGACGAGTACCTGGCCACCGCCCAGACCTTCGAGGCCCCCAACTTCGACGCGACCGCGTGGTGTCAGCAGGCCAAGGACAGCGGCATGAAGATGCTGCTCATCACCTCCAAGCACCACGACGGCTTCGCCATGTGGGACACGGCCACGACCGACTACAACTTCACGAAGCAGTCGCCCTCGCACCGCGACCCGCTCCTCGAGCTGTCGCAGGCCTGCAAGAAGGTCGGCATCAAGTTCGGCCTCTACTTCTCCAACATCGACTGGGAGAAGCAGCCCGAAAACCCGTGGCGTAACGACAACACGCTGAACGAAGAGGGCTACATGGACTACATCCATGAGCAGCTCAAGGAACTCCTCGGCGGCAAGTACGGCGAGATCGCCGAGCTCTGGTACGACATGGGCAAGCCGAACCCTGAGCAGTCCGACCAGCTGCGTACATGGGCCCACGAGCTCCAGCCGAACATCATGATCAACTCCCGTGTGGGCAACGATCGCGCGGACTTCGAGGTCGGCTGGGACAACGAGATGCAGTCCGAGCAGACCCAGGGTCCCTGGGAGTCGGCCGTGTCGATCTTCCACAAGACCTGGGGCTACGCCAACTGGGACGACGCTGCTCCCAAGTTCAAGGACACCGGCTACCCGGACTACTCCGAGGAAGACTGGGACCACATGATCGACGTCGACAACACGACGGCGTTGCGTAAGGCCCCCGGCGGCGCCCACACCAAGACCACCGAGATCGTGGGCAACATGTTCTCGACCGTGGCCCTGGGCGGCCAGTTCCTCTTCAACGTCGGCCCGAAGTTCGACGGCTCCTACGACCCGTGGGACGCCTCTGTCCTCAAGGGCATCGGCGACTGGAACCGCGC